>Ga0315298_1001174_pt1 | contig 49174 bp, 50 predicted proteins | sample WHS_1_MG_FD_203077 | JGI IMG/M metagenome (GOLD analysis project Ga0315298, IMG submission 203077) | Extremophilic microbial mat communities from Washburn Hot Springs, YNP, Wyoming, USA - WHS_1_MG | ecosystem: Environmental > Aquatic > Thermal springs > Hot (42-90C) | place: USA: Wyoming...
TGGCTGTACTTGCCCATTGATGGCGGAACAGGCGTGTACAGCGGAACTGCAACGGTTCTTCCTATATAGTCAACCAAGGTTTCCCTGTCGACGAGGTGTTGTATTGCCGCCCTAAGCCACCAGCCATTGTCGTGGCGTATTCCGCTTTCAGCCAAACTGTACCCCATGGGGTTTGGCCATACAGGGTTTGGATATTTGGGGTCTGGCGGGTTGCCCAGATACGTGTTATTGTTGTTGTTGAGGTCGATTATGAAGAGGCCGAATTCAGCCCCGTACCCCATGACCTTAAACCTTGGATCTGCAACATAGCGGTTGTAGTGCTCAAGGTCTAACGGCCAGTCTGTTACGTCTATTTCGCCGCCTTCCAGACCGCTATCCCACTCTGAAGCTTCACTGCTGTAAAGATTTATTAACAGCTTATCAACCCTTGGGCCGAAAGTTTCAAACTTTTGATCGCTTGTGCAGTCATGGTATGTCCATGCAAACACCGGAGTTACAACCATCAAAGCCATCAATATAGCTGCTAAGCTCAATAATGCCTTTTTCATTTTTCTCCCCTTCCAGTTTGCGGTATAATTTGATTCCAATCAGACATAAAAATCTTGTGGAAAAAAGTTCCAGTCTATAGAATAGCAAAACTAACCGTACTTGTGGCATGCGACGAAGTGGCCTTTTTCAACTTCAACAAGAACTGGCTCCTTCACCTTGCAAACTTCACCTATGAAAGCTGGACAGCGCGTGTGGAACCTGCAGCCAGATGGGGGATTTATTGGACTTGGAATTTCCCCTTTAACTTGGACTTCAATCCTTTTTGAGGTGGGGTCCGGAACTGGAACCGCGCTTATTAAGGCTTCAGTGTAGGGGTGCATGGAGTTTAGAATAACCTGCTCGACATCTCCCATTTCAACGATCTTGCCGAGATACATCACGGCAATCCTGTCGCAAATATGTCTGGCAAGGGCTAGGTCATGCGTTATATATAGGAAGGCAACGTTCCGCTCGTCCCTAAGCTCTACAATTAAGTTTAAAATTTCAGCCCTTATTGAAACATCAAGCATGGAAACCGGTTCATCGGCAACCACAAACTGTGGATCTAAAACCATTGCCCTCGCAAATGCAACCCTCTGCCTCTGACCCCCACTGAGTTCATGGGGATATCTTAAAAGGAACTCTTCCGGTGGAGTAAGCTTAACATCCTCCAAAGCCTTGTAAATCCTTTCCTCTGCTTCATCCCCAATAATGTTGTTTATTGTTAAGGGTTCTTGAAGGATATCCCTAACAGTCATGAATGGGTTTAAAGATTCATATGGATCTTGAAATATTATCTGCATTTTTCTTCGAAGGGGTTTAACCATCTTCTCTTTTAAGAAAGTTATGTCTTTACCTTCGAAGAATATTTTTCCATCAGTAGGCTCTAACAACTTAATTAAAACCTTACCTGTTGTGGTTTTTCCGCTGCCGCTTTCTCCCGCCAAACCGAAGATTTCGCCCTTCTTAATGTTAAAGCTTACTCCGTCAACAGCCCTAACGAACAGCGTTTTTCTGGTTAGAAGCGTTTTGAAGAACCCCATCCTAACAGGGAACCATTTCTTTAAATTTTCAACAACTATCAATTTTTCACTCAAAGCGTTCACCTCACTTTATCAAGTGGCATGCAACATAATGTTTTCCGCCAACATCAATGAATGCAGGTTCTTTATCTCTGCACATTTCCATGGCAAATTTGCAGCGTGGATGAAACCTGCAACCTTTTGGTGGATTTAAAAGGTTTGGTGGGAAGCCTGGTATGGAGATAAGCCTCATCCTTTCTTTGGCTCTCACCGATGGAAATGAGGACATTAGCCCTTGGGTGTATGGGTGAAGCGGATTCTTGAAAATCGAAACAACGTCGCCGTATTCTACTATTTTGCCAGCATACATTATCGCTGTTTTTTCGCAGAGCTCTGCGATGATTGAAAGGTCGTGAGTGATAAGAATCATGCCGAGACCTAACTTGCTCTTTAGCTCCTTCAGTAATCTTAAAACTTGAGCCGCGACAATAACGTCAAGCGCTGTCGCAGGCTCATCAGCTATTAAAATGGAGGGGTTAGAAGCCAAAGCCATAGCAATCATCGCTCTTTGCCTCATCCCCCCGCTGAACTCATGAGGGTAGCTATTAACTCTTGAAGGATCAACACCCACCAATTCTAAAAGCTTCATAGCTCGCTCTAACGCTTCTTTTTTGCTAACCTCCGGCTCATGCAGCCTAATTGCCTCAACAATTTGGTCGCCCACCGAATAGACAGGGTTGAGGGCGTTCATAGCTCCCTGAAAAACTATAGAAATTTTCTTCCATCTCACGTTCTCCCTCATCTCTTCCTCGTCAATTTTAGTTATGTCAATGGAGTCCAAAACGACCCGTCCGCCAACAATCTCCCCATTTGATGGCAAAATTCTAAGGATAGATAGGGCTACCGTTGTCTTACCACATCCAGATTCGCCAGCTAACCCTAAAGCCTCCTGCTTGTCAACGCTAAAACTTACACCATCTACAGCCTTCACGTATCCCCTTAAAGTCTTATAATATGTTCTTAATTGATCCACCTCTAAGAGCGCCATTAACGACCCATCTATGCTGCGGTCTTAAGGGTTTAGCCTACTTCAATATTTAACCTTTTACTAGACTCTTACATTACATGCGCATCCTGAGTTTGGGGTTGAGTATCTCGTCAAGGGCGTATCCCAGGAGGATAAAAGCTGAAGCGATTAAAGCTATGCATAGCCCTGGAGGAATTATCCACCACCATGACCTCGTTGCGCCGGAAACGAAAACTTCGTGTAACATTCTTCCCCAAGACATGCGCATTGGATCATAGAATCCAAGCCAGCTTAGGGCTGCCTCTGCTGTAATGGCTCCCGGAACCGAAGTAGCGAGTGAGACGTAGACAATAGCCATAACGCATGGGATTATGTGTTTCATAATTATGTGACCTGATCCCGCACCTGCAGCTTTTGCAGCCTCTATGAAAGGCCTTTCCTTTATGGACAGCACCATGGATCTAACAACCCTTGCAAAACCGTTCCAGCCCAAGAGTCCGAGAAGTATTATGAGGTTCTCTATCTTGGCGCCTAAAATCGCGACTAAAACTATCAGTAATGGCAAGCCAGGCAAAACTAGGAGCAAGTCGTTGGTTCTCATTAAGAACTCGTCGATTGGACCGCCGAAGTATCCGGCAGCTAAGCCAACCACTAAGCCTATTGCCACGCTTAAAATTGAGGTTAGTAACCCGACGTATAATGAGATTCTGGCTCCATAGAGAAGCTGGCTTAGAAGATCCCTTCCATACTGGTCCGTCCCAAGCAGGCCATAGGATGTTCCAACAAGCCTTAGGTGAAAGTCGTCGATGTATACAACTGTCTCAACATTCTTGTCAGGGCTACTCGTGTCATAAAATGTTATTTCAACACCCCACACGTAATTTCCAGGCTTAGATGGGAAGAAACTGTCAACTTCTCTGGGATCTGAAAATTGTATAAGTGAAGTTAGAGTAGATTTGCTTGTCCTTGAAATTATCCAATGACCATTTGAAGGATCGCCCGAAAGCGCCCTATCAACTATTATTTTTCCTTCCTTTGTAACGGTAAAACCCACTGGAACCTTTCCTTTGATTGGAAAAACTGTTGACAGTTTTTCGAAAGGCTGATTTGCTTCCCCAAAGAAAACCCTGACTTCAACGGGAACATCAAGATATTCCATTCTGCGGTAGACATTCCATATTGTTAGTCCCCAATCTGCCCAACGCTCGTCAAATGGATATTGGAAGTATTTTACTTGGACACCTTCAGTTTTTATGCCTGGAAAAACCGTTGTGCTTAAGGTTGAATCAATTTTAAAACTATACGCCGATTCAACGTCTTTCATGACAACCTTTACAAGAACCCATTTCCGGCTGTTTGGAGGCAACATTATATTTTCATAAAGTTGTAGCTTTTGCTTTTTGCTTACAACCGGTTCACCCTCGTCGTGATCATTGATTAACGGAGTGAGAAGGGTTATTGAATTTTCATTTGCATCCACTTTATCAATAACTGCTATCTCCTCAAATCCCTTAATTCCAATAATTATCTCGTCCCCTTTTTGGAAACCCCCAACTGACTCGACAAAAATGGTATTATTCCCTGAGAAGGACTTTCTGGTAAGATTTGTTTTAGCCTGCATCCACGGCTTAACAGCCACTATGTCCGGCTTATTGCCATCAAAAGTTAAGTCAGGATCGCATATTTCAATATTGTCCATAAAGCAGTAATATGATGACGCATTATTTTCGCTATACATAGGTGAGAATGGCGAACTTAAGACTTCGCTGGAGTTTTTCATTACTAGACTTCCATCGCTTATAACCCATCGCATTTCATCCCAGTGGTAGGGCAGATTTGAAGTGCCATTGAGCCACTCCCACCAATTACTGTAACCTTTATTTTTCCAATCATGCGCCGCGCTTTTTGCAGTGCTGAAGGCTGTGCCAAAGTAGTTTGTTATGTCCATTGTTGCAGCAACATGTAAATCCTCTACGTAAAGTCCTCTGATGTTATCCACCACCAGGGAAAGACTTCCATTTTTCGGGTTTTTCTTATCCCCATTACTTATGAGTATGATAAACCATTGTACTTCGGGAAGTTGCTCCACTCTTTTAGAACCATTTATTAAGAATTCAACATTACCAATTATTACACCCGGATTTCCCATATACGGATAATGAAAGCTAGAATATACATACACCTTTGAACCATTCGCCTCGATTCCAGCATTCCTGGCATATTTTACAGCAAGCGACCCAGGCTTAGGCTCTATTCTTAGGCCGTACACTTTGAATGGATAGCCAACATCGTTAGCATAATACACCTCTGTGAGTTCCGGGTTAAGTTCCGTCGAATTTAATTCTTTTCCAATTTTTGGAGCGCCGGCATCTTTGACCACTTCGAAGTTCTCGCTTAGATACGGGTTACCGCCAAGCCATGGTGGTAGATATTTAAGCCAATCTGGGGCTGCATATTTTGCGGCTATATATCCTTCGAATCGAGGATCATTTCCTAAGGGGTCAAAGGGCGTTAACAGAGGTGCACAGACAGCGATGAATGCAAAGAATAATATGATTGCTAAACCTAGAGCGGCCCTTTTGTTACGCAGAAAAATTTTCATAAAGTTAACGAATCGAATAATGTTAAACTTTAATTTGCTTGGTTTCTTTTTAGCTTGGTTCAAGTTTATCACCCGTATCTAATTCTTGGGTCTATAACTCCGTAAAGTAGATCTGCAATGATGTTTGCAACAATAACACATATTGAGATAAGATAGAACACAGCCATCAACACCGGATAATCCCTTATCATTATTGCATCCCAAATCCATCCACCCACACCAGGATAGGAGAAGACTGTTTCTGTGATAATTGCACCCGACAAAATGAAGCCAAAGGATAAAGCGGCACTGGTTATAATGGGTAGTGAAGCGTTCTTTAAGGCATGTTTGTATAACACTTCTGTTTCGCTCAATCCTTTAGCCTTCGCAGTTACAATATAATCCTCGGTAATGGTCTCAAGCATGGCAGCCCTGGTTAGCAGTATCCAACCTCCGACCGTGAATAGGGTTAAGGTTAAAAATGGAAGAGCCAGGTGGGATAAGAAACCCCCGAACAATTCTAGGGTGCCCTGCAAACTAAGCGTTGTACCATATTTTAACGCGGTTGGTGCGTATGAAGGGTTGATGGTGTAGATATTGGGCCATCCAGTTAACGCCCAATCCCGTGGGAAAGCACCAGATCCTGGGAACCATTTCAAGATGCCGCCACTGGAAAAAATCCACAGTAAGACGAGACCAATCCAGAAAGTCGGCAAAGAGCCTAAGATTAAGGATGAAATAACAACCGCGCTATCAAATGCTGATCCGCGTCTTTTGATGACGATAATGCCTATGTAAACACCTAGGATTATGGAAACAACATCTGACAAACCGAGAAGTAAGACTGTGTAAGGAATCCTTTGAGCCATTACCGTTGCTATAGGTCTTCTGCCAGCTATCTCAATTCCAAAATTCCACGTTAATAGGTTACGGTAATATTTTGCTAATCGTATATACCATTCCTCATTTAAACCCCACATTTCATTCAAAGCTCGCTCATGTTCAATTCTTTTTTCAGGGCTTTCCTTACTCCAAGCCGCCATTAGGAAGGCGCCTGGATCACCTGGCATGGCAATGAATATAATAAAGTTCACCGCGATGACGGCCATTAATAAAATGAATGAGTATACGATACGCTTTGCAATATAACTTCTAAGCCCCATGTAGGATCAGAAGAAAACTAACTTCCAATTAATTTAAGCTTTTGCCTATAAAAGAGTAAAGACTTAAATAACTATCAAGGAAATCATAAAAGGATGGCAATGGAAATTCGAAAACCCACTAAACTTACCATTACATTGATTTTCAGTTCAACTCTAACGATAATAAATGGGGTACTAATAATCCTCAATAACGGACCGATTTTGCTAGCGTCTTACCCGGCAAATAATATCGCAGACGTTTGGGTAACTCCCTACACTCAAAATCCACCTTGGGCAAGGATTGTTTACGGCATGCCAGGTCTTACGGAGAACGGCCTAGCCTACTATTGGCTTTCAATAGCCCTATTACAAGCCGCACTTGCTTTTTACATATTCTTTAACCCTAAAAAAATTAGGAGTGCAAGTTTATGGATTATCATTCTATCAATCCTAACCATTCCAATCGGAGGGGGATTCTACATAGGCTTAATTTTATCGGCAATTATAGGTCTGTACAGCTTCGAGCATCCTAAAAAATTCGAAGAAACTTTCATTGGAAAAATGATTAATGCTTTAAGGTTTAATGCAAAATTATTTGAGGACGCCGTAACTAATCCAAACCTGCAGAAGGCAACGCTCACACTACTGTTCACAGCGTTGTTAAGCGGGTTTGGTAGCTGCTTATATTCCTATAATCTCTACAAGATTTATCCAACGGGCGACTTATCAAAATTTTCAGAAACAGCGGCCTCGGAAATTCTGATTAAAGGTCGTCTCTACTCAGATCCAATAATTTATGCCACAACAATTTCAAACGTGTTTATAATGCTATTAAAATGGCTAACATTGACACTTTGCATATACTTTTTTGCTTTTAGAATCGTCAGCAAAGAGATCGAGCTAATCAAGTTGTCCAGTCTGTCGGCGTATATTTACGTTCCAGAAATGATTTTCATCTTCACACCACTTATATTTACAAATGAGCCTAATCTATCTCAAACATGGTCTCTATTCATTTTCCCAGCGTCATGGCCGCTACTACTCTTCTATGCATCTCGAGTCTGGTCGTTCAGCCTTTTGACTTATGCAATATCGAAAATACAAGACATAACCATCGGAAAAGCATTAGGTAGAACTCTTTTCGCAGTTGTACCATACCTAATGTGGACGTACGTTTGGTTTTATCCAACATTTAACGCCCCAGGGTTCTACATGACATTTACCAGCGAGTCATCTTCTATGTTAGCAACGTTAGCTGCTTTAGCCTACATCGTTGCGCTTTTATTAGGAGCATTAAAGAGGGAATAAACTAAGCTTTGATTTTCTTTTCTTCGGCTTTTCTTTTTGAAGTAATCCAGTCTTTATATCCCGAAACAACTCCCCAGAGTATAACTAAACCTATCATTGCGGCTATTTTAAGTTCCGGCGGTAGATAAGATATTGCCCAAACAACTAGAAAGGGTGCAATAACTATAAGAAACAAGGAAACAACTATTAACCAAAACCATTTGTTTTGTAAGACCTCCAACAGATCCCCGCTTTATAATTCGAAAGACGTTAACTTAAGCTTTGTTATAAATCCTACAAAACAAAAGAATAACGTGAGCATGGCTGCAAGCAAAATTATTGGTAATATTGTGAACTCCGGGATTTCAGTTATACCTCTTACTTGAATTGAAATTTCGCCGCTCGGATACTCTAGGTACACATAATTGTAAGTGGACGTTGACCAGTAATTAAGGTAGATTACATTATCCGTCAGTGAGCATGATAAGTCCCTCATTATATCTCTAGACACGCCTAATCTAAGGAAGCCACTTGGACGATTTTCCAGAATGTAAATATGAATGTTTGCCTGCCCATTAAAAATTGAGGCATTTAAAATTAGGATTTCAGAGCTTGAAATTATTGATATGGTTTCTTTATCAATCAGTTCGAAACATCGAAATTTTCCCATCAGAGGAAACTTGTCATATGTTGCTTTTTCCTCATTTACGCAATACCAAGAGTCCCCTATCCCATCTTTGTTATAGTCTACAAAAGTATAGTCATCCCAAAAATTGCCTTCGCCATTAAACCACCAGCTATTATTATGAAGGTCTGACACATGTCCACCCGGAGGGTTTGATAAAGAGTTGCTTAGGAAGTTGTTGTGGAAAAAAATATTGTCGTAGGATGGGGAGTAGATTGGAATTTCTACACCGTAGCCTCCGTTGTTAGCAATCGTGTTAGCTTCGAAAACGTTATTGTTTGAATACCATGCGAGTTCTATGCCGTTCCAGCCATTAGCCAAAATCGAGTTATTAAATATGATGTTGCCACTTGAACGTCTCATGAGAAAAATCCCATATTGATTACCCTTCAAAATATTGTTTCGTATGATATTCCCGCAAGACCCGTTTTCTAACCTGATTCCAATAAATTTCCCTTCAACCAGGTTATTTTCAATCTTACAATCCGAAGCATTAACCAGCCTAATTCCGCTGGAATAGGCTGTTCCCCCACAATTCCTAATGGTAAAGCCCTGAACACTCACGTTATTAGCAATAATAAGAACCGCATCCATAAGTGCATCAGTCTCAATCACAGTTTTTTCGAAACCTTCTCCAAACAACTTAAGCGATTTATTAATTACCACTTGTTCCCTGTAAACTCCCGCTCGAACAATTATCTCATCTCCATCCGAAGCATGTTTAAGCGTCTCATTAATGGTATCAAATCCATATTCTCCCACGATCAGAGCGCCTTTTGTTGAATAATTGTTACTGATGTATAATCCCATAAACAGCGATGAAGGCGTCAGAATCAAGGATAGGAATACAATAGAGGAAACTAAGATTTTTGTACACTTCTCCCAAGACATTTTTTGACGAATTTAAAATAGACCATGGAACCAATAAAGATTGCGATAACCGTTCCGATGGATGGATATTCAGAAATAGCCCACATGCCGGACACTTTCACATCTATAACGCCCCCATTTACTGAATCAGATAATTTAAAACACAAAAAAGTGTAATTTTCCGATGAAAAAACTTCAAATTCCACTTCAGAACCGTTTAGTGTTACTTTCCAACCATCAGCCTCTGCCCATATTAAATTCTTAGGCATCCCAACCCTACAAAAATTAAATTTGGCGTCAAACATGACTCTAAAATTAATGTGAGGAGGTGCTGATGGATTAAAAGAGAAATTATAAACTTTTGAGAAACCATAGATTTCGAAGGGGTTTTCATCCAACTGGTTTACAATGATTGATGTGACAGGGCTGAAAAGGGGATACCTATCTACGTTATTGAAACCAACTAGATAGGGCTCATCCATTATGCCATCGCTGCCCTCTTCGTTTTGAAGCAGTCCTCTGTATTTATCAGATCCATTATTTTTTAACCAGAAATTTCCACCAGATGGGTATCCGTTATCCCAAATGTTGGTTACGTTTGAAAAGGCTGTACTTAAAATTTCCACGTCTTCAGTGTTGTGTATAAAGTTATTATGGAAGAAAAGGTTGCCTGAGGCCCCGTCCACTTTTATGGCATAATTATTTTCAACGAAATTATTGTTGTAGATTTTATTTAAGCCAACTTCGTCTACATATATTGCAACGCTATTGTTTGAGAATTCGTTTAAATAAATTTTGTTAAACATCGTTTTCATCTGTAAAATATATGGTGAGAATGATAGGTATAATCCGTGTCCGTTAAACTTGAAAGTGTTTAAGTATATTCTACACATAGTTGCCGGTTCGAGGGATATTCCCGACCATTCATTTGATATTAATGAGCACTCTCTTATTGTTATGTTGTGAGAGTTAACAAGCCTTATTCCTTGAACATTCTGGGTGCAAGTGACGTTGCAAACCTCTGTGCTATTGGTATATGCAAGAAGCAATCCTGAAAAATTATCGCTTAGCTTCATATTAGCCACCTTAACGCCCGTGCTATTGACCAAGGCCACGTAGCCTGCATCACCCGTAAGACTAACATTATGTTTATTCACTAAGTAGTATATTCTCTTTCCATTCACGATGTTTGACTCATCAATATCGTGCAAGAAGTGGGAAAGATACAATCCGTAAACTTCAAGATTGTACGTGTTATTGTGCAATACAACATTTCTCAAAATGCTTTGGGAAGAATCGTAAATCCTTAGTCCTCTGTAAAAATTCACTATGGTTAGATTTAGGAGCTTGTTATAATTACTTTGTTGTATTAAAAGACCCGTCGCCTTATAAGAGCCTGCACCATCGATACATAAATTTGACAATATAACATCAGTTACTCCTCTAACAATTTTCACAGATACTGTTGCTCCTGAACCAAGAATGACAGTTTCGTTTCCCGAGCCAATTATCGTTAACGTTTTATTAATTTCTAATTGTTCACGGAATTTTCCAGGCATAATCTTAATGATTGACCCTGGAGAAGCTCTGTTGATGGCTTCCTGGATACTTTCACCTTCTTCCACTACTATCACCTCTTCAACACAGTTTGCAACAAATGAAAAGTTAAGAATCGCTGCCAATCCAAGCATCATAACGAAAATAATTGCAGTAAAACAGCGATCCATGAACTTTACCTAACTTAAGTCTAAATTAACTTTGGGTAAAAACTTTTATGTCTCGCCGGAAATGTTTATGACGCTCGCAGGTTAAGCTATTTCAAAGGGAGAGTCTTGAGGAAGACCCTAGCATTCGTAGGTTTTATTCTTGTCCTTTTAGGAATATCCATGTTTGTGGTATATAATTTACCGCAAGAAAGCGAAAAGTTGGAGTATAAACAAATTGGGGAAAATAAGTTGATTGACAAAGTTAAATGGGAATGGGAAATTCCTTGGGAGAACATGACTTTTGAATGGAATTTTTTAGAGGGGGAAGAGATTATTGTGGCTGTTTGGCCATACTATGATTGGGCTGTTCCGAGCGCGGAACCTGAAACGGGGATGTATTTACCTCCAAATAGCAGTCAGTATTTTAGTGATGTTAAAAGATTGAGAGTTAACGTAACAAATTTGGATGTTGGAAGATCTACGCTTATTGAAATATATTACCCATACAACCCAATGAAACCCGGAACACCGTCACCTTTCTCAGAGTATTTTGGAGTTCCAATCGATACAGGAGCTTTGAATTTGAATGAAGGTTATCCAAAAGCTGGGGTAATAGGTGGCAAAGGTGTCGTTTACCTTGGGAAAGCAAAGGCAACGGGGGCATATAAAATAACTTTTTCCATGGAACCAGCAGATGTTTTGGATGAAACAATTGACGGAAAACTTTGGCCTCATCCCATCTCTCCGCCTTATATGTTAAGATTATACAAACGTGTAAAGGGAACAATTTACCCCTACAGATCGGTATTTATATTGCCCGCTGGAGTGTCGTTGATGATTGTTGGAGGAATAGTTTTTTGGAGAAGCCGCAAACCATCAGGACGCCACATTAGTATTAAAAAATAAATTTAAAGAGGTTTATTGATTGGAAAGCAAAATTCAGTTTTCAGGAAAAACAAGCTTACACAAATTAAATAAAGCCATTTAACTAAGCATCATTGGAACGTTTTGAAAAACTTATAAGCTATTTTAACTCATGCACTCCTATGTATAGGCTACTAAAGTTGGTAGGACTGGCTGTTCTTCTACCCTCACTTGCTCTTTTAATGGCTGCAGCAGCGGAAGTTAAAGTTCCATACAAGGTTGAGGATTTCGCGGTCTTAGCCGAAGACCCAAGAGTGGAGATTAAAGAAAAAATTGTACCAGTTCCACCATTTAATAGAACATTGGAGGAGGCAAGTAGACTAAAAAGGGCATGGGGTTGGGTGGGTTTTAATATTTCTCTTCCCCATCAAGGCAGGCCCGGGTATGAAGCAGGAGGTATAATATTATATGAACCAAAAACTCCGGAGAAATCAAGCGTAATTATGAGGGCTGTCAATGAAACTGATTTTGAATTTTTAATATGGACAGGCATGGAAGAAAAAGCATGGAACATTTGTAAGCTTTACGTAGAAGCATATTTAAGTAGAAGTAAGCCCTACACAATATTCCGGTTTACCAATCTCGATAATTGCACGAAGTACTGCTTATTTTTCCGAGGGTTGGATGATGGAGTGGAGGATACGCTTATAATTATCAGCATAAAGGAAGCATGGTATGAATACAACATATGGATCCCACGAACACCACTAAACATAGCGATCATCGGAGCCCCGGCAATTTTAGGGTTAAGTATGACAATAACTGGTTTCAAGTACGATGGAAAAGGCCGACGCTTTAAAAAATTCAAGAAAATGTGATGGTTGAAATATGGTTATGTACTTTTATCTTGATCTCTTTTATTAATTAACGCAAAATACTCTTGCAGGGATTTTTCCATATTCCAGTTAAAACTTTTGCTTAGGTAGGCTTTCTCACTGTTTAGAGCCCGCTCAACTAATATACGTAAAGCAAGTAACATTATCAACAGGTTTATGGCTGTAACAGATAACATGTTAAATGGAAAACTTAGCGTAGCTATGAGTAACATGTTTAATAAGAGGTTGCAGAGGAGAAGTGATGGAAGTATGGCAGCCCAAAAGATTCCATGTAACTTTTCATTTTCAGATAAAGCATCCAGACTTAGCTTCGGAACTTTAAGGATAATCCTATAGAAAAGTGGAATATTCTCTATTTGGCTGTCTTCTCTCTTCATGCCTTAGTCATATATGACATTATAAAACATATATTTTAGTCTTTACTGAAATTAAAGTTAAATCCCGTCTAATGCTTGTAACATCTAACATGCAAAAATCTAGTTTAATATTAAAACATTCTATGAACGTAAACAAAGTAAGTGAGGGGGCAGGTTTAAGCCATCTGCAGCATTCTACGGCAGAACTTTTATGTTTAATGTCTCCTCCGTTATTGGTATTTCTTGAAGTTTGGAGTCAAGCAGTATTGTTTTAAATGGTTCGTTGCTTTCAATGATCAACCTTGGCGCTGTGTAGTTTTCTATATAATATCCGAAAGTGATGTAAGCCAGGGCCTTTATCCCTTCAATGTTTACTCCGGGCTCATCAGCCTTTAAAGTGGCGCCTATCAGTAAGCGACCTTTAGCGATGTCAATTTGGGGATTTGTAATTTGGAAGGGTGGTTCGGCTTTGATTGTTTCTCCACACCTCCAGTTTAGGTATTTTAATTCGTCTGGGTTAAAGCTTACAAGGACCTGCCATGCCCATAAGTCTTTCACATCCTTCGCCTCAATAACAGCTGTGAATGTGCCTAAAATCTTTGGCTCCTCTGGAGGAGTATCAATTGTGGATGGAAGGAGACTTGCGAAGGCGTAGGATAGTGCTGGGAGAACTACAAGCAATGTAATTAGTACGGTTAAACCTCTAGTTTGAGGCATGATTCTCCCACATATAAAAAGCGGTTAGAAGCTATAAAAGTTTGCGCAATTAGATATTGGAACATTTTCAAATATGTGTCTCTCCGTCTCTAGCAGTGGTATCGTCAGCTGCCCGTTTGCTTAATTTAAATAAATAAAAAAGGAGGGGATGTTTACGGGTCGTAGGTTTTTGTCCAGCCGAATCCTCTGGAGACTAAAGCCACGTCTTTGATGTCGACTTTGCCGTCTCCGTTTATGTCGCATATGGGGTTCCATGCTCCGTAGTCTGGCATTGATCCGAAGGCCCGTGATACCATGGCAACGTCTTTAATGTCAACTTTTCCATCGTAGTTTATGTCGCCTATGTGGGTTGGATACATTTCGTACATGCCGTGCTTCAGGGTTAGCGGTATTTCTTGCAGGTCGTCGTCTATCACCATGGTATCGATCAGTTTTAGTTCACATGTTAATGGCGGTTTTTCGAGACCTCTCTCTTGATAGATGGTTCTGAAGGTTATTGTGGCAAGCACTCCATCCCCGCTTGGGAAAGCTGCCCATTGTCCGTTATCAGGGTTTGGCAGAAGCAGAATTCCAACGATTACATGGGTTCCGTAAATCGGGTCGCCTGGCCTATCGTCCCATATGAAGAATGTTCCATAACGGTTCCAGCGGGAATCCCTCATGAAGGACCCTTCAGAAACGTCTACAACCTCCAACAGCGTGTCGTCGTAAGTTAGTCTGAACTGGACTCCGACGGCTCTCCAGCCTTCCCATAAACCGCTTATAGTCACATTCACCTGGAACGTCTTGTTCAACAGTTGGGCCTGGAACAGCGATGGCTCAACTTTAATGGCGGCTTCAGGGCCAATTCTGACAGAGCCATCGACAAGGGTGTTGTCAGCCGTGTCTGTTTCGCCAGGAACAATGCTTGCCTCAGCCTTCAGCGTGTATGTGCCATATGGCACTCCAGTTGTATCCCAGCTGAATGTTAAATCTAAAGTTGATCCTGGAACCATGTCAGTAATCATTTCTGAACCTATCAAATTGTTGTCGTAGTATAGAGATACTGTGAAGTTTTCGAAAGTGTTTCCCTCATTTTTTACTTCAACGTTAACTTGAATAACGGTTCCAGGTGTTGCCCTAACTACTGACGGCGTAACTGAAACTACTGAAATGTCATGGATTAGTGGTGGAACGAAGGATGATGTAAGCCATGGTTCAAAGCATACGTTGTCGCTTACGTTGTCTCCAATTCCGCTCGGATTAAGCGTCGGATTATGAGGGCCGCTCGGGTCACCCCACCAGTTATAACGTGCGTCGTAGCTCGGATACACATTTTCATTGTAAGGCTTATTGCACACTCCGTACTCCGTGTTCCCTACTATGTTATTGTAGTTGAGCCTGCCAGGCTTTCCGGAGCTATTGAAGCCCTTTATCGCCACCCCTATTCTATTGAATTTGATATCGTTGCCTTCTATCACGGTGTTTGATACCAGGTTAAGCGTTCCTGTGTATGTGTTATGGCCAGCGATGTAGATTCCTAGGTAGAAGTTTGAGATAGAGTTATATTGGATTATGTTTCCCATAGCAGGCTTATCCGTTTTGCCATCTGCTAAGACGCCCCAAAGGGCTATTCCATATCCCTTCCCGATATTTGTCCCAGTCATACTTAACTCATTATTTTCAATTACGTTGTTGTTTGCGCCGGCGAAAACCGCTATGATAGGAATGTATGTCCATGCTAGACCGCAATCCGTGATTTTGTTGCGTCTAATGATGTTGCCGCTACAGGTACCTCCAGCTCCACCGTATATTGCTATGGCATTTCCTTGTATATTGCGAATAATATTGTCCTCTATAATGTTATAGTTGGAAGTGTCGCTTGCAGACCCCCCACCATATATGTTTATTCCGCCCCCGCTATCCTCGATAATCATGTTCCTAACGGTGCAGCTGCTAGATCGGTAAATCCAGATTGCGAAGGGATAGTAACCGGCGGCGAAATTTTTAATGGTGAAGTTTTCGATAACAACGCCAACCGCCCCGTCTCTTACCTCAATTCCATGTTCAGCATTCAAACCGGACCCGTCCAGGATAACATCCTCCCGGCTTGCACCCTGTATTATCAAATAACTCTTGACAATCACAAGCTTCTCGTTGTACGTCCCTGAATACACAAAAATTGTATCACCTGGAGAAGCCGCATTAATGGCTTCTTGAATCGACCAATAGAATTTTGCTGGGCATATTTCTACCGTGTGCCAAACTGCCAAGTCAAGTCGGACAGGGCTATCGTTAGAAGAAACAATAGTTTCGCCAGGATCATAATTATAATCTAAGTCTGTGTCTACAAATACTATTACCTCTCCAACTATTTCAGTTATGTCTCTGCAAGCCTCTATCTTAACATATGTTGTTGAAGAAGCTCCTACATCCAATGAGTAGCCGCCCGGCGGGCCTATCAAAATTTCAATTTGGTAATCAGAATATGTTGATTCTTTAATTACTGCCTGCCACGGCCAACTTATTCCATCAGGGGATAACCAAGCTTTAACGTCCGAAATTCCAAGAGTTCCGCCGATTTCTTTAAGATGGATAGCTGTAAGTAACCCCGATAATGGTTCCAAACCAACGTTAGTGACTGTCCCCATAAAACACGCTATGGAGCCGCTTGTTGCCCCTTGAGCTGCATATATTCTATTTTCAACATCGTTGATCGATAATGTTGGATAAGACTGAGATAAGGAGCAGGAATTGAATGCAGAACTGACACAGCACCCGATAGTAATATAAGCAGTAGCATCAGCGATATTCCTTCTGTTTTCATTTTCCTTTCTCCTCCTTTACTCTTAGATAACCCAGACGTATTCCTTCTGGGCAAATAGTAATTTGCAACCAAAAGTTTATAAAATTTGTGAAACTCTCTTCTAACCGTTTACAAAAAGGTTGGATAACAGCTTTCGCAAAGGATCAGTCTTACTTTTCGTGCCTTTTTGGATTCGCCTAAGTGAAGAGGAGAAAGTAGTAAAAAATACCTTCTCAAGCTATTTCAAGCGGGTTTGCACACGCTAAGAACTATTGTGGTTATCTAGACTTTTGTTGAAAAGAGAACGCGTAGGCTCAAGCTCAGGGTCGTTCCAAATCTCCATGTAATGCTGCTTGTAATATTGCGGATGAAGCTTGGCTCTCCTTCAAAGCTCTACGAACGCTCACGCAACTCGCTAAGCAAGTGTTCGGAAGTTTTTGTGTCAAATTGCTCTAAAACTTTGCGCCTCCAATCTTAAAGTACAAGGGTTTTAGAAACGGGCTAAGAGTACTAACAATCGATGAAGACACAAGAATTTCATTTGAGGCAAGGGCATTAAGCGAGGGATTAGATGAAGAATTCCTAATCGTAAAGGCTAGAAAAATCATTGTAAGGAGGCTATATAAAAGGCTCTTAAAAGAACTTAACCAAGAAAATTCAAAATGGCATTTTCAGGCTTTTTCAGGCTTGCAGAAGTCTTGTGTAGCTTTTAAAACCCAAACCTTCCTCCTTGCAGCCTCCTCAACAAGTTCAGGCATGGGTAGGCAAACGTATATCACGGGTATAAGCCTCTTCCTAAGCTTCTCAGGATACTTCGCCTTCAGAACCTCTATCTTATTTAAAAGCGTATCTAAAATGCCCCTTCCAGCCCTAACCGTTGCCTCGCCGACAACGCAAACATCACCTGAAACACCATAAATGTTAAGTTCAAGCTCAGGCAGAAAAAGTGGGGCCAAGTCCATTTCAATGCCGAAATCCTTTTTAAGCCTATATTTAATAATCGATCTGGCTTCATCCTCAACATCGAGTGTAAGTTTCTGGAGTGTTCCCTCAACCCTGCTGAGCCTCACGTCGAAAGCCATAAACATCTTATTAAAATCTTCCCTGAGTCTGTTGAAGTCTTCTCTTAACCTAATCTGCTCTTCCCTAAGCTTGTTGAAGTCCTCCCTAAGCCTAACCTGCTCTCTTCTGAGTTCATTAAAATCTTCCCTAAGCTTATTAAAGTCCTCCCTAAGCCTAACCTGCTCCTCCTTAATTGCAACAATCTCCTTCCAAATGTTCTTCTGTTCCTCCCTAAGGCTGATCTGCTCCTCCCTAAGCCTAACCTGTTCCTCGGCGATTGCATCCAACCTCTTTAAAATCTCTGACAACCCCAAGTAACCTGCTACAGCATAGCGAAACTCCAAGTCCCTATCAAGAAGCTCAAGAAACTCCCGCTTCAAATCATCCATCTTTATCATAAAAAATGTGTATGGAAAACATATAAGCGTTCCTAAACTCAGGAACGCTTTGACTAAATCTGACAAGCAAAAATTACCTATAAAAGCAAAGTTATAATCCAACAGGGACAAACGCTAATTAAAGATCAGTCCCCAGACTTAACCAATCACAATCAGCTATTAATGACTAAAAGCGCACTCAAACCGTTAAGAATGTTCAAGGAATTTTGCTTGTCAAATTTTATTTTGGTTTTTAGGGCTATAAAACGTTGAAAAATGTTGTTTTTAACAAGTTTTTTAGGCAATAAAACAAGCACACCCTTAATTTTCACACGTGACATATCATGCTATTCACTGTAAATAATCATTAAAAATATTTTTTGTTAGGCTAAATGTGAGCCTTACGCTTAACCCCTTATCCTCATAGCCTTTCGAATATGAGCAGGAAGAACAATCCTGCCCTGCTCGTCAACGCTTAATATTTCTTCCACATGGTGGAATATATGGAAGGAAATGCACCACATTTATAGTGTTTCTAGCATACAGATACGCAAAATATGGTAAACACTCCATCAACTCATTTATTCGTGACAAGAAACTTTTTATCTGACATTCATATATTTATACGTACAGTGTTAAAAATGTCTGAAGAATCTGTTATCGGCAGAAGATACACTTTGGTGATACCTAAGGCTATTAGGGAAGAGCTGGCGCTTAAGGAGGGACAGAGGGTTTTGATTCGCATTGAGAACAACAGGATAATCATCGAACCTTTGCCTTGGGATCCCTACCAAGTGCTGGAAAAAATTGTAGGAGAGCCTTACGAGGAGGAAAAGGATGAGGCTAAAGCTGAAAGATGGCTGAGGAGCCATGCCGGTTGTTGACACTGAATTCCTTTTCGCTTTAAACCCAAAAGACTGCAAACACCAAAATGCCATTAGGCTGCTCAAAGAAGTTAGCAACCTCATGGTGCCCGACACCGCTGCCCTCGAATTTCAAGCAGTTCTCAGAGCTCGTGGCAGAAACCCATCCCAGGTGAAGATGGCACTTTTGGCATTATATGAAGTATTAAAACGAAATAATGTTAAAGAAGCCAAAACCCTAGGCCTAAGTTTACTAGCATTCCAAAGTGAAATTGAAGAAAATTACGGCCTAAGCTATTTCGATAGTCTCTTAGCAGCCTCCGCGTTAACATTAGACCGTCAAGTTATTTCAGACGATTACGCCTTCGATAAAGTACCCGGTCTCAAGAGAACACCACTATCCCAAAAATAAGTTAACCCAAAATTAAGAAGTTCAGCCTATGCCACATGCACACTCTCACTAAACTAAAATTAAATAAAATCCTTTAAACTGTTAACAAGTGTCCTCAAATGTTAAAATTTCATTAAGAAATACTAAAAGAATTTGAACCGGTGGGCAAAAAGGCAAAAATCACACTTTTCGGTTCCGTTGCTAAAGGCAATTATAGGCTAGACTCAGATATTGACTTAGCAATAATAACGAAGGATTAAAAATTAATGGAGCTTGCCCAATCCATCGCCGACAAAATACTTATAGAACATGGAAAACTCGTATCCATCAAGTTCATCGATGAAGAGGAACTTAAGAGGAGGAAAAGCCCGCTAATAGATCAAATCGAAAAAGGAATAGTGATATACAATGGAAGAAGACGTTAAAATTCGAATAAAGGAAGAACTTAAAGCAGCAAAAGCAAGGTTAAAGGCGGCTAAACTCCTTTTAGAAAAAGGGCATGTTAGAAGATGCTGTAAACAGGGCTTATTACGTTTTCTTCCACGCAGCCAAAGCCATGCTCAACACATTAGGATTCGATGCAAGAACCCACTCAGGCCTAATTTCGGGTTCGGCTTAAGAATTGTAAAAACAAAAATGTTAGACAAAAAGTTTGCACAATACTTTAGAAGCCTTCGAAATGAAGGGAAAGCAGCAACTACGAAATAGGCATAACGTTTGGCAGAGACGAAGTGCAATTATTAGTTAAAAATGCAGAAGAATTTTTGAAAAAAGCCCAAGAATTCGTAGAAGAAAGGCTTTAACTTCAACCTTCAGCTATCTTCTTCAGCTGTTTCTGGTACATTTCAACAATCTCGTTTGAAGTTGTTGCGTCTTCCGCCGCCTTGTCAAGTCGATAGTTGCCTGTAAATCTTGGGAAGCGTATGGCTAGGCCGTTTCCTTGGCGTATTCTGTTTAGGGCGCATGTGTGGATGGGGCTTAGGGTTATTTCTGCGCCTAGGACTTCTATGACCACCTTTGGTTCAAACCAGACGTCTGCCTCTATTAGCGAGTTTACCCTTGGGTGTTTGTGGGGTATGACATGCTTCTTCATCATTTCCGGCAGTTTCGCCAGATCTTCATCTGTGAAGCCTGTTCCACATTTACATACAGTTTCGAAGGTATCATTTTCTGGGTTGTAGGCTGCAAGCAGCAATGCGCCATAGGTTCCTGCCCGTTTTCCACGCCCGTGGAAGGCGCCCACCACAACCAGGTCAACGGTGTCCGTCATTTCGCTTTTATAGTCACGTTTATATTTTATCCAGAGCCAGCCCCTTGCGCCCGCCTGGTATATAGAGTCTTGAGCTATAGACTTGCACATAAGACCTTCGCAGCCGTTTTCTATAGCTTCTAGGAAGAAGTTTTCGAGCACCTTTATGTCGCCCGTGGTAATGGATTTGGCAATTTTTATTCTTTCGCCCTCTTGAATTATGCTTTCAAGGGTTTCCCGCCGGACAGGGTAGGGCTCGAGGGTTAAGTCTTTTCCGTCAACGTATAAAGCGTCGAACATGAAAAGCGAAACGGGGTATTCCTCCATAGCCTTTTCAATGCCGTACTTGCGCCGGCGGTGCATAAGCTCCTGGAAGGGCATCATCTCGCCTGTGTCGGGGTTTACGGCTACACATTCGCCCTCCACAATGGCCTCTTTTGCCAAAACATGCCTCCTCAAAAGCTCAATGGCGTCCGGATACTGGTCTGAAATGTCCTCAAGCCTTCTCGAGAAAAGGATTACCTCATCTCCCCTTTTATGGGCCTGGATGCGTTCACCATCATACTTATACTCGGCCACACATTTCCCGCCGAGCTTTTCAAGAATTTCCTCCGGAGAAGAAAGCCTCTCAGCAAGCATAGGCCTTATAGGGTTGCCAACAATAACCTTAAACTTCTTAATACCTTCAAGGCCTTCCTCAGCTAGGACTTTGGCGACTCTTCCGAGGTCTGATGATATGTTGTAGGCGCGTTCCACCAGTTCGCGGGTTTCTTTGCCGCCGCCGTACGCTATTGCCAAAGCGTCCAGCACAGTCATATCCGCAATGCCCAAACGAAGGTTTCCGGTGACGGTTCGCATTATGTACTTGGCCTCTTTCGGGGTAGCGTCGGCCAAAAGCCCGGCTAAAAGAGTCACCTTAGTGTCTATAGCCCCAGGGCCGGATGCCCTCGCCATTTTGTCAAAGGTTTCGTAAACTCTCTGTACCGTCAACGGTTTTCGGAAGAATGTCACCTGTTTTTTCCTTGCAATGAAGTTTTGGGCTGTCTCGCCTATGTCGCCGGTTTTCTTCAAGTCCTCCTCGATTTCGTTTTCATGCCAACCGGAGGCGTGGGCTAAAGCCTTTATGGCAAGCCTTTCAGCCACACCTATCTCAAGCTTAACAAAGTCTGGGTAAATTTTCCCCTGCGTTAAGTAAACAACTTTGTCAATTAACTCCTTAGGAGTTTTTCTCAGCAAACCCACTAGCAGGTCAGTCATTTCAAGCCTCTTCGTCGTAGCCTCAATTTTCTCGTAAACTTCGGCGATATCAGAGTACAGCAAAACGACTCCTCAAAAGGGTGATAGAACCAGCCAGCTATATTAAGTTTGACTAGCCGAAGTTTCCGCATTATAAAGAATTTTACCTTTTCCCTAAACTCCAGCAGGAAAAGTTTTCCTCGCATAATACTTGTATGCGGGGATTTTGGATAAAAGTTGGTGTCTTAACCTTTTTCGCGTTTTACATGTTATCTAGCTCTTTTAAAAGTTCCGCCAGCCTTTCTATGGCGAGCTGCCAGGCTTTTTCACCTTTTTCCTTTGAAGCTTTTGTGGGGTCGCCTATGACGCCCGTGTCACTTATCTCCTTTGTCCGGAATGCCCATGAAACTTTTGGTCCCGCTTCTTTCAGCCCGATTTTCATATATTTTGATTTCGGAAGGCTTAGTTTTGGCTTTGTTATCCGCTCTTTAACTACAGCGTTTTCACGGTTCGCCAAGGTCGTGGATGTTTCAAATTCTCCAGCGTGGGCGTCGAAGGGCGTCTCAATGTTTTGCTCTATGAAGTCGGGTATTAGGCTAACTGTGTCCACAACCACAAAAGCGTCTGTTTCAATTTTCAGCCTTTGGGCCGCCGCCTCCAGGGACGGGGTATTTCCGCCATGGCCGTTTTCAAAGAGAATTCTCTTGAAACCATGTTCTGTTAGGCTCAGGCCTATCTCGTATGCCGTTTGTTCCAAGGTTTGGGGGCTAAGTGTTATTGTTCCTGGAAAATCCATATGGTGCAACGAGACGCCGTAGTAGATTGGTGGGGCAACAAGGGCGCATTGGGCTTTTTCAGCAGCCTTCATGGAAAGCCAAAAAGCGTCGTAGGCGTCTGTGTCAAGGGGCAGGTGCGGCCCATGCTGCTCGCAGCTTCCAACCGGAACTATGATGGTTTTATGTTTCTTAAGGAATTCCTTAACATCAACCCACGTGAGCTCGCCCAGGTAGTAGCTTCGCATTTTCAAAGCATTCACGCCGCCTAGAATTTCTCGTAATGAATTATCTGCTTCAACGGTCTTCTGCTTCTGGGCTGAGGGGACTCGGCTGGAAAGCCAACTGGAATTATGGCTACAGGCCTCACACCATCGGGAATATCTAAGATTTTTTTGGCTTCATTTTCTCTGAAGGCTCCAACCCAGCATGTGCCCAAGCCCAAGGCGTAAGCGGCTAAATGGATGTTCTGTATGGCTGCAGCCGTGTCCTGTATGCAGTAGAGGGTTCTCCCCCTTACACCGTAACCGCTAGCGGAACGCTCCTCATCTGCGCAAACAACAATAACCACCGGAGCCTCTTCAATGAAAGACTGCCCCAGCGCAGCTTCAGCCAACCTCCTCTTTGTTTCAGGGTTCCGCACAACAATAAATTCCCAAGGTTGAAGGTTTCCAGCTGAGGGAGCCCATCTGGCTGCATCTATGAGTTTCTCTACGGTCTCCTCGGGAACATCTACCGCCTTATATGCCCGTATGCTTCGCCGCCCCTTAATAGCTTCAAAAACATCCATCCTATCCACGCTCCACACAAGCTATAGTAAAGTGTTTTCAGATAAAACTTATCAGCTGTTCATGGCGAAAGTCTCAGACATCATGGTGGACTATTTCGACCGGAAGAAATTATGGATATCAGCCACGCTTGTCTTGTTCGCAAAGGTCACGCTTAAAAGGTTCGTAAACTAGTGGAACGAAACTTCGGCGAGTCACGTTTTGAATGAAACGTGGAAATGGCGTTGGATGAACATCTTCCCATGCTGAAAAGGAACGAGAAGGGAAAATCCTAAAAGCACGTCACACTCTTGTTATTTTTGGATGATGAAGTGGAGAGTCAATAGAGCCTTTTTTAGGCTGTGATATGACTCGACGGGCGAACTGACGACTAAGTTATATCTCGTCATTTCTCGCCACTGGAATTAGAGTTCAGAATAGTCGATGCGATGATCTTACTAACACTTTGAATGGAAGCCCCAATAAGGCGTACGACTCCAACATAACTAATTTTAGGGGGCAGGCGGATTAGACTTCAAGTGAAAGGAGAAGGGAAAGAAAAACGTAACAGACTCCGCCCGCCTTTCCCCAAGTAACATTGTTTACTTTTAACAAGCTATTTTCAAGTGGTAGCTTCAACATCACAAATCATCTTTAAAAGATCATGGTATAACCTTAAAAACTCAAAACCTTTCTCGCTAGTCTTATAAAAAACATGGTTTCCATCGTGTATTACGTCAACAAAACCTATGCTTCTTAGATAATTCAAATATTTCTGGAGCAAAATATAATTTGTTTTAAGACGGTTTGCTATGGTAAATTGACTAGCTCCTCGGTTAGCCGTTTGAAGTATTAGAGCAACAATCTCAAAGGAACTTCTATATTTCTTACCAAAAATAGGAGCTCTATATGTAGAAGCTCTGTAAATAAACGAGTATTTTTCATCTAAAACAATCTCCATTTAAACACCAATATCTGAATGTGCAATTTTAATGAGATAAGAGTTGTTTCCATGGAAAACATTGAATATAGCGATTCCTTTAGGACCGTCGTTGAAAAATATATATGCACCACTGCTTAAACTATTTCAGTTGAAACGGTTGAAATTATGTCATACATTAAGCTAACAGAAAAAGAGATACAATTACTACAAGACTCGTTAAACTCAGACTACAAAGCTGTTAGCATACGCCTGCGAGAAGGAGAGTATCAGTATGAATTATCCAAAGCTATAGCAAAATTCCAACTTGAGTTATATTTCCCAAACGTTAAGGATTTGATCAAAAAATTACATGGAGAAGAGAAAGTAAATGATGTTCAAACCATCCGCAAAACTCAAACAATACTTAAGAAAATGGAAAAGAGCGGAGTTGTGAAAATTCTACCAAAAACCAAACCTTGGGAACTCCAGCGATACGCTCTACTAAGCCTAAAATTCATAGATGCTGATAAAAACCAAATACTCCTTGCAACAGACGAACAAATACAACGGGCAAAGGAGGAAATAAAATCCATGATAAACCAAAATGCGTCAAAATTTCAAGTACACCTTATTAAGTTAAGAGTTTTCGTGTTAGCCTTTACAATAACCCTTTCATACATCACCATAATTTGGAATATATTACAGCCCATAATAAACCCAATAGTCTTCATGATAGCATTTTCATTAGCAACTCTATGTTCAGTCATGCTAGGAAAAACGTTGTCTAAAGTGAAATCTCACAAATAAAATGGAGGGCTTTCATAATGAACTTGTCAAAACACGTTTTGTTTTTGTCTCTAATTTTATACCTACATTCAGCCATCACTTTAGGAATCGGTATACCCGTGAAAGCCGATCTACCTATGTTGAAAGTTCCAGACGACTACCTAACAATTCAAGAAGCCATAAACAACGCCAGATCCGGAGAAATCATTTTTGTACGTAAAGGAACATACGTTGAAAATATAATTATCAACAAAAGCATTACGTTAGTGGGTGAAGACCAAGAAGGCACAATAATCGATGGTGGAGCAAAAGGCAACGTGATCTTGATAAAAGCTTCAAATGTAACAGTTAAAGGCTTTACCATAAGAAACAGCGACCCAATTATTGGCTGCGGGGTATCAGTAGAGCGTTTTGGGAACATTACTATCAGAAACAACATTATTAAAGACAATAACATAGGGATACAGATCTCATCATCAAGTAGAAATCAAATTTATGAAAACGTAATATCATCGAATTACATAGGCATTCAACTCTTCTACTCAAGCATTAATGTTATCTGTAGAAACTTTATATCTAACAATACGGATGGAATCGACGTCTTTTATTATTCCATAGGCAACACTTTCTATGAAAACATGATCTATGGGAACAACTGGGGTGTTTATTTATCCTTCTATAGTAATAATAATGTTTTTTACCACAACAACTTTATGAAAAACATGTACAATGTGCGTGTTGAGCAAACAGTTAACACATGGTGCTATAATAATGAAGGAAATTACTGGGACTCCTATGAGGGGAAGGATTCAGACAAGAATGGTATAGGGGATACTCAGTACGTCATTGCTGGAAAAAACATAGATTATTACCCATTAATGGGAAGATACTACACGTTTACTGCCCATTTTAAAGGAAAAGATTACCGTATTACTATAATATCTAACTCAACTATTTCCAATTTTGCCTTTAAAGTATTAACAGAATTCAGAACTAGAGTTATACTCTTCAACGTCAGTTGTACTTACAGCCCCGCAGGTTTTTGTAAAGTAGTCATTCCAAAAATTTTAATGGAAAACATACACGCAGTGCTTTTGAACGAGGAAGAAGTTAACGCAACTTTAATCGACACCCCAGATGCGGAGAATTCTTGCTTGTACATCGAATATTTGGGCAACTGCTCAATCAAAATTGTTTATTTGGAGCTGCTTGATCTATATCATCAACTCCTTGAGAAAATCTATAATTTAAATAATACCAATGACATGCTCGTCAAAGAAATTAACACATTAAATGAAACACTCAATAATTTAATAATTAATTGGAATGATTTTCAAGAATTATTTTTAAAATGAATAGTTTATATCAAATACAAACACAGAACCTTAGGAATTTAGCATATGTCTTCGCTTTAGCAACAGCCATCTTCATTATAGTAACAGTTTACTTATCTTATCAAAAATAGCGTAAAAACTTGAAAGTTAATGTAAAAAACCTAATGAAAAGGAGGAGTCTGTTTTATTTTTGAAAAACTAAGACCTCTGTTTTAAACGTCTTCTCGGGGTTAAAGGTTGGAACCTAACTATCGACAAAAACCTAAACAAGAAAGGTAAGATAACAACTTTCTCAGGAAAGCTTATCAGTGAATTTTGCGAATTGGAAAAGAAACACGTTCAGCTGTCTATTCGGTCTGGGCTGGTAGGCTTGCTAAAAAAGCTTGTGGAAAAACTGGATAAGCTTTCCTCAAAGTCGGCGATTAAATATGGAGTCTATTTGACTGCCGTCGCGCTGTTTTTCACCCTGATCCTCATCCCCCCTCTTCTTGGCATATTGATAAAGTGGGGAACTCTGTTGGATTTTTTCGGCGACTCTGAGCTTTTAAGTAGGGCTATGGATGCTGTACGGAACTCGTTTGTAGTAGCCATTGTAGTGTCGGCTTTAGATGTGACGGCTGGGGTTCCCATGGCCTGGCTTATCGCCCGAAGCAGGTCGGCTTGGATAAACGTCCTCGACGCCCTTGCCGATGTCCCCTTCATAGTGCCGACGGCTGTGCTTGGATATTCGCTTCTCCTTTTCTGGTATAGGCCTGAAGGCATCTCTGCCCTTTTCGGAAGCCCCCTAATATCGCCGGGGTGGCTTCTCGTCGCCCTCCTTCACTTCGCTTTTTCTTACCCTGTTGTTGTCAGAGTTATTGTAGGCGCGCTTCTGGACTATAAGATTGAGTATGAGCAGGCGGCTAGAACGTTGGGGGCTCCGCCCTTCACAACCGCCAGAACCGTGACTTTGGGGATAATAAAGCCTTCGTTGATCGCGTCTTTCATTCTAGCCTTCGCAAGATCCATATCTGAAACGGGTGCAACGATGATGGTTGCCGGGGCTTTCGTAAACGGCCCCATATTCATTCAAAACACGAAAGAAACTAACGTTGGAGCCACCGTGTTCGTAAGCCTCATCCTAATAGTGTTTTCATGCTTAATCTTTGCAACCGTCCGCTACGTCGGCAGCCGATTTAAGCTGCCAGTTAAAGGAGCCTGGCCAAGCCTCGAAAGAAAGTTGAGCTACTCTTCGGCGACTCTTTTTAGAAACAGCGTCACACTCTCCATATTCCTTGCAATAGTCCTTGTTCCTTCACTTTTCGCCGCACTTCCAGCCTTTGAGGCCCTGCCGACAGACGCTTTCCGCAAAGCATTATCCGATGTCCCTCCCTGGGACGATTACTGGCAGAGTCTAGTCCTCTCCTATTCGCTTGGGGCAGCCGTGACCGTTCTAAACATTCTTATAGGTTTGCCTATGGCCATAATTGTTGCGAGAAAACGTCTCGGAAACTTTTCGTCGCTGCTAAATGTCCTCGTCGACATCCCAATAATTGTTCCCTCAGTGGCTCTAGGCATTTCCCTGAAGTTCTTCTGGAAGGAAACCATAGCTTTCATACCGGAAACCCTGCTCCTGATTTTTGCACACTTAGCCATTACATACCCATATTTTGTCAGGTCTATGGCTGCCGCCGTTGAGAGGATAAGCGTAGAGCTGGAGGAGGCTTCTAGGACGTTGGGAGCCAAACCCTTCTGCGTTTTTAGGACCGTGATTTTTCCCCTAACAAAGTATTCCATGTTCTCCGGCGCCATAATGGTTTTCACAAGAAGCGTGAGTGAGACAGGCGCTACGATGGCCGTTGTCACCAAGCTTAAAACGGCCCCTGTTGTTTTGGTGGACTGGGTTAAGGGGAAAGTCGCAGTTTCACCGTTAGAGATCGGCTTAGGCTGCGGTTTCTTAATATTAATCTCCTTCATAATCTTACTGGCGTTAAGGCTTGTCGTGAGAGGCAAGGGAAGGTACTAGCATGCCGGATGTACGCTTGGTCAACGTTACAAAAAGGTTTGGCAAGATCGTGGCCGTGGACAAGGTTAACCTCCACATTAAGGACAAGGAGTACTTCTCCATCCTTGGACCAAGCGGGTGTGGAAAGACTACACTGCTTAGGCTCATTGCCGGCTTGATTAAGCCGGATGAGGGCGAAATATACATTGGCGATAGGCTCGTGAACGACGTGCCGCCTGAAGACAGGGACATAGGGTTTGTTTTCCAAACCTTCGCCTTGTTCCCGCACATGAACGCTTGGGAAAACGTCATCTACGGCCCAAGGGTGAAAGGCTTCGACATGAGAAAGGCTGAAAGAATAGGCCACGAAGTTTTGGAAATGGTTAGGCTTCACGAGCGGTTGGATGCCTTCCCCCACGAGTTAAGCGGGGGTATGATGCAGAGGGTTGCAGTTGCAAGGGCTTTGGCTGCCGGTGCAAAACTGCTTCTGCTAGACGAACCCCTCGGGCATTTAGACGCAAAGGTTAGAAACGAGCTTAGGTACGAGATTAGACGCATGGTGAAAGATTTAGAGTTAACCGCCATCCATGTCACCCACGACCAGTCGGAGGCCATGGCGATATCGGATAGAATAGCCGTAATGAAGAAGGGGAAAGTTTTGCAGGTAGGTACACCCCAAGAGCTCTACATGAACCCGAAAACCATTTTCGTAGCCCACTTTATTGGAGGAGCAAATTTCCTTGAAGGCTTCGTCGCAGAAGCCGCAGACGAAAAAGCCGTCATAGAGCTTAGGGGCGGATTAAGGGTTCAAGCTGTTAACAAAGGTTTGAATAGGGGTGAAAGGGCTGTTTTAGCTGTGAGACCCGAAGTTTTCACCATAAGAGGTGGTAAAAGCCAAAACACAAATGCGCTTCAAGGCGTCATTGAAAGGGTTGCCTTCGAGGGAACAAACCTGCGATACGAGGTTAGGCTTGAAAACCAAGACCTGATAGTGATTGTTGCTCCGTCCCTCTCCCACGAGTGGCACCGTGTTGGAGAAAGAGTCACAGTGAGCTTTGAGCCGGAAAGCGCCCACTTGTTCGCTTATCCGGAGGCTGGAATGCGGGAGGAAACATCCGTTGAGTGAATTGATAAAGTGGTTTGAGAAAAGACGGGAGGCTAAGGCTTTAACCATGATACAACAACATCTAGCCTTAACGTCAAGCATCGTTGAGGATTTAGAGAAAGCCCTCAGCGCACTTGTGAAAAACGACGTTGAGGAGATGAGCGCATGCATTGAAAGAGTGGCTAAAAACGAAAGGGAAGCAGACACCTTACGAAGGAAGGTTATGGACGAAGTTTCCAAGGGTGACCTTCCTCCAACAGCGAGGGAGGACATAATGCACCTGGTTAAAAGGGTGGATATGGTGGCGGACTGGAGTAGGGAAGCCTCAAGAATTTTAAGCGTTTTACCAGTTGAAGAGCTTCCTAAAACCGTTAAAGAGGAAGCCTTAAAAATGGCTATAGGCGTTAAAGAATGCGCGTTTCTATTGAGGGAATGCGTGAACAAGATGATGACAAAGCCCGAGGAGGCCTTGCAGGCCGCAGACGCCGTTGAAAGGGAGGAGGAACGCGTGGACGATTTACATGAAAAAGCGCGGAGACTGCTTGGCAAGGAGAAAATGCCAAATGCTGGAATAGCCGTTCTGGTCAGTCAGCTCTTCGAAGCCCTTGAAATGATCGCAGACTCATGTGAAGATGCATGCGACCACGTCAGAGTCATCATGGTTAGAAGGTGAGGAGGGCTCTGAAATGAATGAGATACGGATAAATGTTTCCGAGCTGAAGGCGGAAGGCGACGAGGTAGTGAAGAAATTGGCTATGTTTATCCGCGAAAAAACAGGGGCGACTGTTGAAACCTCAACAGATGAAGTCGTAGTGAAAACCGAGGAGGGGAAACTGTCAAAACAATACCTGCGGGTGCTTCTACGGAGGTACCTCCACAAGACGGAGCTCAAAGATTACTACCGGGTCATAGGCGGCAAGGAGAACATTTTAACGGTTAAGGAGAAGAAAATTCCAGTGGAAGAGGAGGAGTAGCCTAGTCCTTTCGGTTGGTGCCACGTGCACGCGTCGTCTTTTTGTCCAAACTTTCCTGCACCTTAAAAATGTAATGCCTCGCCAAGTAGACACACCTGTACGCGTTTGAAAAATCCCCCTTCATCAAAAAGTTTTGAGACTCCTCAACAAGCTCCTTAACCTTTAACATAACGTCACCCACTGGAGGGTTTATTGTTTCCGAGTTGGGTTTCAGCCTCTGTATGTTCTGTCCACTCCCCTCCAACGTCAGTAGAAATAGAAAGAGGGCGTATTCCAGCTCCGCGGCAACATGCCACATGTCGTTGGAAAAAGCGTTTTCGTCGCCTTTTCTGAGGGCTGAGACAGCTTTATCTAGGTAAGTTAACGTGGATGACAGCGCCTTCAATATTTTATCGTTAAAACTCATTCTCCAGCCCGCTTTTTGTGCAGAGTTTTCGGATCAAATTTTTATTCGTTTCTCCAAGATGCGGCTATTCTCCCTTTGCCATGAAGGTTATTCCCAACAGGACGAGGGCTGCTCCGAAGATGAAAAGCGGGGCTGGGACTTCGCCAAACAATAGGGCTCCAAGAACCGTGGCGCCTACTGGTTCGAGGAGAGCCATGGTGGCTGTTTCAAAAGACCTCAGGTTGGAAAGTGAAGAAAAGTAGAGCGTGTGGGCCATGGCTGTTGGGAAGGCTCCTAAACCAAGTAGTGGAAATATGACTGCCGGTTCCGTGGGCAGGTTGAGGTTAACGCTTGCAATTGTTAGACCTAGGAGACTGACGGTTACGGCTGCAAACATGTAGATTGGAAGCATTATGGGTAGGATGGCCCTCTGCCCCCTAACCTTTTTGCCATAGCTTAGGTATAAAGCCTCCAAAAGGGCCGCTGAAACGGCTTCAAAGTCGCCTTTGAGACTTGGAGAAAAATCTGCAACACTTTCCGGTGCCATGGATTCCGCGTAAGCGATTACGCAAACGCCGATTATGGACACGGTTATCCCCATGACTGCCGTGCGGGATGCCCTAGCCCTGAAGATGAACGTTGAAATCAACATGGAGAAAATGGGTGTCGTGTTGACTAGAACTGTTGCATTGAGGATTGTTGTGTCCTTAACTGCTGATATGAAGAAGATGAAGTGAAGTCCCAACAAAAAGCCTAAAACTAGGGGTTCCCTCAAATCTGCAAGTCTAAAGTTCTTAAAAACGGGTGGTTTGCCAGAAAAAAGCAGAATAGCCGCCAAAATGCAGCAGGCGATCACAAGACGCCAGAAAGCTATGGAAAAAGCGTTCAAAGCTTGGAGAAACCTTATAAAGACTGCAGCTGTTCCGAAGAGAGTCCCTGCTGTTGCGCCCTCAAATAGGGCTAATTTCCGCGTCCGCGCCTTTAACGGCATGAACCATCACTGGCAGTTTGATCTGGAGACTTAACAGGCTTTGATCTAACTGTGGGAGCGTGGCTATTTTTCAACGGAAACTGTGCTTTCTCCGGCTTCCTTCTCCACCCTTATCACGTGTTCGGCCTTTTCGGCGAAGGCCTCGCTGTGGGTTACGGCTATTATTTGTTCAATGGCCTTGAACCGTGATACCGCTTCGGCTAAACGGTCTATGGAGCCGTCTTCCCTTCCAAGGCTTTCAGTCGGCTCGTCGAGCAGCAGGAGGCTTAAGCCGTGTCCCGTTTTGAACTGCATTATTAACTGTCCAAGTCCAAGCCTGTAGGCGAAAGCTATCAGTGTGCGTTCTCCGCCGGAAAGGTTTGAAACTTCCCTTTCAACTCCGCTTTCACTTACCACGTAGGGTGTGTAGGTTTCGTCTATCATAATGTTTATCGGGGCGCCTTCCTCGCCCGTTAGTGTATCCAGTATTTGTTGGACGATGTTTTTAAGCAATTTTACAAACTCGCTTCTGAGCTTCGGCTGGATGCTTCTGTATGCGTCTCGAATGCTTCCAATAATGGCTACGATTCTGTTCAGCTTTTCCATCTGCTCCAGTTTTTTCTGAGCTTGATCTATACGCTCCTTTACATCGTCTAAACGTTTGAGCATGTCGCCTCTACGGTTTTCCATGGTCTGCAGTTCAGACCTCAACAGGTGATAGTTCTGAAAGGCTTGCTCCCTCTGTTTTCTGGCGTTTTCAAGTTCAGAAACGTCGAACCTTGAAATCTCAAAGCGGAGTCTTTCAAGCTGCGAGCGCAGTTCAGCCTCCAACCTCTGCTTTTCCTCAAACTCTTTTAAAAGCTCCGCCATGGCCCTGGACTCTTCGTTTATGCGGCTTTTTAACTCCTCGATTCTAGGCATTAAGCCTTGAAGGCTTGCTATGGCTGCATTTGCCTTTTCCTTCAACTGTTGAAGCTCTTCAACCTCCCTTTGAAGCTGGTTTAGGGTCTTTTGTCTCTCGGCGTTCTCCCTTTGAATCCTCTCTATCAGGTTGTTTTTGTATTCTATGCTTAGGGGCTGCAAGCATAGGGGGCAACGGTTTTCCGTTGAGAGCGAGGAAAGCCTCCTCTGGTCCGCTTGCATGTTTCTTAGGGTTGTTTCCTGCTCCGCTTTGAGGTCGGCAATTTGGCTTTCAAAGGCTGAAAGGTACTGCCTCAAAACTTCAAGGGGCTGGTTTTCAGGCACTCCAACCTCTTTCAGCCTATCCCATTGGGCTTTGGCTTGAGCCTCCATGGTGTTTAGGCGTTGCTTCAGGTTTTCGATTATGGCTTTTTTGCCCTCGATTTTTTCGGCAACTGCCGCCAGGGAGTCTTCTAGGCTTGCCAGTTGGGCTTGGAGTTGAGCCTCCTTACGTTTAAGCTCCTCTATGGAGGTTTTCAGTTCTTCAAGCATTTTCAGCTTCAAGTCGGCTTCTTCAAGGGCTTTTTTGGCTTCATTCAACCTTCTAGAGGCATTTTGGATGTCGATTTCAAGGCGTGTGAACTCTTCAGCTAAACGCGTATACTCGGCGTTGAGCCTATCTATGCTAACCACGTCGGGGTCTTTCTCGTAAACCTTCTTTTCAGCCTCGTACTCCTTTTGGAAGGCGGCGATGTTGCTCCAAGCTGTTTCGAAATCTGAAAGCCCGAAAAGTTCGTCGAGGCGTCTCTGCCTGTCCCTGGGCGGCGCGTCTATGAGCTCTTTTAGATGTTCCTGTCTAACCCAGACTATTTCGCGGAAAAGGTCTTTGTCGAGTCCGGTTATGGCTTTAAGTTGTTCCGCAACTGCTTCGCTTTTCACGCTGGCTATGAGGGTTTCGCCCTCAAAAAGTTTCAACTCATCGAAGTCTTGGCTTATGCCCTTCCCACGCCTCTTAAGCCCACGCGTTATAGTATAGTTTTTACCGTTTTGAGTGAACTGGAGGACAACTTTGCCGCTTTCAGCCCCATCTCTCAACAGGTACTCGTAGCTTCTTCCTATAGGATCCCCGAACAGGGCGAAATCAATAGCGTAAAGAATGCTTGATTTTCCGCATCCTAAACCGCCTACGAGGCAATTGAACCCCTTTGCAAAGGGCACTGTTGTTTTCACGTGGGAGCGAACATTCTCCAAGTGGACAACGTCTATCCTCATGACACAAGCTCCTCCAAAATTTGCCGGACACGTTCGTCCTGCTTCTTCGTCAAAGGTTCAATGAGGTTGACGGCGGCGCGGGCTATTTTCTCCGCTTGCCCCTGACCGTAACGTTCAGTGAAAATCTGCAAGAAGTATTCGAAGCTTTTCGTTTTGAAATCCATCATCTCGCTTTCGAATATGGAGCGAACAACAGCCTCGGGAACCTCACTTTCACGAAGCAAAACAACGGGGTGAACGAGCAGAGCCTTCTCTGCTGCGCTCCTAATTTGGGCGACATCCACATCGGCGCGGCTTGCCTCAGCGGGCAAAACACCCTTCAAGACGGGCACAAGGACAGCCCCCTCCTGATCAGCGTTTTTAACAAGTTGCACCGTGAGCTCGGTGATTTTTGAGGCCGTGAAACCTGTGAAATCCTGTTCTAAAACAATGAATTTGCGTGGAGATTCAAGCTTTATGAACTGGGGAGAAGCCTCACCCTTCTCGTTTACTTCAACATAATAAAAGCCCTTCTCGTTTTTAGCCTCGTCATAATTTATGGTTTCTGTGCTTCCAGGGTAAACAAGCAAACCGTTCTTGAACCTGCCAACGTAGGGCGCATGCACATGGCCGGCGGCATAATAGTTGAAACCTTCAGGGATAAGCTCCGGTGGAGCTTCAGCCTCCACGTATGGGGGATTAAGCTCCGGAACAGCCAAAGCCATGTGGAAAACGAAAATGTTGAACACCGAGGGGTTCGGCGTCGGCTTGTTCTTTCCTAGGAAGGCGGGAAGCATCTCCTCGGTTTTGCGGCGGGTTCTAAAGTTCGGAACCCCGTAAACGTAGCAGCACTCCGGCATCCGCCAGGAGGCTCCCTCATGCCTAGGAAGAAAGCGTATAAGTCCAGCGCTGTCCAACGGGTTCAAAATTGTGCTTGTGACAAGGTTGGGCGCCGAGTCATGGGATCCGTCAACCACAAGCACCGGTATGCCCGCCTCCCGCAACCTGCTAAAGCTTTTTATGGCGTTTTCCAGAGTCACGTTCGAAGGCCTTGGGTTGTGGAAGAGGTCTCCGGCGATAATCATGAAAGCCGGCTTTAGCTCCAAAGTTTTGTCAACAAGTTCGCTGAAAGCCCTGTCGAAGTCCTCGCGTCTGGCTTCAAGCCCGTATTGAGAATAGCCCAAATGCAAGTCTGCGGCGTGAACGAAACTGAAGGCTTTCAAGCTCCCTCACCTCGCAAACAACCTACAATAGCTAACAAACCCTATTAACGTTTAAAGTCAACGATAGAAACACATAATGGCAAAGCGGCTGTTTGCAGTCAATGGATATTCCGAAATGAAATGCCAAAAATGCGGCGAAGAAACATTTCTACCATTCAAATGCCCATACTGTGGAGGATGCTTGCGCGCGTTGCGATCTTCGGTGTCGCCCACGGAGAAAGTGTTGGAAAAATTTCCGTAGCTGGACCTCATAAACATAGTGTTGTCCACACTCTTGGCTGTAACATTTCTAGCGACCGGGACAGCCGGCGTTTAATTTGATCCCTTTGGAGTGTTGGACGACTACAAGGTTTTCACGTGGAAAAGAAGCGTTTGGGCATTAGCCTTCACAATAAGCCTAGCCCCTAACAATCCTAACATACGTGGGATTTGCCTTTCTAAATCAGTTCAATTGTAACGTGAACCTCTTCTGGAACGCGGATTCGCATAATTCGCCTCATGACGCGTTCCTCGGCGTCAATGTCTATGAGGCGCTTGTGAATGCGAAGTTCCCACTTGTCCCATGTGGATGTGCCCTCTCCACACGGTGACTTCAACACTGGAACCCTAAGTCTTCTTGTGGGAAGCGGAACTGGGCCGACTATTTTAACCCCTGTTTTTTCGGCGATGGCCTTCAGTTCCTGGCATACCTCTTCCAGTTTCTTGTAGTCTGTGCTTGTCAAACGTATGCGTGCCTTCCTAACCATGTCCTTTCATTCACGCCTCAGTCAACATTTTTCGGTGGATACCTTTAGACAATAAAGCACAAATAAAAACTTATCGAAGAGTAGACCACATAAACCACAACACCGCCAAGCGCTTGGGAACCTGGAACAGCAGGATGGTGCACGTAAAATGGTGCTGAAGGTTAAAGGCGTCTTAATGGACCTTGACGGTACAATAGTGGATTCGAGGGAAGCCTACGCCGAAGCTTTAAAGGTAACTTGGGAAAAACTTGGGCTCAAAAACTTCAACCCATCAGTCGCCCTGGAGATCCCAAGGAGACTTGAGCAAAACCAGCCGATAGACGATTTGATTGGAAACGTTGACGTTGAAAGGTTCCTTGAAATATACCTGAAAACATATTACGCCATAACTGAGAACAAGACTAAGCTCCTGCCAAACGTTTCGAAAACCCTTGAAAACCTTTCGAAGAGGGTGAAACTTGCCCTTCTGACAATGCGCCGTGTTCCAAAAGAGCAAATCATTAGGGAGCTGGAGAAGTTCGGCATAGCCAAAAAATTCCACTGCATAGTAACAGCCTTAGACACGCCTCTCCCAAAACCCTCCCCGAAAGCCATAGCAACATGCGCGGGAAGGCTCGGCGTGGAAGTAGGCAAATGCGCGGTCGTAGGCGATTCAGTCTGCGACATTAGGGCTGGAAAAAGCGCCGGAGCTAAAACGGTGGCTGTTTTGTCCGGAATATTCTCATTGGAGGAGCTTGCAAGGGAGAAGCCTGACCTAATATTGAGGGACGTGAACGAACTTCCAAACTTTTTAGAATAGCCCAAACATACAGCGAAATATTTCAGAAGGGGCAATATGGCTGAAAACCACTTAAGAATCTTATAGAAGCAACCATAAATAAAGCTTAATTAAAACTGAGGACATAAATTAATTGGGAGAGGGCTTCGGAAGAATATGAATTTCATTGAAATATTACTATCTGAAAAGCTTAAAAACAAAAACCCCATGTTAGATCTTTTCGGAGCAGACCGCAAAGTACTCCAGATCGCATGCCAAGACTTGACAAACTACCTTAAAGTGCACTGGAACCTTATAGGAAAGGAGGCAAGCGAATGGGAGCTTGTGGACAGGCTTGAAGAGTTCTACAAGAAAGAGCCGAAAGAGTTTGAAGAGTTCCTGGACTTGTGGACCAGCATGTGGCTTAAAAAGTGGAGCGAAAGGGTGAAGCTGTTAATAGGCAAAGAAGACTCCACGAAATGGGATAAAGTTACGAAAACCCTCAGCAAGGCGGAGCCATTGTGGAGGAAACTTGCGAACCGCAAGGAACTGCAGGAAGTTGTCATATCAACTCTTGTCAGAAACGGGGAGATCTGCGGCACTTCAATTCTCGCTGAAAACCTCTTGAAAATGGAGCTTGGCGAAAACAGGAAGAACTATTCCACGGAAAGGGAGCAAACGTTAAACCTTGTTAACAACACCTTGCGAAGGGCTAGAGAGCTCAGCCGAAGCAAGGGACCCTTAATTTTCGTCAGAATTGATAAGGGATACTACAACAACTTCCTGTAACCGTTTATTTTTAGCGGAGTCTCTCCCTGTTCAGGTTCTTGGTCTGCCACAAGTATCGCCTTATTTTTGCGGAGGCTCCGTATCCGCATGCAGCGCACCTTTTCTTGGAAACGTTATAGGATCGCCTACCACACCTTCTGCAGCGTATGTGCAGTGTTTTGCCCGTTCGTTTTCCGAAGGACGGTGTTCCTTTCCCCAAGGCTTATTTCACCTCGGCGGTGGCGATATCAATACAACGTTGTCTCCCCGTACAACGATTAGCCCAAGTTTTTTAACGTTTTCAGCATCCGTTGTGTCCTCTGTCTCTTCGAGAACGAGGTTCAGGTGTTGGTCGAATCCCTTCAGCCTCCCCCTTAGGCTTTTCCCGCCTTTCAATTTTACCAGCACAATTTTTCCAAGGTTCTGTTCAAGGATTTCCGTTGTCATCTCACTCATTCAGCAGCCCTCTCAACAGCTTACACAACCTCTTTTATACTTAAACTTATACCATTTAAACCTATCTAAAGGATGTGGAGAAATGCCTAAAAGCCGTAGGTTTTTCTTGAAAGAGCGTGAAGCTAAAGCTTTGGTTGATGAAGCTTCTAAGAAGTTGAAGGTAGACCTTAAGAGGATTTTCGGCTCAGATTTCAAGGTGGAGTTGGCTGAAGCTGATTTCGGCGAGGTTTATCTCGTAAAGGGTAGGCCAGCTTTCTTTAAGGCTGGAGGAAATCTTTATCCAACCCTACTCTTCGAGGAGGTTTTTGCAGCAATGCCAAAAGTGGTTGTGGACATGGGGGCTGTTCCACACGTGTGCAATGGCGCTGACGTGATGGCTCCTGGCATAGTTCGCTTTGAGGGAGACTTTAGGAAAGGCGATTTGGTCGTCGTGGTTGACGAGAAGCATGGTAAACCCCTCATGGTGGGTGAGGCTCTATACGACGCAAGTGAAGCCGTCAACGTTAAGAGGGGTGTTGTTTTCAGGAACGTGCATTTCGTCGGCGATAGAGTTTGGAAAGCCATTAAAAAGCTGGTTTAACCACAGCCGAGTACTAATTCATATTCCAAGTTCATAAATCCTTTAATAGCTAAACATCTGTATTCTAAATTCAGAAACAGTTCGCTTAAGAGAGGAGAGAGTTGCCGGGTTTAAGTGAACTCTTCCGCAAGTACAAGCGAGAAGAAAAGGCGGTTGAACATAAAGCTGAGGAGGCGAAGAGTGAAGGTATAAAAACTTTTTTGAAGGCCATGCCCCTCCGAGACTTATCCGACCTGGACACTGTTAAAAATGAGGTGCGCTCCGGAAACATACTGATTTTGAGGATAACGCCCCTCGCGAACAAAAGCGTTGAAGACGTTAAGCGGGCTGTTAACGAGCTTTGCGAGTTTGTTGAGTCCTTAGGCGGGGATATAGCCCGTCTAGGCGAAGAGCGGGTGGTTGTCTGCCCACCAAACGTTAAGATTTGGAGAGAAAAACCCCAAGTGGCAAGTGAAACCGTGCCTACAGCAGCCTAATAGTCTCCATAACCGAAGGCGCCACTGTCGGGATACCACACCTCTTCTGGATGAAACTAGCTATGCTGGCTATTTTGGCCCTTTCACCATGGCACACTATAACCCTCTCGGGTCTAGGCTTCAGCTGGGTTATGTAGTTTATTATTTGCCGCCTATCAGAGTGCCCTGAAAATCCTTCAATGGATTCAACGCGCATCTTTACCTTCACAATGGACATTTTGCCCTCACTGTCCATCATTGCAACCTCGTTTATGCCTTTCTGAACCCTCCTCCCTAAGGTGCCCTCAATTTGATAGCTGACGAAAACAATCACGTTTCTCTCGTCTTCAGCCAGTCCCTTAAAGTACTCTATCACAGGGCCTCCTTCAAGCATGCCTGAAGTTGCCATTATGATGCATGGTTCGCCTTCAATGATTTCCTGCCTCTTGCTTGGATGATCGACCACCGTGAAGTATTCCGACTCGAAGGGGTTAACTCCCTCGTGGAGTATGCTGTTGCGGACTTCCCGCCCCAAGTATTCTGGGTAGGCTGTGTGGATGGCGGTGGCCTCTGAAATCATGCCTTCGATAAAAACCGGGGCCTCTTTCATGGGCCCCCTCTTCATATACCCGTCCAGGATGAGCATTATTTCCTGCGCCCTTCCAACGGCTGGCACGGGGATTAGAATCTTACCCTTCCTTTCCAAAGTTTCGTTCACGATTCTTGTTAGGCGTTCTTCGGCTTCGGCTCTTGAAGGCATTATGTCGTCTGGCCCACCGTAGGTGCTTTCAGTTATGACCGTTTCAACCCTTGGAAATTCAGCGGTCGCCGGCTCTAGAAGCATGGTTCTCGCATACTTGTAGTCGCTGGTGTAGACAATGTTGTGTAAGCCTTCACCTATGTGTAGGTGAACAACCGACGAGCCTAGAATGTGCCCGGCATTGTGCAAGGTTAGACGCACGTCTGGAGCTATGTCCGTTACAACGCCGTACCTTAATGGGATTGTGTGGAGAACACATTCTCTAACATCTTTCTGGTCGTAGGGGGGTATAATGCCCTGCTTGCTTGCCACGTCCAAGTAGTCAAGCTGAAGCAGTGTCATTAGGCTTAATGTGGGGGCAGAACAGTAAATGGGTCCGTCATAACCGTACTTGAAGAGGAAGGGCACGAGGCCGCAATGGTCTAGGTGAGCGTGGCTTACGACAACGGCGTCCAGGGAGTCTATTTCGAAGGCTGGGTGGTCTAGTCTTGGAAAAGCCTCGAAAGGTCTAGATGAACCTGGGTTTATGCCGCAGTCCAAAAGTATGCTGCTTTCCCTAGTCTGAACGAGAAAGGCGGATCTGCCAACTTCCTGCACTCCGCCAAGGGGGGTTATGCGGATGTCGCCGACTTCGAAGACTTTGGGTCTAAATATTCTCTCGCCGAAGGTGCGTAGGATTCTTTCCCGTTCTTTGCTTTGAGCATGGAGGTAGTGGCGGATGTGAGCTATGATTTTTGAGCGAAGCGGTGGGCTTCTTAAAACCTGTGGACGCCACTTAGTTCTCTTTATGATTTCTTGGAGGACTGAGCCGTTTTTCCCAATAACCATGCCGGGCTTTTTGGCTTCAATGATTATCTCTCCAAGGCTTGGGTCGAAGTTTATCTCCGTAACCTCGGCTTCCGCCGGTATTATTTCACGGGCTATCCTTTCAGCCTCTTTCTCCGGAAGCCTCACGGAGGGATCAGAGCGCACAACTATGCGTTTTCTTATGACGCTGACGATGTCAGTGATTAAACTGCTCTGTTCAACGAGGATTTCGGGTTTTTTAGCGTAAATTGCCAACATTGGACCTTCGTACTCTACCCTTGTCACTTCAGCCTCTTTTGGAACATGCTCGAGGATGTATTGGCTTATTTCGATCTTCTCCCTTTCAGAGTTGCGCGCCAATTTAGACTTCCCTACTTTGCCAAAAGCCTTTTCTTCTCCTCAACCGTCAACTCCTTAAAGCCTTTAGCATCAATCACGGCGATGTTGAAGTCGTCTCCGCTGGCCGCGTCCCTCTTCATGGCTGAGTCAACGGCTTTGGCAACCACCGGGAGAGCCTCCTCAACGGTCATGCCCTCCCTAAACTGGTCTTCAAGAACCCCGTAAGCCACCGGTGAGCCTGACCCCGTGGCAACGCACTTTTCTTCGGTTAAGCTTCCTAAAGGGTCCAACGAAAACACGTGGGGGCCTGTGTCGTCGATTCCCCCTATGAGCACTTGAGTAATTAGGGGCATATTTCTCGCTGAGAAAAGGAGGTTTGCCACAAGCCTCGCAGCCGAACTCACCGGTATAGGTCTGCCAGTGTTAATTTTGTAGAGTTGGGCGTTGGCTGTTAAAATATCAACGGTTCTCTGGGCGTCTGCCACTGTTCCAGCGATGGTCATGGCTAAGTGGTCATCTATCTTATAAATCTTCTTTCCATGTTTATGCGCCACAAAGAAGCCCATGGTTACTCTGGTGTCAGAGGCTAGGATTACACCATCCTTGCAGACAACACCTACAGTGGTTGTACCTTTTAACGTCAATTTATCAACTACGTGGTTTGCGTCCATTATCATTTCTCCTAGAATCTGACATGCCGCCCATGTTGACTTCCGAGGAAGTAGCATCTGTAATCATGCATGGGAAGTTTATTAATATTGCGTTTCAGGGAGTAGGGTTTTTCACGGGCTTTTCAAAAGAGTTTTAAGTTTTGGAATTTTGAAGGTAGGGTAAAGCCAGCGTAGTGATCGATTTGCCGTTGAGACATCATTGGATGCAGCTTCCAAGGGAAGTCGTCGTTGGAGAAGGCGTAATAGAACGGGTTTCCGAAATCTTCCACAGACTTGGATTCACGGAGTCAGCCCTAATAATCACAGGCTCCAAAACCGAGGAGGTTGCCAGCAAAACAGTAAAGTCGATTCTGGAAAGCGAAGGCTTGAAGGTTGAAACCCTGAAGGTTGAAACAGCCACCTTGTGGGATGTGAGAGCTGTTGAGGAGGAGATTAAGGATTTAAAGCCCCAAGTGGTTTTGGGGGTGGGCGGCGGAACAAAGATAGACGTGGCAAAATTAAGCTCAGCCCGCCGAAAAGTGCCCTTCATAAGTGTCCCGACAACGGCGTCCCACGACGGCATCGCGAGCCCCTTATCATCCATCAAGGGGTTGGAAAAGCCTTACTCGATAATGGCTCAAGCGCCCATAGCCATTATAGCCGACACAGACATTATAATGAAAGCGCCTTACAGGCTTGTTGCAAGCGGCTGCGGGGATGTAATTGCAAAGGTCACCGCCGTAAGAGACTGGAAACTGGCACGCGACGAGGTCGGCGAGTATTATGGGGACTACGCTGCCAGCCTTGCTCTAATGAGCGCTGAGCTTGTGATGCAGAACGCCCAAAAAATCAAACCGGGAAACGTGGAGGGACTGCGGGTGCTCCTAGAAGCTCTAATAAGCTGCGGCGTGGCCATGAGCATTGCTGGAAGCAGCCGCCCATGCAGCGGCTCAGAACACTTGTTCAGCCACGCCCTTGACGTGATAAAGCCAAACAACACCATGCACGGCGAAAAGTGCGGTGTGGGAACCATCATGATGGCCCACCTTCACGGTTTGGACTGGAAGCGAATCAAAGAAACCCTCAAAACCGTGGGGGCGCCCACAAACGCCAAAGAATTGGGCTTGACGGAGGAGGATGTTGTCAAAGCACTGTTCATAGCGCCTTCCATTAGACCTGAACGCTACACCATCCTCAGCAAGCTGAATTTAAGCATGGAAGAATGTAAAAGGTTAGCTAAACAGACAGAGGTCATCTAAGCCTGCGCCTGGCCTTCCCCAGCCGCTGCTTCAGCCCTCTTGAAGATTTCTATGAACTTCACCGTTGTGATTTCCGGGAAAAACCTTTGGATGTCTAGGGCTATACCCCTTTTTGCCACCTGAATTCCCTCAAGGTAGAAGGCTTCTTCTGGCATTTCTATGCTGAGGGTTTTTGCCTTCACGTTAAACTTGAACTTTTCCACTTCAACCGCTGGTATTCGACGGTGGATTAGAGCGGAAATCTTCTCCTCCTCGGTTTCAAGCTTCTTCTTGACCGTAACCTCGTAAACGAGGGTTTTCCCAGCCAACGGAGGGTTAAAGTCAAGCAAAACTCTTCCAGCGCCTATAGCCCTCACAATAGCCGTTTTGCCATCATACTCGATGCGCATGCCAATAGACGGTGTTATACCCCTCGCCGTCAACTGCCTCAATGGGACACGCCTAACCTTCTCAGGGTCCCGGAGGCCGAAGGCTTTCTCTGGGGGAATTTCAACAACAGATGATTTTCCAACATCCATGGACAAGAGGCTTTCATCTAGAGCTTTTAGAACCCAGCCCTCGCCCACCACAACCAGCTTCGGCTCGTAGATTTCGCCCTCCTTGTAGAGGCGTTCCTTTTTGGCAACTTCTTCAATGGTTGTGTCGAAAACTTCGCCTGTCTCCTTAACCTTTGCAACGTAGTCTATTAGGATGAAGTCGCCTTTCTGCAAAGCCATGAAGACACCATCTGCACAGGTATTTGCCAAACTAAGCCTAAAGCTTCGATAAAAGCTTTATCTCATCAAAACCCCTTTAGACATAACACAATCCGCTGGAGGCGAAAACTTGCCCGAAAAAAGCCCCATAGACAAGGATAGGCTTTACGAAAAGTGCTTGGAAAGGATTAAATCCTCCCTAAAGGGTAAAACGCTCGCCGAGAGGTTGAAGGCTGCATGCAAGATTCTTAAGGAGGAAATCCCATACTATTTCTGGGTTGGATTCTACTATCCGAGAGAAAAACACCTTGAACTGGGTCCCTCGGAGGGACCTCCAGCCTGCGCCCAGATTGCTTACACTGGCGTTTGTGGAAAATGCGTCCAAACCGGTAAAACAGTTATAGTTCCAAACGTCCACGATTTTCCGGGACACATTGCCTGTGACCCTAGGTCTAAGTCGGAGATAGCTGTTCCCTTGTTTGATAAGGACGGTAATGTTGTGGCGGTGCTTGACGTGGACAGTGATGAGTATGGAAGCTTCGACGGGAAGGACGGGGAGTGGCTTGAAAGAATAGCGAAAATTTTAGCGCTCCAGGGTAGGATGGACGCATGCACTTAGAGTCAAATGGTGCGAAAGGCGTTTACGCGGCAATACTTCTCCTCGGAGTTGTCAGCCTTCTCGGAGACGTTGTTTACGAGGGTTCCCGGGGAATTGTTCCGGGCTATCTGGCATTTTTAGGAGCCTCAGCCTTCATCATAGTCTTCGCCGGCCGCCTAGGAGAGTTTTTAGGCTACGCTTTAAGGCTTGTCAGCGGAGTTTTAGCCGACACCACTAGGGCTTACTGGGCTTTCATTTTTCTTGGATACGGACTTATCGTGGCTATTCCACTTTTAGGCTTCACAAACCTTTGGTGGATAGCAATAATCCTTGTGCTACTAGAACGCATTGGAAAAGCCGTCCGAGCGCCAGCCAGGGACGCTGTTCTGTCCATTGTAAGCAGAGGAGTTGGAGCTGGAAAAGCCTTCGGAATCCATGAACTATTAGACCAAGTAGGAGCTATCCTAGGCCCCCTTTCTGTTGCGGCTTTAATGTTTTACAGCGGAAACAACTACAGCCAAACTCTAAGCCTACTACTCGCGCCTTTCCTGCTACTGATGGCTTTCCTAGCCTTCACTTACTGGAAGATCGGGTCAGCAAAGCTGGCCAGGTTAGAAAAGGCAGAGAAAGGAGGAAATAGAAAACTCGGAAAAGCCTTCTACGTTTATACTTCAGCCGTGGTGCTTAACACGGTGGGGCTTGTACCCTACGAGCTTATACTTTTAAAGGCTTCGGTGATCCTTAAGCCCTTGAAAAAGCAGTGGATGGTTCCACTTATATACATGCTGATTCAAGGGGTGGACGCTCCTACAGCTCTTTTGGCAGGATACTCCTATGATAGATATAAGATTAGGGTTTTGACCTTGCCCTTCATTCTCTCGGTTTTCCCAGCGCTGTTCGCCTTAGCCGACGTAAATCTAGCCGCCGTGATAGCCGCCGCAGTGTTTTTCGGCCTAGTTTTAGGCATGCAAGAGTCCATATACCGCGCCGCTGTTTCAGACTTTGTATCCCTAACATCTCGGGGAACAGCCTACGGCATCTTCAACACAGCCTATGGTGTGGGCATTCTCGCCGGCGGCTTCGTTTACGGTTTGATAGCCGCCATAAACCCGCCCTACCTAACCGTAGTCCTATATGTTTTGGCAACCCAAGCTGCTGCGGTGGCCCTCCTATTGAAAGCTCATTCGCTGCAGTTGGGCGGAACAGAAAACGTAAAAGCCTAAATGGGCTTCTGTTTTAGCGGGGAACTGTTTGACTTCAAACGACGAGTCGAAAGTTTTAGACATTCTAGAAAGGGTGAGCAAAAGCGTTGTAAACATAAGCACTGTGAAACTTGTCCAAGACATGTTCTATCGGGTTTTCCCGGTTGAGGGGATGGGCTCCGGCACGATAATAGATGGAGATGGCCACATAATAACCAACAACCACGTTATTCAGGGGGCGGAACGCATAGCTGTAACCATATGGAACGGTGAGGTTTTGGAGGGAAAACTGCTGGGCACGTGTGCGATCCACGACATAGCCGTGGTCAAAATCAACAAGAAAGGGCTGTTTTACGCGGAACTAGGCGACTCGGACAAGCTCAGAATAGGCCAACGGGTTTACGCCATAGGCAACCCCTTCGGCTTGGCTGGAGGCCCCACTGTGACTTCGGGCGTCATAAGCGCGTTAAACCGCACCATAGAATCGCGGAACGAGCTGCTGGAAAATCTCGTCCAAACAGACGCCGCTATAAATCCGGGGAACAGCGGCGGCCCACTGGTGGACACCAACGGCAAAGTGGTTGCCATAAACACGGCCATTATACCCTTCGCCCATGGAATAGGATTCGCCATCCCAATAAACTCGGCGAAAAAATGCGCCTACGACATAATCGCAAAAGGAACCCATGTTAGGCCCTGGCTCGGGATAATAGGCTTAACCCTTACAAGGGAAATCTCCAGCTACTATGGGATGCCGCTGGCTGAGGGTGTGCTTGTCACACGGGTCGTTGATGGTAGCCCGGCTGACAAAGCCGGCATCGTCCCCGGCGACATAATATTGGCGATGGATAATGTTCCCATAACGAGGATTGAAAAGCTTCTAAGCGAAATCCACAAACGGGAAGCTGGTGAAAGGGTTAATTTAACGGTCTACCGCGGCGGGTTAAAATACTTCGTCGAGGTGGTCCTCGCAAAAGCTCCGTGAAAGTTTTAAGCGGAAATTATAAATTTGGTTTTTAACAACTAGGTGTAAGCGGACTGAATTTACTAGTCCTTGTATATGGTTGCGGAGTAGGGGAGTCATGAGCACCCATGCGGAGGAGCTTAAACTGCGTCTGATGACCATTGAGCTTCTTCGAACAGCCAAATATAAGAAGAACATCACGTACCGCGAGCTTTCAGCCAAAACGGGTTTGCCAGTCACGGTGCTGAGCAGGTATGCAAAGGGCCACGTTTTGCCAAACACCGCCCGCGCCAAGCAGCTTTGGAAGGTTTTGTCTAAGTTTGTCGGTTTGGAAAACGAGATTAGAAGCCGCATAAAGTTCGACGAGGACGGATACTTCGACAACACCGACATCATAGGCGACTTCCACATTCTACAGCAAGCGGCCAACCATGCCCTCGCAAACTTCGCTGGAAAACGGGTGACGAAGGTGTTTACGGCGGCTGTGGACGGCATCCCACTGGCAACCATGGTTGCCAACGCCCTAGGCGTAAACCTCGTAATAGCCAAGAGAAGCAAGGAGGTTGGCGTAAAGGAGTTTCTCGAGGAAACTTTTGTGCTAAGGGATTCGGGCGTAACTATAACGCTTTATGTTCCGAAAGACGCCATAAAGAAAAGAGACAGCATCCTCATAGTGGACGACATGATTAAAACAGGTGAAACCCAAGCAGCTCTCGTGAACCTTGTGCGGAAGGCTAAAGCAGAAATTTCCGGAGTTTTTGCCCTCATAGCCATAGGAGACGAGTGGAAAAAGAAGCTTAAACTGCCAGAAGATTGCCCTGTGGAGGTCGTCACATACGTTAAACAGCCCTAGGTTTTAGGCATTCCTCCCTAACTGGGCAGAGGCTGCACTTCGCCTTTCTACAGTAGTTTTTGCCAAGGCGGAGCAGGGCAGTTTCAAAATCCACGAAAGACTTGCCCTCAACGGCGTTTTCAACCCAAAACTCTTCAAGCTGCTGTAGGACGAGCTTGCCGGATTCTTCGCTGACCAATCCAAGGTTTTTGGCAGCTAAAATGACGAGGCTTGTGGGGTTTGGTTCAGCCTTATCCCACAAGTCCCTAAGCTCCCTTAGGAAAATGCTCACGGTAACCTCGCCCACACCTTTACCCAAACTTTTCAGCGCTTCCTCCAACTCCCTTGGGCTTCCAGCTTTATTGTAGAGGTTTGTGAGTTTGCCGCCGTATCTCTCCATTAGGTTGCGCATAACTTCCAGAAGCTTGTCGGCGGTTTTGAAGTCATAGCGGGTGTAGCCTCCCTCGTCCAAAATCCTAACAAGCCCATCCCAGCCTGTTTCGAGAATCCTCTCGGGGGTTAAAACGCCGTATTTCTCGAAACACTTGTAAGTTTTAACGACGGAAGTCTCCGTTATGGGTGCGCCGAAGAGAATTGAAGCCAAAAACCACTTGAAAATTTCCTCTTCCCGTCCGCTTTCAAGGTCTATGCCCAAAGCATCGGAGTATCTACCGCCAAGGGTTTCGAGAAGCTTCTGAACAGCTTCCACCTTCAAGCAGCCGCCTCCGACAAAATTTATACTTTAACAGACTTAAACGGTTAGCGGAGGCCTTTAAACCAATGCGGACCATAGAATGGCGGGAAGACGGAGCCGTCGTCACAATAAACCAGTTGAAGCTTCCAAGGGAAACGGAGTTTTTAACTCTTAGAACATGCAAAGAGGTTGCTGAAGCAATAAAAACAATGAAGATAAGGGGGGCTCCGCTGCTTGGAGCAGCCGCCGCCTACGCGTTGGCCTTAACAGCCTACCATTCGAAGGCAATGGACAGGGAGGAATTAATCCGCGAACTGGAAGCGGCGGCTGACGAATTGAGAAAAACCAGACCCACGGGGGTTAACCTTTTCTGGGCTATAGACCGCATCCTAAGCAAGGTTTATGCATTTAAGGGAACGTGTGCCCGCGAACTAGTCGCCTTAGTTGTTGAGGAAGCCAAGAAAATAGCCGACGAGGATGCCGCCGTGAATAGGGCGATAGGGAGAAATGGTGCCAGCCTGCTGGAGGACGGAGATGTTGTATTAACCCACTGCAACGCCGGAGCCTTAGCCACAGTCGAGTATGGAACAGCCTTGGGAGTTATAAGAGCCGCTGTAGAGCGGGGCAAAAAGATAAGCGTTATAGCAACTGAAACGAGGCCTAAGCTTCAGGGCGCCCGCTTAACAACCTACGAGCTTAAGCGGGAAGGCATCCCGGTGACTTTGATAAGCGACACGATGGTTGGCTACGTTATGTACCGTCGCATGGTGGACAAGGTTGTTGTTGGGGCTGACAGAATAGTGCGAGATGCCGTAATAAACAAGATCGGCACCTACCAGATAGCGGTTTTGGCTAAGGAGCACGGCATACCCTTCTACGTTGCGGCTCCAAAGTCAACCTTTGACCTAACACACACATCAACCGAAGTGGTCATAGAAGAGAGGGGGCCTGAAGAAGTGCTGTACATAGGCGGAGAGAGAATAGCGCCGGAAGGCGTGGCTGTTTTCAACCCCGCCTTCGACATAACACCCCTAAAATACGTGACAGCCATTATCTGCGAAGAAGGCATCCTATATAAGGATGACTTTCCAAGTTTAAGCGGAACGGCGAGGGGAAATGAGCCTAAACATAGAGCCCACACCTCGTCAAGAAGCGAAAATAGAGGGAGTTTTGACAGATAAGGGTGTAAAGGTTAAGGCTAAAGGCAGAACTGAAGAGTTGAAGATGAAGGGGTACGGGATAGAAGAGGACGGTGAACTGATGCTTAATTTCTGCGAAGCCCTACACCTAACAGAGAGGGGATTGTTGGAAGTGAAAAATGAAAAGGGTGAAACCGTCGGTTTCCAAGAGATTCTCCGGTTTTCAGAGAAAATAGACGAAAATGTTTGGGCCAAATACATGGTTTACCGAGACCTGCGAACCCGAGGCTACGTGGTCCGCGAAGGCTTCGGCATGGGAGTGGATTTTAGAGTCTATGATAGGGGCGACTACGGGAAGGACACGGCGAAATATCTGGTTTTAACCCTTCAAGAGGGGAAGCCCATAACCCTGGATAAGCTGACCCAAATAGTTAGGCAGTGTCAGAGCCTCAAAA
>Ga0315298_1001175_pt1 | contig 49174 bp, 46 predicted proteins | sample WHS_1_MG_FD_203077 | JGI IMG/M metagenome (GOLD analysis project Ga0315298, IMG submission 203077) | Extremophilic microbial mat communities from Washburn Hot Springs, YNP, Wyoming, USA - WHS_1_MG | ecosystem: Environmental > Aquatic > Thermal springs > Hot (42-90C) | place: USA: Wyoming...
ATGGCCTCTTCTTAGAACAGACCAATGAGAATTGTCAACCCCAGACTTGAAATTGGCTTTAGGCAAATGCTGAGAGGCCTTTGGTGGAATGAAGAGTCTTTTGGCCGAATCTCCCTTTCTTCATCATGAGCTATAAGTTGTGTAAACCCCCCTTTGCTGACCAACCCAACCTCAGTCCCTTCGTGTCACTAGGTGTGGGAGTCAGGGGCTGGCAGATGGGTTCGGGACCTCTTTGGGTCTCAGCCCATCAGGAGGCCCTCACGAGAAGAATCTCCTCGTCGGATACGACCCCTAATTTGTGTTTAGCTGCGGTCCTTATCTGAGGGAGATGCCACGCATCTGCCCCCAGATGGTTCACGGCAGCGTAATTCTGTAGGAGACGCACCCCCACCACGTCCATTGCTATGGGATCGCCTGAAGCCAATATCACCCCTGGATGGACAGCTAGACCTATGGCAGGCCCTCCACTCACGAATGAGACCCTCCCATCCATGATTATCAGATCAGGCTTTAGGGGGATATTTAGCTCCGCAGCCCTTTGGGCCAAGAACATGTTATTGTCGGCATGAAGGGTCATTCGGTCGAAGAGGTGGATGAATCCCACCGTGAGCTTGAGGCTCATGGAGAAGCCAGCTGTGAAGTGGGTCTTCATGGTGGGAAGGTAGACTATCTTGTCGAACTCCTGTAGGTCCATGGGATAGGCCACATTGGTCCAGAATTCGGTATCCAGGGGAATGTCCTGATAGTCCGACTTGTCGAAATCCAGGAGGGGCACACCCAGCTCGGCCATCTTCTGAGAAAGACCGGTATTGCGAAAGACTTTCTCGGTGGGAACCCACGGTCGTCCTGCGCTCTCGCCTACGGCGACCCTATCGCATCCATGTTCTCTCAGGATCTCTACCACGCAGGTGAGAAAGTCCAAAGAAGTGGAGCCCGGAGGAGGATCGTCGCTGTTGAAGTTAGGTTTTATTAGGACCCTGTCATGGGAACGAATGCATTTTTCCAGCCCTCCCAAGAGGTCCAAGGCCCTAAGGATATCTCCTTTGAGATTTCCCGATGCCATGACAAAGGAGACCAGAGCTTTGTCTTCCTTCGTGTAAGGGTTTGGAAGCCTATGGCTCCAGTGTCCTTTCGCTTTGACTTTTTTGGCCAAAAGGGGCGGGTAGTCCTTTGGTCTCATGCGGGCCAAGTGTTCCATATACTCCTCCCTATGGAACACCAAATCCTCTGGTTTGAAGTTCAGGGACATCTCCTCTCACCTCTCACTCTCGTGTTTCAAGGTAAGTAAGTTTACATGCCACAGCGGCCCGTGTCCACATAGGCTGAGTTGCTTTGAGGCAAAAAGTGCAGTCTTCCAGATGGAGATGACCGAAACGAGTGGTCAAGCAAATGGAAGAGCTCGCACGCTTCCCTCGGCCGGTGCAGGCATTTGAGATGGGTCGAGTGAGTTTCGGCCCCTCGAGCAGGACCCGTCTACGCCATCAGGCTCCATGAGGAACTGAGGTTGCCCTTGAAGGGGAACAATGTGGGTCTTGAACCACGAAGGAGAGGTAGACTATATGAGTTGGATGGAGGGGAAACCTTCCCAAAAAGGGCAGTTGGAGAGAGGATTGGGAAAACGGGAAGGGCAATTCTGTTTGGCTTTCGGTCAAAGGGAGAGGGAGGAGGCCTATGGGCTGGTCAAGAGAGGGTGTAGTGACAGAGGTAATAGACGGTGTAGAGCTCTTCATCTATAAGGAGAGGCCTAAAAGTGTTCCCGAGATGTTCATGGAGTCCGTGCGTCGCGATCCTGCGGCCCTAGCCTTGGTATGCGACGAGGTCCGATGGAGCTTTGGGCAGTTGGCTGAGCTTGTAGGAAGAGTAGCCGGTTGCATGAAAGGCGGGTGCGGGGTAAAGAAGGGCGACCGAGTAGCTGTTGTATTGAACAATTGTCCGGAGTTTGTGGTCCTGTACCTGGCAGTGACATCCCTCGGAGCCGTCTTTGTCCCTCTCAACGCAAGACTAAAAAGCGAAGAGCTCCTCCCCCAGCTCCTCAAGGCAGAACCAGTAGTGCTTATTGTAGGGAGAGACACCTGGGGGGAGGTTGAGCCCATTATTGGTCGTGTGACGACCCTGAGACATAAATTCATGGTGGGAGGCTCTGGTTCAGGTGTGGAACCCTTCGAAGGCCTTCTAGAAAGCACGGGCGTGGGTCCCATCCCTGCGGAGGACCTTGAAGAGGGCGATCTCTGCAGCATCATTTTCACCTCGGGAACAACAGGTAAACCCAAGGGGGTCATGATCACTCACAGAAACGTCGTCAATACCGCGCAGGCCTGCGCTAAAGTATTCGGATCTACCTCCAAGGACGTGGACCTAATAATGGTCCCCCTCTTCCATGTCACGGGGCTCCACACCCAGCTTGCCAAGTCCCTTTACCTTGGTTCCACCACCGTCCTCATGAAGTCATTCAAAGCGGAAAAGGCATTGAGAATAATCGAGAAAGAGCGTGTTACTTTGAGCATTTCCGTGCCAACTATTTACTGGCTCATGCTCCTTTCGCCCGATTTTCCCAAAGCAGACCTGACCAGCTTCAGGACAATAGTATATGGGGGAGCTCCTTGTCCTCCAGAGCTCATAGTGAAGCTTCAGAAGGCCTTTCCCCATGCTTCCCTAATCAATGCTGGAGGACTGACTGAGGGAACCTCTCTCCAGTATGCCCTTCCGCCGGAAGATGCCCTTAGAAAGGCTGGCTCGGTGGGATTTCCCACCCCTTGCACCGAGGCAAGGATAGTGGACGAGAGTGGCCGGGATGTTCCCAGTGGGGAAGTGGGGGAGCTGATCCTCAAGGGTGCCGGGATAGCCAAAGGTTATTGGGAGGATCCTTTGGAGACGGCTAGAACCTTCAGGGAGGGATGGCTCTATACCGGAGATTTGGCCAGGGTGGATGAGGAGGGTTACCTCTGGCTAATGGATCGCAAAAAGGACATGATCATTCGGGGGGGAGAGAACATCTATTCCATAGAGGTTGAGAACGTGCTTTATGCCTTTCCCAAGATCTTGGAGGCAGCTGTTGTGGGGATTCCTGATCCCATATTTGGAGAACAGGTCAAGGCATTCGTGGTGCTCAAAGAGGGTGAAAGGGCAACGGAACAGGAGATACGAGAGTTCTGCTCGCAACATTTGGCAGATTACAAGGTTCCCAAAGTGATAGAGATCCTGAGGGAGCCTCTTCCGCGAAATCCAGGAGGAAAGGTGCGAAAAGACGTTCTGAGGTCCTGGCACGGGCCAAGATGAGAAGGTGGGATTTAAGGGAAGGACTTGAGCTCCAATCAGCAAAAAACTACGACTGATCCCGTCTCCTTTGTGAAGATGCGGGAGATGACCCGATGGTGGGAGAATGTTTGGAGATGAAGGCACTCTAGAACTTGACACCGCAAGCCTTAGGTGTTATGAAGGCGCTGGCAACCCGATCGGCAGCAAAAGAGGACAGGGAGCTCAGAAGACGGCGTTGAGGTGGGCTTTTCGCAAGCCCACGCCTCAGGAATGACCAGAAACGAAAGGAGGGGGACTATGGGAAAGAAAGCGACTGGTGTGGCAGTGGCTATTTTGGCGATTTTCCTTTTCGTTTGCGCCTCTTGGGCCAAGGAACAGATGAAAATAGGCTTACTCAATTCCCTCACGGGGGCCTTTGCCTTGGCTGGTGCAGAGGCCGGCCATAGAGGGTCTCTCATAGCCATAGAAATGTGGAACGAAAAAGGGGGAGTTGGCGGCAAATACGAGATAGTGCCCGTCGTCGCTGATGCTCAATCCAATCCGGATGTGGCCATAAGGGAAGCAGAGAGGCTCATAAATGTGGAAAAGGTGCCCGTGATTCTTGGGGTCTACTCTAGTTCCATTGCGGTTCCCCTCGCCCCTATCTGCGACCAGAACAAGACCATTTTGTGGATAACCATAGCGATTTCTGATGCAGTGGTAAAAGGGAGGAATCTCCAGTACGTGTTCAGGCCCCAACCGATGGGATCTCAGTGGGGAAAGGCATCAGTGGAGATGATAAAGGACTACCTCGGCAAATTCGGGAAGAAAGAGGCCAAGGATTTGAGGGTCGCGGTCATTTACGAGGATGGTCCCTATGGCACCAGCGTTCAAGCTGCCAATGTGGAGGCCTTGAAAAAGTACGGAATGAGCATGGTGCACCATGAGGGTTACAACCACAAGGCCAATGATCTCTCAGCGTTGATCCTCAAACTCAAGGCGGCTAAGCCCGATGTGATCCTCCACACTGGTTATTATCCGGATATCGTGCTGTTCATGAAGCAGGCAAGAGAGCTGGGGTTGACTACCAAGGCCATCATAGGGCACGGAGCCGGATATGCCAATTTCCCAAATCTCGAAAAACAATTGGGAAGGGAGCTAGTCAGTTATCTTTACAATATCGACACTCCTCCGGCACAGAATTTGGACTTGTCGAAGCTGAAGCCGGAAATTGGGCCAGTAATAAAGGAGTTCCTCAAGCGCTACGAACAGAAACACAATGAACCATCTCCGCCTGCCCACGCCACAATGGGCTTTGGTCACGCATGGATGCTCTTGAAAACCCTGGACTATACAGTGGAGAAGTACGGGACCCCCACGCCCGATAACATTCGCAAGGCCGCGCTGGAATTGGAGATTCCAGAAGGGGCTACTCCGTGCGGATACGGAATGAAGTTCGCGCCCCCAGGCCACGAGTATGCCGGCCAGAACCTGGCATCCTATCCAGTGGTCATGCAGTGGGTAAACCAGAGCATCCAGATTGTCTGGCCCTCTGCCATGATGACGGCTGAACCAAAGATTCCCATGCCACCAGAAAATCCTCTCGCTGCCAAGTGAGGTTGGTTGGGGGCCACCTTGGAGCCGGCCCCCTCCGAGTCGGCCTTCAAGGTCAAAGACTTAGGGAAAAGCGACTTGAGGAGGCCGACGGACGTCGAAGCGTCCCGTAGGCAAGAGCCTGGGAGAGGGGACGATTTTGGTCGGCTGTTGAGATTGGAAAAACATGGCTGTACTTGAGGTCAGTTCTGTAAGCAGGTTTTTCGGACGCTTTCAGGCCCTGAGCCGGGTAAGCTTAACCGTTGAGGAAGGAGAGTTCAGGGGACTCATAGGGCCCAATGGCTCGGGCAAGACCACTCTTTTCAACGTAATATCAGGCGTATATCCGGCATCCAGTGGCAAAGTCATATTCATGGGGAAAGACATAACCAGATGGACTCCTGACCGCATCTGCCATGCCGGAATAGCTCGGACATTTCAAATACCGAGGCCTTTTCGAGAAATGACGGTATTGGAAAATGTCATGGTGGGGGTGCTTTTCGGTCAAGAAGAGATGCTGGTATCCCAGGAACAAGCCAGGGAGGAGGCTTGGAAGTGGTTGGAGTTCGTGGGCCTGAAAGTCGATGAAGACGCAAGGCCTGGGGAGCTCACGGCAGGGAACTTGAGGCGGCTCGAGTTAGCTCGGGCTCTGGCGACCGGCCCCAGGCTCCTTCTCGCTGACGAGATCATGAGCGGGCTGAACCAAGAGGAGATAGACCAGACCTCCCAGGTATTGAAAAAGATACACGAGGAGCTGGGCCTCACGATCCTCTGGATAGAGCACATCATGGGGGCGCTCATGAACCTGGTAGAAAGGGTAACGGTGCTCGATTATGGTCAGGTCATTGCCGAGGGGACGCCGGAAGAGGTGGCCAGAGACGAGAGGGTCATTGAGGCCTATTTGGGCCAGGAGAAAATCTAGTCCCCAGAGAGGAGGTCACCTTCCCAAGGAACCTGGTCCTTGGTACGTCGAGGATGTTCCGGACAGTCTAGGGAGACTCCATGAGCTTGATGTTAGAGGTGCGTGGCATAGATGTGTTTTACGGCGAGTTCCAGGCCCTCTTTGACCTCAGCTTGGAGGTGAGGACCGGGGAGACGGTCATTGTGGTGGGCCCAAACGGTGCCGGAAAGACCACATTGCTCCGTTGCATAAGCGGGCTCCAACCTGCCAGCAAGGGCTCGATCAGGTTCTTGGACCAGCCAATCCATCGACTCCCTCCTCACAGGATAGTGGAGTTGGGCCTCGTCCACGTTCCCGAGGGCGGAAGGGTGTTTCCCAATTTGAGCGTGATGGAAAATCTCAAGATTGGCTCCTATGTGAGGGGAGCTAGGAAGGAATTCCGGAAGAAGCTCGAGGAAATATACGAGCTTTTCCCTCGACTGGCGGAGAGACGAACTCAGTTGGCCGATACCCTCAGTGGGGGAGAGAGACAAATGCTCGCCATAGCAAGGAGCCTGATGTCGAAGCCAAAATTGATAATGCTCGATGAGCCATCATCCGGGTTGGCACCGATGATTGTTACCTTGCTTTTGGAGTTTGTGGCGAGGATCAGATCCCAGGGATATTCAATTCTCATGGTGGAGCAGAACGTGCGAAAGGCGCTCTCTTTGTCCGATAGGGCATATCTGGTGGAGTCTGGCAGAATAGCCCTTCAAGGGACTCGAGAGGAGTTTTCTCGGGAGTCTTACATAAGAAAGGCTTACTTGGGGCTTTGAGCAATGGAGATCGTTTTCCTCAATGCTTTGGTAAATGGGATCCTTTTGGGTGGAGTCTTGGCACTTCTTGCCTTCGGGCTGAACCTGATTTTTGGAGTGGTCAAGGTGATCCATATGGCCTACGGCCAGTGCGTGATGTTGGGGATGTACGTTATCTACACGTTGAAAGTGATCTATGGGGTCCCACTGCTTGTAGCCTCGGCCGTGTCGGTGGTAATCATGGGGGTCTGGGGGACCCTGCTGCATCTTTTGGTGATAAGGCCCCTTCTGGGGGCGGAGAGGCTGAACCAGCTCCTGGCGCTTGCGGGTTTGATAGTGGTTTTCGAGAATCTCGCTCACGTGATTTGGGGAGCGGACCTGCGAGGAGTAAGGGTGGATTTGCCCATTGTGAGTCTCGGCAATGTGTTTCTCAAGACATCGAATCTTCTCGCCTTTGGAGGGGCTCTGGTGGTACTGGGAATCCTTTACGGAGTCCTTCATAAGACGTACGTGGGCTTAGCCATAAGGGCCGTGGCTCAAGACAGGGAATGTGCCACTTTGATGGGAATAAATCCAGGCCGAATTTATCTGCTCACCCTGACCATCGGGGGCGCCTTGACCGGCCTCATAGCTGCCTTTTTCTCCCCCATTTACTCGGTACACCCGCATTTCGGGGGAAGTTTCACCCTCATGGCCTTCATAATAGTTGTCTTGGGCGGGATGGGTAATTTGGCTGGCGGTTTTATAGGCGCTTTCATAATAGGCGTTGTGACCTCCTTTGCTGCTGTCATCACCTCGACGGAGGTGGCTGAGATAGTGGCTCTGACAATCTTCATTCTGGTCGTTCTGGTTCGTCCTCAGGGCCTCCTCGGCGCGAGAAGAGCGAGGTAGAGGGTCCACTCGGAGAGGTGGAAGGGGGTTAAGCATTTGAAAGCCGTGGCCAAGATAATTCTCCTCGGACTGGTAATAGGCTTCCCTTTGGTCGGGGTCTCGCCATATTTGCTCCACGTGGCAACCCTGATCTTCATTTGGGCCTTCATAGCCACTGGATGGTCCTATATGGGGAGATTTGGACTTGTCTCCTTAGGACACGGGGCCTTCATAGGGATAGGGGCCTATACGGCTGGTCTCCTTTTCAATCACTTTTCCCTTTCTCCCTGGGCAGGGATGATTGTGGGGGGAATCTTGGCAGGAGTGATGGCACTGGTTATAGGATGGGCTTGTTTTCGCTTCGGAGTGATGGGAGATTATTTCGCCCTCCTCACCTTGGCCCTGGGCGAGATAGTATCGTTGGTTCTCGTTGCTTTCAGGGACTACACGGGAGGCTCCCTTGGATTCACCTTGAAGAGAGTGGGCTCGTCATGGTTCTACCTCCAGTTCGAGGACAAGGCTTACTTCTATTACATCGCCTTGTCATTTCTACTTGCAGCCCTTTTTCTTTGGCGGTGCATTGACCGTTCCAGGATGCAGAAAGCGCTGAGGGCCATCGGTGAGGACGAGATAGCGGCGGCGACCTTGGGAGTGAGGATAGTGAAGTACAAACTCAGGGTAACCATAATGAGTGCCTTTGTGGCAGCCATTGGAGGGGTCCTTTACGCCCAATATGTCACGTATCTCAATCCTCATACTTTGGCAGGTGTGGGGCCCTCCCTCGACATCGCTTTCAAAGCCATTCTGGGGGGCATGTACAGCCTTTGGGGCCCAACGGTGGGAACCACGATCATAGTGGTCCTCGAGGAATATATACGTGTGAACTACGGGGCAAAATATGTGGGCATCTCCCAGATAGCCTATGGCGTGGCGCTCGTCCTTCTCATAATCTTCATGCCCAAAGGAATCTTCGGGACAATGGAGGAGAAAATAAGAAGGGTCCTTTCCGGAAGATCGAGGTCGAGGGACCCAGGACAAAAGCATTGATTTGTGGCGAAGGCAGGCTTGGAATTGGCGAGTTTGAGGAAGAATCGAAGAAAGGAGGTTTCCCATGGCTCAGGTGATATCAGATAGGCTCCATGTGTTCTATTGCCCCCACAGGGTCATCTTCGGTCTCAATTCCTCGAGGAGTGTCGGGAGTGAGGTTCGGGCCATTGGGGGAAATAAGCCCCTTGTGGTCACAGATCCAGGAGTTGTTCAGGCGGGTCTTCTCGAGCCAGTGAGAAAGAGCCTGGAAGAGGCCTCCATTCCCTTTGTGGTCTTCGATAAGGTGGAGCCAGAACCTCCCGCCAGATTGGTGGATCAGGGGACCGAAGTATTCCGGGAAAACGGCTGCGACTCGGTCATAGGCCTCGGGGGTGGTAGCTCCCTCGATGTGGCCAAGGGAATATCCATAATGGCCACAAACGAGGGAAAGGTGTTGGATTATTGCGGGGTGGACCTGGTCAAGAGAAGGGGTGTGCCCAAGATACTCATTCCCACAACTGCAGGAACTGGAAGCGAGATAACCAGAGTATTCGTGATAACTGACGAGGCCGAAAACACGAAGAAGGTCGTTTTCAGCCCCTATGTCTTGGCAGAGCTAGCCATAGTGGATCCCCTTCTCACCCTTTCCATGCCTCCCAAAGTGACCGCTGACACAGGCCTGGATGCCCTTGTGCATGCCATAGAGACCTATGTCTCGGCAGGGGCAACTCCCTTCTCGGACATCCTGGCTGAGAAGGCCATAGAGTGGATAGCAAGATACCTGCCCATCGCTTGGTCCAAAGGCTCCAATTTGGAGGCCAGGTACTACATGTCCCTGGCTTCGACAGTGGCGGGTATGGCATTTGGAAGTGGAGGACTCGGGGCAGTTCACGGCTTATGTTATCCCCTCGGGACCGAGTACCATATGTCCCATGGAAGGTCCAATGGCATAATGCTTCCCCATGTAATGCGGTTCAATCTCCCTGGAAACCCGGAAAAATTCGCGAGGATAGCTCAACTGATGGGATGTTGCACAGAGGGCCTCAGCCTCATGGAAGCTGCCCAAAAGGCGGTGGAGGCTGTGGAGAAGCTCCTCGAGTCCATCGAGGTGCCGTATCGGCTGAGGGACTATGGGATTCCCGAAAGCGACCTTCCCAAGCTAGTGGAGGGAGGAATGAAACAGTCGAGACTATTCGTTCCCAACCCCAGGGATCTCACGGAGGACGACGTGAGAAGAATTTACAGGGAGGCGTTCTGATGGGGACCACCTATGAACTCTTCTCTCTCACAGGAAAGGTGGGGCTGGTCACAGGTGGTGGGAGGGGACTTGGCCTCGGGATCTCGAAGGCCCTGGCCGGCGCAGGGGCTGATCTGGTTCTTGTGGCAAGAAGCAGTTCGGAACTCGAGGCCGCAAAAAAGACGATCGAGGAAGAGACAGGTAGGCAGGTTTTGGCCCTCCCAGCCGACATTTCAAGCTTGGATCACATGGAGAGGATTGTCGAGGAAGCAATTCGCAGATTCGGAAAGGTGGACATTCTCGTCAACAATGCGGGGATCAACGTGAGAAAGCCTTTTGTGGAGATGACACAGGAGGACTTCGATTCCGTTATGGGAGTGAACCTCAAGGGGGCTTTCTTCCTCACCCAAGCCATCGTGCGCCACATGATAAAAAGGGGAGAGGGGGGAAAGATCATAAACATCGCCTCCCTCACAAGCCAGATCGGGATAAAGAACATCTCCGTGTACGGAGCGAGCAAGGGGGGAATATATTCCCTAACCAAGGCCCTAGCTGTGGAGTTGGCCCCTCATGGAATAAGGGTCAATGCCATTGCGCCAGGCTACTTCAGGACGCCCCTCACAGAACCCCTTTTCCAGGATCCTGTCCGCTCCGAGTGGATCCACTCCCGAATCCCCCTGGGAAGACCTGGGATTCCAGAAGATCTGGCTGGGACAGCGGTCTTCCTGGCTTCCAAGGCCTCAGATTACCTCACAGGCGCTGTCCTCTTTGTTGACGGGGGATGGATGGCGGGATGAGACTCCTCTTCAAGGGGCCTTCAATGATAGAGCTGAGGAAAATGGCCAAGGCGTGGGGAAATGTCCGCCTCGTGGAGGTTGGGGATCCTGGGCCTGACCCCGAAGAGATGGTCCGGGTGGAAATTCTCGAAAAAAGCTCCCCTGGACCTGGATCTAGTGACATTTGGGGAGATAGAATTACGAGGGTCATTTGGCCACAGTGCGGCCTCTTGGGAGAAAGCCATTGGGCTTTTGGGGGATGGAAAAGGTAAAGCTTAGGCCATTTATCTCAGGGATACGTGAATTGGGACAGTGGCAGAAAGGCTTTCGCTATATCGGAGAGGCGAAAGGGGGTCAATTTCCTCTTGGGGCCCCCTCAGCCCATGAAAACCTCAAGAATCGACTCCTTTGAGGGGCCTCAACTAGAATCTCGGAGGTCCCAAGGAAAAACGGCATTCAACTCTGGCGAGCCAGAGGGTCTTCGAGATGGGAGGTGAGGGGGATGAAGTCTGTGAGGATAATAGAGAGGACTCGATCGGCCTACTCCTATCCTCTTCTGATCAAGAACCTACTCTATTCCGGTGTCCTCTATTTTCCCGACCACGAGATCGTCTACCGGGACCTTCTCCGCTACACTTATAGGGATTTCGTAGGGAGGGTGAACAGGCTGGCCTCTGCCCTCACGGAATTGGGCGTTGGGCCTGGGGATACGGTGGCTGTCCTGGATTGGGATTCCCATCGGTATCTGGAGTGCTTCTTCGCCGTGCCCATGATGGGTGCTGTGCTCCACACTGTAAATGTGCGCCTCTCCCCCGAACAGATCCTCTACACCATGAATCACGCCGAGGATACCATCGTTTTGGTCAACGAGGACTTCGTGGAGATGCTCGAGGGGATCGCTTCCGAGCTCAGGACCGTGAAGGCGTATGTGCTTCTCAGTGATCGCTCCAAGAAGATCAAGGGCAGGTTGCCCATAGTCGGGGAGTACGAGGATCTTCTGGCCAAGGCAAGTCCGGATTTTCAATTTGAGGACTTCTCGGAGGATGCTCAGGCAACGGTCTTCTATACCACAGGCACAACTGGAGACCCAAAGGGCGTCTATTACAGCCACAGGCAACTTGTTCTCCACACTCTGGGACAGGCCTCTTTGGGAAGCATGGCCCTACAAGCTCCATTTCACTGGGGAGACGTTTACATGCCAATCACTCCCATGTTCCATGTGCACGCATGGGGGTTCCCCTACATGGCAACGATGATAGGCGCCAAACAGGTCTATCCAGGCCGCTATGAGCCCGAAATGCTCCTCAAGCTCATAGAGAAGGAGGGGGTCACGTACTCCCACTGCGTTCCAACGATCCTCCACATGCTCCTCGAGCATCCCTTGGCATCCAAGATAGACCTGAGCAAGTGGAAGGTCGTGATCGGGGGAGCAGCTTATCCGAGAGGGCTTGCCAGGAAAGCTCTCCAGATGGGGATAAATACCTGGGCAGGATACGGAATGTCCGAGACCTGTCCAGTCCTCACAACAGCCCTTCTCAAGCCCCACATGCTAGATTGGGACATGGAAAGACAACTGGAGTTCAGGATAAAGACTGGGATCCCTCTCCCCTTGGTGCACCTGAGGATAGCTGACGAGAGCGGAAACCCCTTGCCCCGGGATGGCAGAAGCTCTGGCGAGATAGTGGTGAGAGCTCCATGGCTCACCCAGGGCTATCTCAAAGATCCCCAAAGATCAGAGGAGCTTTGGAGAGGTGGATGGCTCCACACAGGCGATATAGCCTTCCAGGACGAGGAAGGATATGTGAAGATAACCGACAGGCTAAAGGACGTGATCAAAACAGGGGGCGAATGGATTTCCTCCCTGGAGCTGGAGAGTCTTATAAGCCAGCACGAGGCTGTATCCGAGGTCGCGGTGATAGGTCAGCCCCATGAGAAGTGGGGCGAGAGGCCAGTGGCCCTCGTGGTATTGAGGGAAGGGGCAAAACAAGAGGAAACGGAGAGGAGTATAAGGGAATTCCTGGGAAGATTCGTGGAGAAGGGAACGATCTCCAAGTGGTGGATTCCCGACAGAATAGTCTTCGTCGAGGAGATCCCGAAGACAAGCGTCGGAAAGATAAACAAGAAGGAGATCCGCAAGAGATTCACGCAGGGAGTGTGAAGGGAAAGGAGGCGCGAATTGTCAGGAGGCCGCGAGAACTTCACTCCTTACGGAGAGAAGAACCCTAGGGTGCATCCCTCGGCCTGGGTGGACCGTTCAGCCAGGCTCCTAGGGGAGGTGGAGGTGGCGGAGGAGGCGAGTGTGTGGCCCCTTGCGGTGCTCAGGGCAGACAGCGAGGCCATAAGGGTGAAGAGAAGGGCCGCAGTGCTGGATCTAGCCCTGGTCGAGGCCCCAGAAGGGCTTCCAGTGGAAATAGGGGAGGAAGCCATAGTGAGCCACGGTGCCAAGATCCACGGGGCCGTGATAGAGCCCCGTTCCCTCGTGGGAATAGGGGCGATAGTGCTCGATGGGGCAGTGGTGTCGAGGGGTTCCATCATTGGCGCTGGAGCCCTGGTGCCTCCCAGGTCCGTGATCCCTCCCGACTCCCTGGTTTTGGGTGTACCTGGAAAGGTCGTGAGGAACACGACCGAGGAGGAGAGGGCCGGAATACTGGCCCAGGTGGAGGAGCTCTTGAGAAAGAGCCGCGTTTACGCTTCCCTTGCTGTGCAAGGGGGCGATGGAAGGGAGATTCGATCATCCTCGTCCAGAAGACCTTAAGGCCAATTATGGAGGTGGATCGCCATGCCAAAGGGATACAATGGAAGGATTCTCAGAGTGGACCTCACCGAGGGGAGGATATGGGAAGAGACCCCTGATGAGAGGGTTTACAGGCTCTATATGGGAGGGTCTGCCCTCTCCCTCTACTACCTTCTCAAGGAGCTCAAGCCAGGTGTCGACCCCCTAGGCCCGGAAAATGTCTTGGTATTCATGTCGAGTGTTCTTTCCGGAGCACCCATCCCGGGAGTGCCGAGGTACACCGTCGCTGCCCGCTCGCCCCTCACGGGAGCTTTCGGTGAGGCGGAAGCAGGCGGCTTCTGGGGGCCTGAGCTGAAGCATGCTGGCTTCGATGGAATAGTGATAAAGGGACGAGCTCCAAGACCTGTTTACCTCTGGATCAAAGATGGCAAAGCCGAGCTCAGGGATGCCTCGGGCCTCACTGGAAAGGACACAGGGGAAGTCCAGAGGATCATAAGGGAGGAGCTGGGGGATGAGAGGATAAGGGTTGCCCAGTGCGGCCCTGCTGGGGAGAGGCTCGTGAGATACGCTTGCGTGCTCAATGAGCTCAAGCACGCCAATGGGAGGACAGGGATGGGAGCTGTGATGGGCTCCAAGAACCTGAGGGCCGTTGCCGTGAGGGGGACGGGCAAGCTCGAGTTCGCGGATCCCGAGAGACTCAAGGCCATAGGGAAGGAGGTCGCGGACCTAATTCCCCAGTCACCCATGGCCAGAAATTTCAAACAATACGGGACCCCGGTTTTCGTGATGCCCCTCAATGATTCGGGGATATTGCCCACGAGGAACTTCCAGGCTGGGATATTCCAGGGAGCCCAAAAGATATCAGCCGAGGCAATGAATCAGACCATACTTCACTCGACAAAAGGCTGCTACGGATGCCCCATCCATTGCAAGAGGGTTGTGAAGGTCGAGGGAAAGTACGCAACTGATCCTGAATTTGGAGGTCCCGAGTACGAGACCCTCGCCTCCTTGGGATCCCTGTGCGGAGTGGACAATCTCGAGGCCATAGCCCATGGGAACGAGCTTTGCAATCGCTATGGCCTGGATACCATATCCACTGGGGTCTGCATAGCCTTTGCAATGGAATGCACCGAGCAGGGGATATTGAGCCCTCGCGACACAGATGGGATAGAGCTTCGTTTTGGCAATGCCGATGGAATGATCCAGATGATCCACAAGATAGCCAAGAGGGAGGGTTTCGGGGACATCCTGGCCGATGGGGTAAAAGAGGCTGCGAGGAGGATCGGAAAGGGTGCTGAACGCTATGCCCTGGAGATAAAGGGCCAGGAGCTTCCCATGCATGACCCGAGGGGAAAGAAGGGCCTGGTATTGAGCTATGCCACATCTCCCACGGGTGCCGATCACATAGAAGCCCCTCACGACACCTCCTTCATGTCCGAGACCCCCATGCTCTATGCTGCCAATCCAGCAGGCATTCTCGAGCCCATGCCAGCAGTGGAGATAGGCCCGAGGAAAATAAGGCTATTTGTCCACGCCCAGCAAATATGGAACTTCTTCAATTCGCTGGGAATATGCAACTTTGCAGCTGCGCCTTACTCGGCCTTCACCCTTCCGCTCATAGCGGATGCTCTCAAGGCCTCAACTGGCTGGAACACGAGCCTTTACGAACTCATGGAGTTGGGGGAGAGGACCGTGACCATGGCCAGGCTCTTCAACCTGAGGGAGGGCCTCTCGGCCAAGGATGACAGGCTTCCCCAGAGACTTTTCGAGCCCCTTGAGGCTGGGACACCGAGGGAGAAGAGGCTCACCGAGGAGGAGTTCCGGGAGGCATTGAGACTCTATTACGGAGCCATGGGGTGGGATCCGGAGACCGGAGTTCCCACCCGAGGGAGACTGGCATTCCTGGGGCTGGATTGGGTAGAGCTCAGCGCCTGAGCCTCTCGTATCGGCCCATGAGCTCTGCCTTGGCCAGGATGTGGCCCTCCATGGCCTTTTCCACCTGGGCCTTCGTGGCCTTGGGAGGGAGGTCAAGGGTCTTGTCGAGGGCGTAGAGCTTGAAGAAATAACGGTGTTCCCTGTCTGGAGGGCAGGGGCCGAAGTATGTGGTATTCCCTCCTGTGCCCACTCCTGGCACTCCTGGAGGCTCCTTGCCCTCGGGTATCTCCTTGAGGTCCGGGGGGATGTTGAACACCACCCAGTGATCCCACATCCCATCTGGCCTTATGGATTTGGGGACATCGGGGTCATCCATGATGAGGACGAGGCTCTTTGTCCCCTCTGGCACACCCTCTATCTTGAGAGGCGGACTGATATTGGGCCCATCGCATGTGTGCTTGGATGGAATCTTTCCACCGTGTTGGAATGCCGGACTCGAAAGATTCATGTCTGCACCTCCTCCTTTGGAACTCAATGAGATGGTGAGGAAAGTCGTGAGGACGAGAATGGATACCTTCATGGCCGCGCGCCCTCCCTTGGAACTAGCCCTCGGTGTCTCCTCTTGGGTGGGATTCTATCCCAGCCCAACGGATGTGTCCACTCTGTTCTCCTCGGTTCCAGATGGGGTCCTGCGTTCATTCCGACTTTCCCAAAGCCTTGAAGGGGCTTATTGTCAGGACTTCCAAAGCCCAGGGCTTAAGGGAATAGATCGGCTTGGGGCCATCGTCTATGGTTTTCGTTTCGGTATCTGGCTATGAAGACCAGGAGGGTTCGAGGCTCACGTGGAGATGATCCGTGGGCAATCTCATGGCCATAATAGGGGTGCTCCGGGTCATGGATTGGGACACAGCGGGGGAGCCCCACTTGGGCCTCGAGGAAATCGGCGATGGTCTGATGCTGGAAGCCATTCTTCTCCGGGCTGGATTCACTGTGTGCGGAGAAAGACAGTTGGGAGAGAGGAGAGGGGAAAAGGCTCTTTTTGGCTCCACACTCACCCTTTTGGGGGGTCTATGTCACCGACAGGGGATGAGGACCGTTGCCCCGAGGTGCCTCCAGCGATAAGCTCTGAGAGGAGGGAGGGATTTTCCCCGGAGGGCGAGAGATGAAGTGCAGGAGACATCCGGATCAGGAAGCCATGGCCATGTGCGAGAAATTTCAGGTTGGATACTGTCACCTCTGTTGCGACGATCCAGAGCTTCCTGAGGGATGCCAGTGTTCGAGCCCCAATGTCCACTGTCAATTCAGGACAAGGTGCATAGTGTGGGAGTTGTCCAAGAAAAGAAGGAGAAAGTTGCTCCGAGAAAACCCCCCTTAGCGCTATCTCCGGGTTTTCCCCAGCAAGGCCTCTCACCCAGGCTTGCCCCTCGAGGAGGGGCGGGCTCCGCACGCCCGCGATGACGGCATAACGCCAACCCAAATGTTTCCTCCCTTTGGCCACCGGCCTGTCGCCAACTCGTCCATAATCGGGACGTGGCTCGGCTCGCCTCCGGCCTTGCCACCCGGGCGCGGAGACCGCGCCCCTCCGAGAAAACAACCTCTCGCGTCATCCCTCGGCCCTTCCCCGCAAGGCCACCTCCCCCCGGCTCACCCCCCCGGAGGGGCGGGCTCCGCACGCCCGAGAAGGAGGCATCGGTTTGACCGAGGCACGTGACTGGTGGGCCCCAGGGCAATCTTCAACGCATGTGGTGGGAAAGAAATGCCTTGGCATTCGTTCGGCCGTACCACGCGGACGCACAGAGTGCGTCCCTCCGAGAAAACCACCCTTCCCGTCATCTCCGGGTTTTCGCCGCAAGGCCTTCTTGGCATCGCTTGGCGATTTGGCGGAAGGGCGGGCTCCGCACGCCCGGAAGGAAGGCATCGCGCTAAACCGAATGTCGCCCCTTTTTGGCCACCACCCTCTCGCTGATCCGTCGGTGAGGGTGACATGCCCCGGCTTGCGTCTGGCCCGTATTCGCGGGCGCGGAGACCGCGCCCCTCCGAGAAAATCGCCTTTCCCGTCATCTCCGGGTTTTCCCCGCGAGGCCATGCTACCTTGGATGGTCCCCCCCGCGGAGGGGCGGGCTCCGCACGCCCGCAAATGAGGCTTCGCCTCCACCGGGGGATCGCCCCATTGGCCCCCCAGGCGCTCGTTTGCCCCCGATGATTATGTTATGCCTTGGCTTGCCCCCGGCCTTGCAACGCGGACGCACAGAGTGCGTCCCTCCGAGAAGATCGCCCTCCACATTATCCCCGGGTTTTCCCCGCAAGGCCACCTCCCCCGGCTCACCCCCCCCGGAGGGGCGGGCTCCGCACGCCCGGAACGAAGGCATCGCGCTAAACCGAATGTCGCCCCTTTTTGGCCACCACCCTCTCGCTGATCCGTCGGTGAGGGTGACATGCCCCGGCTTGCGTCTGGCCCGTATTCGCGGGCGCGGAGACCGCGCCCCTCCGAGAAAATCGCCTTTCCCGTCATCTCCGGGTTTTCTCCGCAAGGCCTTCTTGGCATCGCTTGGCCATTTGGCGGAGGGGCGGGCTCTGCACGCCCGGAAGGAAGGCATCGCGCTAAACCGAATGTCGCCCCTTTTTGGCCACCACCCTCTCGCTGATCCGCCGGTGAGGGTCACATGCCCCGGCTTGCGTCTGGCCCGTATTCGCGGGCGCGGAGACCGCGCCCCTCCGAGAAAACAACCTCTCGCGTCATCCCTCGGCCCTTCCCCGCAAGGCCACCTCCCCCCGGCTCACCCCCCCGGAGGGGCGGGCTCCGCACGCCCGCTGAGGAAGGCCTGGCGTTGCAGAGACGTATTCCCATTGAAACACCGCCCTTCGCCTAGCCGTCGACGCCAATGAAATCCCCTGGCGTCCGTGAGGCCTTGCAACGCGGACGCACAGAGTGCGTCCCTCCGAGAAGATCGCCCTCCACATTATCCCCGGGTTTTCTCCGCAAGGTCTCTCACCCTGGCCTGCCCCCCCGGAGGGGCGGGCTCCGCACGCCCGCAAAGGAGGCACCGGCCTGACCGGGGGATGTCGCTACTACACCCTTGGCTTCTCCCCTACTTCCTTGGGGGTAAGGATATGCCTCGGCATGCGTGATCCTAAACCACCGGGGCGCGGAGACCGCGCCCCTTGAGGGGAAGACATGATGCCCCGAAGGGGGTCTTGCGGAGGTCTTGAGCCCTCGGGTCCTCCCGTTGTTCCCAATGTGGGGCCAAAGACGAGGATGGGTTCACGGGGATTGCCTGTCTAAGCAGCGATATTGTATGGCCTCGGACACATGGTGGACTTTTATCTCTAGAGAGCCCTCCAGATCGGCTATTGTTCTAGCTATCTTGAGGATGCGGCCGTAAGCCCTAGCGCTCATCCCGAGCTTGTCCACGGCCATCTCCATTAGCTTTCTCGATTGATCGTCTATCTGACAGAATTTCCTTATGTGCCTGGTAGTCATCTGGGCGTTACAGTGGATCTTGAGTTTCTCGAACCTGCGCCTCTGGATCTCCCTCGCCCTATCCACCCTCTGCCTTATCTCCTCGGATCCCTCCTGGGGATCCTCTCCTGCCAGTTCCCTGTACCTCAGGGCTGGGACCTCTACGTGAAGGTCTATCCTGTCCAGAAGTGGCCCTGAGATCCTGCTCCTGTACCGGAGGAGCTGGGGTAGGGGGCACGTGCAGGTCCTATTGGGATCCCCGTAATAGCCGCAGGGACACGGGTTCATGGCTGCGACCAGCATGAACCTGGCTGGGTAAGTTATGGAGGAGGCCGCCCTGGATATGGTCACGTGACCGTCCTCCATTGGCTGCCTCAGGACCTCGAGGACGTTTTTCCTGAATTCCGGAAACTCGTCCAGAAAGAGCACCCCGTTGGTGGCGAGACTCACCTCTCCTGGTTTGGGGATCGCGCCTCCTCCTATGAGACCCGCATCGGATATGGTGTGGTGAGGGGCCCTGAAGGGCCTCACTGAGATCAAGGCCCTCTTCTCCGGAAGAAGTCCGGCAACGCTGTAGACCTTTGTGGTCTCTATGGCCTCCTCGAAGGTCATGCGAGGGAGGATCGTGGGAAGCCTCCTCGCCAGCATGGTCTTTCCCGAGCCAGGAGGGCCTATCATTATGACGTTGTGTCCTCCAGCTGCGGCTATCTCCAAAGCCCTCTTGGCATGATGCTGACCCCTCACGTCCCTGAAGTCCACATCGTACTGCTCACCCTGACTGAAGAGGCTTTCCACATCAACCTCTTGAGGCTCGAGCTGGATCTCCCCGTTGAGGAATCGGACGACCTCGACAAGATCCTTGGCCCCCAAGACCTCTATGCCCTTCACCACCGCTGCCTCGGTCGCGTTCTCCTGGGGAAGTATCAGTCCCTTGAGACCGAGATCCTTTGCCGCCATGGCCATGGAGAGGGCTCCCCTCACGGGCTTTATCCTCCCGTCCAGGGAAAGCTCACCCATAATCAGGTAGTCTTTGAGAATTGAGCTCCTGATGGTCCCCTGAGCCACCAGTATCCCCACTGCGATGGGGAGGTCGAAACCGGACCCTTCCTTTTTCATGTCGGCGGGCGCCAGGTTCACGGTTATGCGGTCGAGGGGGAATCTGTAACCCGCATTCTTTATGGCTGCCTTCACCCTGTCTTTGGATTCTTTGACAGCTGCCTCGGGTAGACCCACTGTGGCGAAGGCCGGAAGCCCTCTCGTTATGTCGACCTCAACCTCCACCAGGAAGGCGTCTATCCCCAGGACGGCGCAGCTCAGGACATTGGCCAGCATCCGATGGGGAGGGTCATTGCCCAATTGGAGAAGTCCCTCGTCCATGGAAGCGAACCTTCACCCCTTGAATAGCTCGTGTGCCTTCTTGAGGGCCTTTAGCCTGTGGGCCTCTGCCAGAAAGGCCCTGTAGATCTTGTCCTCCTCTTCCGCTAGTTCCTTTCTCTCCATCTCCTTCAAAGCTTCCTCTTTCAGCCTCTGGTAGCGCTTCCACTTGGCTCCAAGCTCCTCGACCCTCTCTCTCGCAAGCCGCAAGTCCTCGTCGAGGCGAGCCCTGACCTTGTTCGCGCCGTACCTGGCCCTATAATCGGAGAGGAGCATTCTCGCCATTTGGAGCTCTTTTGTCCTCTCGCTTCTTCTTCGAACCAGGTCCCCAGCTATGGACCTCGAGAGCCTGTACAGGAAGGCCAGGACCAAGGTGGCCGCAACCCAGAGGATGGGATCGCTCCATGCATCCATGGAAGGGGGACTCCTTCCCTCGACAAAGCCAGGATCAACGAATCGAAAGGGAATGTTCCCCGGAATGGGACTCGCCGCATACTATAGCCAAAACCCCGAGGCGGGTCAAGGAAACGGATTCGGAGTCGAGGCCTTGACAACAGAGGGGAGTCCTTGTATAGTTTCATTATGCGTGACATTGTCCTACTATATGGGACAAAAGCGGGGGTGGACATGGAGGACAAAGGCATTGTCTACAGGCGCAAGCATAGGGGATTGATAGGGGTGGAGGTGAAGGTGCCCGTGAAAGACCGCCATGTGCTGAGCGTGGTCTACACCCCGGGGGTCGCAGCTCCTTGTCTGGAGATAGCCAAAGACCCCAAGGCCTCCTTCGAATACACCTGCAGAGCCAACACCGTGGCCCTCGTCACCGATGGCTCAAGGGTCCTGGGCAGATCGGATATGGGGCCGCTGGCGGCCCTGCCCCTCATGGAAGGAAGGAGTGTGATCTTCAAGAGTCTAGCGGGGGTGGATGCCTTCCCCCTGTGTCTCGATACCCAGGATCCCCAGGAAATCGTCCAGGTGGTATCCCTCCTGGCCCCCACATTCGGGGCCATATGCCTGGAGGACATCACGTCCCCTAGGTGCTTCACCATCGAGGGACAGCTCCGTCGAGCAGTCAACGTCCCTGGCTTCCACAATGATCAGCATGCGGCCGCAATTCTGGCCTTGGCCTGCATCACGAATTCCCTCAGGATAACGGGAAAGGCCAAGGAAGAGTTGAGGGTGGTCATAAATGGGGCAGGGGCAGCTGGCATTGCCACAGCCAGGCTTCTTCTGGAATGGGGTGTCAAGGACCTCATCGTGTGCGATAGCCACGGCCCCCTTTACACGTTCAGGCCCTACGGGATGAACTGGGCCAAAAGTGCTGTGGCCTGGAGGACCAATCCCAGGGGTATCAAGGGATCCCTGGCCGATGCACTGGAGGGCGCTGACATCTTCATAGGATTTTCAACTGGTGGGGTTCTCAAGGGTGAGATGATCTCCAGGATGGCCAAGGATCCCGTGGTCCTCGCCTTCGCCAACCCTCAACCCGAGATAGGCCTCAAGGAGGCCCTCGATGCCGGGGCCAAGATCGTAGGGGTCTCAACGAGCACGGCCATGGACTTCAATGAGCTCAACATCGCCTTGGTCTTCCCAGGAGTCTTCAGGGGCGCTCTGGACGTTGGGGCCAAGGAGATAAATTACGAGATGAAGATCGCTGCAGCTCAAGCCCTGGCTGATCTTGTGACGGACGAGGAGCTCTGCGAGGCATACATAGTGCCCAGGCTCACGGATTTCAGGGTACCCCCAGCCATTGCAGCGAGAGTCGCCCAGGCAGCTATCCTCACAGGCGTTGCGAGAAGGGAAGTAGATCCGGAAAAGGTGGCTGAGGAGACCGAGCGGTTCATATACGAGGGGGCCTTCACAGTCCCGCCCAAGGCCCCAGGGCCCATGGATGTTCAGCAGGAGTCATTGGATCTCCACAGGAGGTACCGGGGAGTGATAGGAGTGAAGGCCAAGGTCCCCGTCAAGGACCAAAGGATCCTGAGGCTCCTCTACCTCCCCTCCGGGGAGGTCACCGCCTCCACCCTCATAGCCCATGATCCCAAGCTAGCATGGGATCTCACCTGCAAGTCAAATCTGGTCGCTGTGGTGACCGATGGAAGCGCTGTTTTGGGCCTTGGGGACATCGGGGCCAGAGCTGCCTTGCCGGTGATGGAAGGAAAGTGTGTTCTATTTCAGACCTTTGGAGGAGTGGAGGCGTATCCCATATGCGTTGCCACTCAGGACGTGGATGAGTTCGTCTCAGTTGTCAGGGCACTTGCCCCGAGCTTTGGCGGGATCAATCTCGAGGACATAGCAGCTCCTAGATGCTTCGAGATAGAGAGCAGACTTTCGGAGCTTCTGGACATACCAGTTTTTCACGACGATCAGCACGGGACCGCTGTTGTGGTGCTAGCAGCCCTGATCAATGCGCTGAAGGTTGTGGGGAAAAACCTCTCCGAAGCTCGGATTGTCATAAACGGAGCAGGGGCTGCGGCCATAGCCACGGCCAGGATACTGATCGCTGCGGGCGCAACGGACGTGATCCTCTGCGACAGGACTGGGGCCATTTACAGGGGAAGGAAAAAGAACATGAACCCAGTCAAGGAGGAGATCGCCGCCGCGACAAATCCCAGGCAGGTCAGGGGAAGTCTTTCCCAGGCAATGGAGGGTGCAGATGTCTTCCTCGGTCTTTCGGGGCCAGGGGTGGTCTCCAGGGACATGGTGAGGGCCATGGCTTCCGACCCGATAGTATTCGCAATGGCGAATCCCGTCCCGGAGATCATGCCCCAAGAGGCCAAGGCCGCAGGTGCTAAAGTCGTCGCGACAGGGAGGAGCGATTTCCCCAACCAGGTGAACAATTGCCTGGGTTTTCCCGGCATATTCAGAGGCGCCCTGGATGTCATGGCGACCACCATAAATGACGCCATGAAATTGGCAGCAGCCAATGCCCTCGCCAATGCAGTCCCCGAAGATGCCCTGGGGCCAGACTTCATCATTCCAGAGGCCATGAATCTCCACGTTCCCCCCCTTGTTGCAGAGGCAGTCGCCAAGGCGGCCTTGGAGACAGGGGTCGCAAGGAGGAGGATAGACCCGGAGATCATCCGAAGGAGAACCCATCAGTACCTCCTCGAAGGAGGAATCCTCTCGAGCTAGGAGGATTTGTCCTTCAAAGCCAACGAATCTCTGGCCTGTCAACCCTGGGCCTGTGGCTCCGGGCAAGGTGACTGAGGGCCTTGGAGGCGGGGAGCAAACTGGAAACTATCGGGAAAGATGGAGCAGAAAACACCGCAATTTAGGCACCGCTCCATCTTCTCCCTCCATGTCTTTTTGGCCGTCCCCTGGCACATGGTGCCGTTTATGAACCAACAGAGCTCTCCTGTTTGGAATTCCCACGCAGGGCACTTGACCTTCCTCTCCTCAGGGCAGTTCATGAGCTCCCAACAAGGTTTGGCCTCCTTCCTAGTCTTCCTGGACAGGAAAAAAAGCGCTTGTCTTTCCGCATGGGGAGGAATCCTCCTCCATCCTTGCTCGAAACTCTGAACAGCCTTCAACGAGGTCCCAAGAAGATGGGCCATCTCCGCTTGGGTCTTGCCCAGATACCGCCTTATCTCAGCAAAGAGCCTCTTGTCCATGATCCACGACCTCCAAAGTGCAACGGAATGATAACCCCTTCCCGAGAAAAAGGTAAGCCCTCCAATTGTGCAAGCTAGGTATCGGGATTTCTGCCTCCCCCAGGGCAATGTCCTTTCATGGGGTTTGGGGATGGGCCCTCCTCAACGTTTTCCCTTCATCTCGGGCCCAAGGTCTCCCATCTTTCCCTGAGGACCCTCTTCAGGATCTTTCCTGTAGAGGTTCGAGGGAGGTCTTCCACCACCCTGTATTCCTTGGGACACTTGTAAGAAGCCAGAAGGTCCCTGCAGTGGAGATCCAACTCCTTGGGGTCTGGAGCGATTCCCGGGCGGGGGATAACGAAGGCCACTACCCTCTCCCCCCATTTCTCATCCGGCACTCCCACCACAGCCGCCTCCATCACCGAGGGATGAGAGTTGAGGACCTCCTCCACCTCCCTCGGATAGACGTTCTCTCCACCCGTTATGATCATGTCCTTTTTTCTGTCCACTACATAGAGATACCCTTCCTCGTCCATTCGACCCAGATCCCCTGTGTGGAGCCATCCACCCCTGAGGGCCTCCTCGGTTTCCTCGGGCCTCATCCAGTATCCCTTCATCACATTGGGGCCCCGCACCAGTATCTCTCCCACTTGACCCGGGGGCAGATCCCTGTCCCTCTCGTCCACAACCCTTATCTCCACGTAGGCATGGGGTCTCCCAACGCATGCCTTTTTGGCGAGGAACTCCTTTCCAGCGAGCACCGTGCAGTAAGAGGTCGCCTCAGTGAGGCCATAAGAGTCAGTGATCTCCACCCACGGGAACCTCTCATGAAGCCTCTCTTTCAGGGATTGGGGTATGGTAGTTGCTCCTGTGTTGAAGGCCCTGAGGGAGCTCAAGTCCTTTTTCTCGAGGCCCGGGGCCTCGAGGATGGCGAGCAACATGGGGGGCACAGCCGGAACCCTCGTTATCCTCTCCGATTCCACGAGCTCCAATAGCTCCACTGGGTCGAACCTCGGCCTGAGAACCACCTTTCCTCCCAGGAGCATTGTGGCAAAACATCCGCCCATGGCCGCTGCATGAAAGAGGGGAAGGCCGTAGTACACGACGTCATCTCCCTTGAAACCGCCCGTTATCTGCCCGTTTATGGCATTCCACAGGAAGTTCTGATGGGTGATCACTGCCCCCTTGGGCTTCCCTGTGGTCCCAGATGTGTAGAGAATGTACAGCTCGTCCTCGATCCCTGGCTCTTGGGGAGGCTCTTCCATGGGAGGGGCAGTGAGGATCTCCTCCCACCCTATCACTCCCTTCTCCTGGGCTCCCACGGATATCACCTCCTCGATTTGGAAGAGTCTTTCCCTGATGCGGGCTATCCTCCCCTCGAACATGCTCTCCGTGATGATCCACCTGGCTCCGGAGTCTCGCAGGATGTATTCCCATTCTGGATCCGCGAGCCTGGTATTGAGGGGGACCAGTATGGCCCCCATCCTGAAAAGGGCCAAATAGGATACGATGAGCTCCCCTCTGTTGGTCATGAGGGTTGCCACCCTGTCCTTCCTCTTCACCCCGAGGCCGCAGAGCCCACCCACGATCCCAAGCACTTCCTGTCTCAGCCTGGCATAGCTCCATCTACCCCGATGGTCCGAGATGGCCTCTTTGGTCGGGAACTTTCTCGCATTTCTGTCCACCAAGTAGCCTATGTGGCCTGGATTCATCGAAGAAGCTCCCTCGCGATGATCATTTTCTGGATCTCGGAGGTCCCCCCACCGATCTCCACAAGCTTGGCATCCCTCAAATACCTCTGCACGGGATAATCCCTCATGTACCCATACCCTCCGAATATCTGCACAGCATCCAGTGCAGCCCTGGTGGCCATGATGGAGGCGTAATACTTGGCTATGGATGCCTCCTTTGTGAGCTTCACCCCCCTTTCCGCCAGGGGAAAGAGGGAGTAGGTATAGACCCTGGTTATCTCCAGCCTCGTGGCCATCTCCGCGAGCATGTTCCTCACGAGCTGGAACTCCGCTATGGGCTTGCCGAACTGTTTTCTTTCCTTTGCGTATCTCACGGAGGCATCCAGGCAAGCCTGAGCTATCCCTATGCTGGTATTGGCACCGAGGATCCGCTCCAGATCCAAGGTCTCGAACATGGTCTTGAAACCCTCTTCCTCCACACCCAGCACCTGTTCGGGACCAACCCTCACCTCATCGAGAAAGACCTGTCCCGTTGGGGAACATCTCATCCCCAGTTTGCGAAAAGGAGGTCCTGTGCTCAGCCCCTCCATGCCCCGTTCCAATATGAACAGGCTCGCCCCTTTTGCGCCCTTTGTGCCCTGTCTCCGGGCGACCACTATGAAGTATCTGGCTATGGGTGCATTGGTTATGAAAGTCTTGGATCCCGTGATCACGTACTCGCCGTTTTCCACCCTGTAGCTGGTCCTTATGGCCAGGGCGTCGGAGCCGGCCTCAGGCTCAGTGAGGCACCAACTGCCCAGGGCCTCACCCGAGATCACTGGGGGGATGTATCTTCTTTTCTGGGATTCGGTTCCGTACTTGGCGATGAAGTAGCAGAAGTTGTTCGTGCAAATGTTCATGGACATCCCGAACCCAGCGGATACCCGGCACATCTCCTCCTTGATTATTCCGTTGGTCAGGAGATCAGCTCCGCCCCCGCCGTACTGCTCCGGTATTATGGAGCCGATGAGGCCCAGCTCCCCAGCCTTTCTGTACACCTCCATGGGGAAACGCTCTTGCTCGTCTATCTCCTCGGCTATGGGGCCCAGCTCTGCCTCAGCGAACTTTCTCGCCGAGGCCCGGACCATCCTGTGGTGTTCGGAAAGCAGAAGGTCCATGCTCCTTTTCCCTTCTCCTCAATCAGGGTTTGCCATACATTTCCTTGAGGACTCTCTTCAGCACCTTTCCCCCAAAGGTCCCCCTGGGGAGGGAGTCCACGAAGACCACCGAGGTGGGCTTTTTGTGGCTCGGAAGGAGACCTCGACAGTGGGCTATGATCTCCTCCTCGGTCAAAACCTCTCCCCTCTTGGGGACCACTATTGCCCTCACGGTCTCTCCCCAACGCTCATGAGGTACCCCAATAACAGCCGCCTCCATCACCTTGGGATGGGCCATGATGGCCTCCTCCACTTCTCTGGCGTAGATGTTCATCCCCCCACTCTTGATCATGTCCTTGAGCCTGTCGACAACGTAGAGGTATCCCCTCTCGTCCCACTTGCCAAGATCCCCTGTGTGGAGCCATCCACCTCGAAGGGCCCTTTCCGTCTCTTCCACGTTCCCGAAATATCCCCTCATGACCGTTGGTCCCCTGACCTGTATCTCCCCCACCTCTCCCTCTGGCAGGGGCTCGTCTGTCTCGGGATCAGCCACCCTCACCTCAGTGCACATATAAGGCCTTCCCACGCTGCTCCAATGGCACGGCTGATCCCATGGCTTGAGGACCGTTACAGCGGGCGACGCCTCGGTAAGGGCATAGGAGGCGTACATCTGGCCTTTGGGAAAGAGAACCTCCTCTATCTCTGCCCTCAGCTCCGGCCTCAGGGGGTCGTGGGTATGGAGCCACCTCTTCATGGAGGAGGTGTCGTATCTCTTGGTCCTCTGGACCTCTAGGAGAGAACGCCATATGGCTGTATTCCCCACGATGAATGTGGTCCTCTCCCTCTCCACCATGGCGAGATATCTTTCGGGGTCGAAAGTGGAGCTCCCTATGAATGTGCCCCCAGCGTACATGAAGGCCAAAAATCTGCTGAGGGCTGCCGCGTGATACATCTGCATGGGGTAGAAGGTGATGTCATCGGGTGTCGGACAATGGTTCTCCGTGGTGACGCAGATTATGTTCCAAAGGAGGCTCTTGTGGGTGAGTATGGCCCCCTTGGGCTGACCGGTTGTGCCACCTGTAAAGAGAATGAAGGCATCGTCCTTCTCGGAGACCATATCCGGAGGCTCCTCCTCGGAGCCAAGCTCCATGAGCCCTTCCATGTCCTTGGCGAAGCCCGGAACCTCTCCTCCGAAACCCATTATCCAGCGAAACTCCCCATACTCCTCCACGAGCCTCTGAGCCACATGGGAGAAGTCCGTGTGAAAGAGGAATGCCTGGGGCTCTGTGATCTTGAGCTCCCTTACCATCTCGGGGACCAAGGCCCTAGCATCTAGGGGCACTGTCACCACCCCCAATTTCAGGTGGGAGAGGTAGATCTCCATCAAGGGGATGCAATTGAGTGATAGGACAGCGACCCTGGTTCCCTTCTCCAGTCCCAGGCCCCTCAAGGCATTTGCCAGTCTGTTGACCCTTCTGTTTAGCTCCCTGTAAGTTAGGCGACCCTTGTCATCCATGACCGCCCACTTCCCAGGGTACTTGCGGGCGCTTCGGGCGAAGGAACTTCCAAGGGTCATCTCCACCATGGCTAGGCCTCCTCACTGGGGGTATCTTTCCCTCGGCCTGAGAGGGAGAATACCTCGGGCTTCCTCAACACTTGCCACTTCGAACCCAAGCTCCCTTATTATCCTCACAGCCTTCTCCACGAGCTCTGCATTGCTCCTTGCCAGAACCCCCTTTGCCAAGTAGATATTGTCCTCGAATCCAACCCTTATGTTCCCTCCCAGGAGGATCCCGGCCACCCCCAGTGTGAACTGGTGCCTTCCGATTCCTATGACCTGCCATGTATCCCCCTGGGGCAAGGATTCCACCAAGGCAAGGAGGTTCTTGAAGGTGGGAGGAATGCCTCCCAGGACTCCCATAACGAAACTGTTCTGATAGGGCGGAGGCACTATTCCTGGCCTCCTGATCCAGACGTCGACATTCTGGATCATGGACAGATCGTATATCTCGAACTCCGGCATGACCCCCAACTCCACCATCCTCTTGGCGTATCTCTCCATCACCTCAGGGGGATTGGGGAAGACTTTCCTTCCGAAATTCATGGAGCCCGCGTTCAGGGATGCGGAATCCGGCCTGAGTTCCTCGACTGGCCTGAATCGCTCATCGTAGCCCAGGCCCAAGGTGGCCGCACCTCCTCCAGTGGTTATCTGGGTTATGATGGGACACCTTTGGCGGATGCCATCCAGGTACATTCGGAAGATCTCCACACTGGATGTGGGCTGGCCTGTGTCAGGATCCCTGGCGTGAAGGTGAACGACCGAGGCCCCAGCGTTGTAAGACCGAACAGTCTCCTCGATGACCTCCTCGGGAGTTATGGGGAGATAGGGGGTCTCTGCCCTGGTTGTAACGGAACCTGTGGGGGCGACGGTGATTATCACTTTCCTGCTCATCTTCAGCCCCTCCTTGAGTCCCCAGCACGGGGCTCGGGGGATAAACTGTCTGAGGAGTTCGTGCTCTCGGACCCTTCTCTCAATGGTCTGAAGTAAGCTATGTCCAAGATGTTGCCCTTCCTCTCCTCTTTCAGGACCGCCTCCACCCGCATGCCAACCCGCAGCTTTCCAAAATCCACCTCGCCCAGAAGATGACAGAGGCCTGTATCCGCTCCATCGAGCCTCACTATGCCCAGGGCATAGGGTGCCTTCCTCGGCTGATGGTAATCGCTGTAGGAATAGTGGACCACCGTGTAAGTGAGAAGGGTTCCCGTGGCCGGAAGCTCGACCCATTGGTCCATTTCCATGAAGCACTCAGGGCAAATGGACCGAGGGGGCATGTAGACCTTCTCGCACTTCCGACATCTTGTGGCCATGAGCCTCCCCCTATCCCTCAGCTCCCGGAAAAAGAGGCTCGCTGTCTTTCCAAGCCAATTCCTGTACGGGACATAGAGCCTTCCCTGGACCGTCTCAACTAGGCCTTCAATCATCTCCCTCCTCCACCAACTTGAAGTAGCGAATATCAGTTGGCTTGCCCACCCTCTCCTCTTTGGGCTTCACCACAGCCTCGACCCTGAGGCCTTCTCTCAGGGTCGACTCATCCAGATCCTCTGGTCCCAGGTAATGGGTGAAAAGCACTCCCTCATCGAGGGCGAAGGTCCCATGGATGTATGGTTCTGGCCTTATGGTGCCTGTTTCGGGATCCATCTGCGGATACATGACCCTCTCCCAGTCAAGGAGCCTCCCCCTTCCCGAAAGGGGGAACCACCCCTTGGGGAAAGGTGGCGTCTCGCTGTAACATATCCCGCAGACTATCCTGGGGGGCATGAGGATCCTTTTGCATCCAGGGCACCTCACCACCCAGAGCCTTCCTTCCTCCTTGAGCATCCCCAAGAACCTTCCCAAGTAGGGCCCTGCGGACCAGTGAAATCGAACCTCCAGTATCCTCTCCTGTGCGAGCAGTTCAGCCTCGTCCATCATGGCCTTCACTCCTTTTGGGCTGAGAGAAGCACTGCCACTGTCCATCCACTCCCACCCCATGCAGTGGCGAAACCCAAAGTGGGCTCCCTCCATATCTGATGCTCTCCAGCATCCCCCCTGAGTTGCAGGGCGCACTCGGCAACCCTTATGAGGCCAGTGGCCCCAATGGGATTCGTGCAAACCACCCCACCTGAGGGATTGACCGGAAATTCCCTGTTCCAGTAAAAATGGCCCTCCTCCTCGAGACGCCAAGCCTGCCCCTTCTCACAGAACCCGTACGCTTCCAGCCATTCCAGCTCCGCCCAAGTGGATGGGGCATAGATCTCAGCGACCGAGATCTGCTCCCTGGGCTTGGTGATCCCGTTCCTCCTGAAGAGCCTCGATGCGGCCATGGTGAGGTCCTCGACACTGTGCTTCCCTCCCCTTATGTACATGGCCTCCTTGTGCACAGTGACCCAGTCCTTGACCCATACGGGCCTTCGGGCCATCTTGGGGACCCTTTCCTCGCAGGTCACCACAATGGCGCATGCCCCTTCGGATGTGGGGCACATGTCCGTCTGTCTTAGGGGCGGTATGAGGTAAGGGGCTTTCATGGCCTCCTGGATGTTCTTTATCTCGAGCCTCAAGTGAGCATGGGGGTTTCTCTTGGCGTGTTCCGCAAGCCTCATTCTCACCAAGGAACCCATGTGCTCCGGTGCGCCAGTCTCCCTCATGTAATAGCGCGCCTGCCTGGAGAAGTACCCTATTGCCCCTGTGGTGAGCCATCTTATCCAGAGGGGATCCGATACCGTCTTGAGGCCCGCCCTGGTATCGCCCTCGGATTGCTTCTCGAACCCCAAGGCCATGACCGTGTCATATACCCCCGAGGCCACGTATTCGAAAGCCACACATGCCAGGGTCGCCCCTGTCGTGCCTCCTGTTGTCACACGGATCCCCGGTTTTCCGAATGCGCCCACAAAGTCCGCTTGCCACATATCCTGGCAATACCTTCCCTCGAAGAGCTCCATGTTCCCCAAAACGAAGGCATCCACCTCCCGGATCGTGAGATCCGCATCTTCTAGGCAGGCCTTGGCTGCCTCTGCGCAGAGCTCCCCTATGTTCACATCGGGCCTTCTAGCCTTATGGTACGTCTGACCGACACCCACTATGGCGGTCCTCCTCGCCATCTCAAAACCCCCTTTCGAGTATCAGTACGCAGTGGTGCTGACCTGCAGGACCATGTGTTCCGTGAGCCAGGGCCACCTGAGGCCCTCCTGGGACTTGGACCCCATTTGCCTCCCCCCTCAGCTGCAAAAATGCCTCTATGACCCTGTTTGCCCCGGCAACATACCTGGGAACCCCTCCCAGAAGGCCACCCGATGGATTGAAGGCCAAGGGATCCAGAACACTCTGCTCCCAACCTCCTAGGACCTCCAGGCCCCTTCCTTCCCGGCAAACCCCTATTCCCTCCATCCAGAGGGGCAGTTGGTAAGAATAATGCTCCGAGAGCTCGAAGATCTGGATCTCCCTTGCAGGATCTTTTATGCCAGCCATCTCGTAGGCCTGGCGAGAGGCCTCTTTCAAGGCGAAGGGTTGGGAGAGATCCCTGTCTCCCAGGTTATGATGGTCGTAGCATGAGCCGAATCCCTTGATCCAAACGGGTCTGTCCGTCAGCTCCTTGGCCCTTTCCTCGCAGGCCAAGACCATGGCGCAGGCCCCATCGCAAGGGGCCCTGGACTCGAGGACCGTTATGGGATAAGCGAGCATCCTCGATTCCATGACCTGCTCCAAGGAGAGATCCTCTCTGGCCAAAAGGCGGGGATTTTCCTTTGCCCTCCTTCTCTCCATGACAGCTACCTGGGCAAAATCCTTGTGGCTCAGTCCGTAGCGGCTCATATAGGCCACTGCCTGAAGGGCCGCTGCCTGGGTGAAATCGAGGCCTACAAGTTGTTGGTACGGAGCGTCGAAGCCGAAGTTCTCTATGACAGAGGGATCAAGAACCTGGGTCTCCTTGCAGCAGGCAGTGACGAGGACACATTCGGCATGACCCGAGAGGATCTTTATGGCGCCCAGAAGCACTGCATTTGCCCCATCCATGGATACCTTCACCTCGCCGGGTCCCAGGTGTGCCCCAGCTACTTCTCCATGTTCCACATCCGAGAGGGTCTTCCCATCCCAGTGGTCCGAGCTGCAAGTGACTATGTCCTCGTATCCGTCTCGAAATGGCAGGCCACAGATCTCCAAACACCTCTTGACCGCCAGATATGTCAGTTCCTGGGGTCGCAATCCACGATGTACGCCGAAGGCGGTTTGAGCGACTGCCACTATCCCGACTCTCATCTCCTCCCCCCGCAAAAGGCTTTCTCGATGAACTTCCTCATCATTTGGCCATCATGGTCCTGGGGATCCACAGGACCAGATCGGGAAATATCATGCACAGGATCAAGCCCGATGCTTGCAAGGCGACAAAGGGCCATATGGACCTGTATATGTCATCCATGGTTATGCCAGGTGGAACGATCCCCCTCATGATGAAGAGGTTGAAGCCAAAGGGCGGGGTAAGGTAAGCCATCTCCATATTCACCGTGAAGAGGACCCCGAACCACACTGGGTCGAACCCTAGGGCGTTAGCTATGGGAACGAAAATGGGAGTTGTGAGCATGATTATGCCTGCGGGATCCAGGAACATCCCCAGTATGAAGTAACTGAACTGGATCCCCAGGAGAACGATCCATCTGGAGACGGGAAGAGTGGATACGGCCTCCTTTATGAGATCGGAAAATCCCATGTAGGCAAGAAGGTGGGTGAAGCAGACCGCTCCTATCATTATCCAGAGGACCATTGCTGTGAGGCTTGTGGTGGAAAGGAGGGCTCCTCTCAAGGCCTTCCAGGTAAGGCCTCTGTGGATGAGAGCGCACATGAGGGCACCAAAGGCCCCGATGCCAGCTGCCTCTGTTGGTGTGGCGATCCCCGTGTATATGACACCAAGGACAGCAATTATCAGGCCAAAAGGAAGGAAAAGACCCTTGACCGCCACGAATTTCTCCAACCATGTATAGCGCTCCGCTACAGGGGGCCCCAGGGAGGGATCCAACCAACATCTCACCGCGATGTACACGCAGAATATGAAGGCGAGCAAGATCCCTGGAATAATCCCTCCCATGAAGAGCTGTCCTATGGAGACCTCGGCCATGGCCCCATAGATGATCATGATGACACTGGGAGGGATGAGAATCCCCAAGGCCCCCCCTGCTGAGATGGTCCCTATTGCCAGTTCCTTCTTGTATCCCCTCGAGAGCATGGAGGGCAGGGCTATGAGACCCATGCTGATAGTTGCCACAGAGCTTATTCCAGCCATGGCTGCAAAGATGGCGCATATTATCACTGTTCCCATGGCAAGGCCCCCCCTCAACCTTCCCATCCACCTGTACACTCCCTCATAGAGCTGCTCGGCCAGGCCCGAATGCTGGAGGAGGTTTGCCATCAGGACGAAGAGGGGAACCGCTATTATGAGGTAATTGGTGACCTCAGCATAGGCGGTCTTGGGGATCATGTAGAGCCCAGTCGGGCCCCAGATTATGATGGTGCCGATCAGGGCCACACCTCCCAGGGCGAAGGCTATGGGGACACCCAGGGCCAAGAGGATGCACATGGCACCGAAGACCAAAATGCTAATGAGCCACGGATCCATCTTCCTCTCCCACCTCAACGATCATGGGGTGCACTTCCCCACGGGAACCTGTTTCCCATGAGGAGGGCGCACGCCCTGACGAGAACCGCAACTGCTTGAAGCCCGAGAAGGGCTGCTCCCATGGGGACGAGTGCCATGGAAGGGAAAAGGGGGGCTTCGAGCAGACTCATGGACCTCTTGTTCTTCCTCAGGGCATCCAGCGCGAATTCCGAGCCATACCAGATGAGGACACAGCAGAGCACGAGGGCGAGCAAGGCCGAGAGGATCTCCACAGTGGCCCTTGCCCTGGGAGAGAGCCTTCTATAGATGACATCCACCCGAACGTGACGATCCTCGACTAAGGTGTAGCCACCTGCGAGAAGGGCCAATGCTGCGAGGAGATATTGGTTGATCTCCATGGCCCATATGGTGGGAGACCTCAGGATATACCGGCAGAACACCTCCCATACCACGGTGGCCATTATCACGAGGTTGAGAAAGCTCACGACCCCCCCTGCCCACCTGTTCAGGGCCGTCATGGCAAGGACGATCCTCTCGGCCATGGATCGAGCTCCCTCTTACTTCCCCTTGTAGAAATCATCCAGGATCTTTATAAGCTCCTTGGCCCCAGGGCTCGCCTCGGCCACTTTGTCCCATATGGGCCTAAAAAGATCCTTCATCTTCTTGACTTCCCCCTCGGGAAGTGTCATGACCTTCACGTTCTGCTGCTTCGCGAAATCCACTGCCTCCGCATCCCACTCCTCGCTTTTCTTGGCGCTCAGCTCCAATATCTCGACTCCAGCCCTCTCAAGGGCCTCCCTCGCTTTGGGGGAAAGCTTTTCCCAGACCTTGAGATTGATCCAAACAACAGTTGGTGTGGCGGGATGGAAGGGGGGGAGGATTATGTGGTCCAAGACCTCGTGGAACTTGTATGTCTTGATGGTGTAAATTGGGTAGATGGTTCCCTCGATTGTGCCGGTCTTGAGCGCCGTATAGGCCTCGGGTCCGACCAAGGCCACTGGTGCGGCTCCCAGGGCCTGAGCAATGGGACCATCGACCCCCGTTGCCCTTATCTTCTTCCCCTTGAAATCCTCTATCTTGGAGACCGGGAACTTGGTCATGGCGCCCATGGATCCGACGAGTATTGGACACAGATAATAGGCATCGTGCTTTGCCGCAAACTCCCTCATCTTGGCGAGGAAACCGCGCTTTGTGTATATCTCCACGGCGTCCTTGGCGTCCTTCCAGTTGAAGGGGAGCCACTCGACCTTGGCCTCGGGGATCGTTCCGCCATAGTAGATGCTCGCTGCATAGAGTCCCTCTATCATCCCTTTGCCAAGGGCATCTAGCCCCTCTTCCGCGCTCACAAGCTGGCCTGGCCAGAAGAGCTTGAACTCCACCTCTCCACCGCTGTATTCCTTCGCCTTTTCAGCGAACACTTTGAGAAGCTCTGGACCGTAAGATTTCTCCGGGTAAACGGACTGCATCCTTATCAGGGTCCCACCCACTGCCGAGCCTCCGAGGAAAAAGATCGACAGGATGGAGACCAGTAACCGAGCTGCCGCACTCCTCCCTTTCATGGCCATTCCTCCTTCGGGGTATTGTGTCCGGTGCCTCGTATTGGACATCCGAGGCACCTCGCAACTCCTTCTCCCCCGGGTCAAGAGAACCAAGGGGGCGAGTTGACCATTATGAGCACCGACTCCCTAGAGCTCAGGTTTCGCCATTGATGGGGGATGGAGGCCTTGAAGTGGAGGGTGTCCTTCCTCCTCAAGACATATCTTTCCCCTCCTATGAGGAACTCCACCTTCCCCCTGTAGCAGTACACGAGCTCTTCTCCGGCATGGGAAAGGGGCCCTCCCCTCACCTCTCCCCCGGGCTCTATCCTCAGGATGTAAGCATCCATGAGGGGATCCCTGAGGGGCCTTGCGATGCTCTCTATGATGGCTCCTATCTCTGGATTGGATGACTTCTTCCTGTCCTCCCACCGAACCAATCTCACCTCCGCTGGCTCCTCGGAGTCTTCAAGAAAGTAATTGAGGGACCTATTGAGTCCCCTGCTTATCTTCATGAGTATCAGGATGGAAGGGACCATCTTCCCGTTCTCTATCTTCTGCACCGTGCTGGGGGCGACCCCTGCCAGTTGGCCGAACTCCTTCAGGGAAAGGCCTGCCTCCTGCCTCAGTCGCTTGAGCCTGTCCCCTAGCCTCTCCACTATCTTCTCTGGCTTCTCCCTCATCTTCTCCTTTCTAGAATCCCAGCTCCTGGGCGATTATCATGTGGTGAATCTCGGAGGTCCCCTCTGTTATGGTGAACAGACGGCCATCTCGCCAGAAACGCTGAACCGGATACTCCATCATGTAGCCATAGCCACCGTGTATCTGCATGGCTTGGGAAAGGATCTGCTGCAAGGTCTCGGAGCAGAAGAGCTTCACCATGGAGGCCTCCTTCATCACCCGGGCCCCCATGTCGCTCAGCCTTGCCACCCTGTAAGTGTACGACCTCATGATGTCTATCTTCATGGCCATGTCAGCGAGCTTGAACCGGTTCACCTGGAACTGGATGATGGGCCTTCCGAACTGCACCCTTTCCCTGGCGAAGCGGAGGCTCGCCTCGTATGCTGCCTGGGCAACTCCCGTACACCTCGCACCATAGGTTATCCTTCCGGAAGTGAGGGTATCCCTGATCTGATGGAACCCCCTTCCTTCCTCCCCTCCTATCAGATTCGCCGCGGGGATCCTGCACTCCTCGAATATTAGCTCCCCGGTTTCAGCAGAGCGATTTCCCACCTTCTTGAGTTTGCGCGCGACTCTGAAGCCCTCGGTCCCTCTCTCCACGACAAACAGGCTTATGCCTTTCGCCTTTCGAGAGGGGTCCACAGTGGCAGCCACAACCGCGAAATCGCATATGGGGCCATTGGTGATGAACACCTTGGTTCCCTGGAGTACGTAATGGTCTCCCTCCCTTATGGCCCTTGTCCTTATGGAGGCGGCATCGGATCCAGCATCGGGCTCTGTGAGGGCGAATGCCCCTATCTTCTCTCCCCTTATAGCCGGGTAAAGGAACCTCTCTCTCAACTCCTGGGGGCCGAACCTGTACAATGGCTCTGTGGCCAGGCCCGATTGAACCAGGATCCCCCCTGCAATTCCAGCACAGACCCTGCACAGTTCCTCAACCAGAATGCATTCCGTCACCTTGTCCGCCCCTCCGCCTCCCATCTCCACTGGGTATCTCACGCAAAGATACCCCAGCTCCCCCATCTTGCGGAAAAGCTCCAGGGGAAAGGCCTCCTTCTCCTCCGCCTCTTCCACGAGGGGTGCTACCTCTTTCTCGATGAAATTCCTTATGGATTCCCTGAAGATCCTCTGCTCCTCGGTGAGTTCCAGATCCATCTCCTCACTCTCTCTCCTCATCCATCACGAACTTGTAGCCGTATCTCACTACCCCTTCCTGGTCGTAGAGCTTTCTGAACACCGCCTTCAGGGGACTGCCCACCCGGACCTCCTCCGGATCGCAGTCAGTGAGTTGAGCGACCACCTTGGCTCCCTCTTCCAGCTCCACTATGGCCACAACCAGAGAGCCGCTCATGATCTGCTGTTCGTCGAACTCCGTGGGCGCTCCTCCCCTTGCGATCACGGTGTACGTGAAGACCCTTCCCCTTCCCGTGAGCTTCTCCCAGTCGAAATCCCCCCGGCCGCACTCTATGCAGGCCATGCGAGCGGGCACATTGAGGGTGCCGCAACTTCTGCATCGAGGCTCTTCCAGCCTGTAACGCTCCCTCAGGGTGGAAGCAAATATGGGCAAGGAAACATAGGAGCTCATCTTGGGCCTCCTCCCTCGGTTCTCAACCTTTTTGGACCAGAAAACCGCGCAATTTCAGATAATCCCCGTAGGATCGGATTCTCCCCCTCTCCAGAATATCCTCCAGGGACCTTCCCCTCTGCCTGGAGACGATCGATGCCTCCCCCACAATCCAGCTCGTCGCATCAGCCCCCGCTCCGTAAGAGCAGACCAGAATCCTCTTTCCAGCTTCTAGCTTCTCCAGGGCAACGATGAGACCCAGGGGGACGGACGCTGCTCCTGTGTCCCCTATCCTAGGGGTCAAGGAGAGAAGCTTCTCAGGGCTCGCACCCAGTGCCTTGGCGATTCTGGCTGGGGTCCCACCATCAGGGTCCGGAAGCACGAGGGCCTCCACCTGGGACAGGGAGATTCTAGCTCCTTCCATGAGGCCCTCTATGGCCTTGAGCACTGAGCCCGTGAGCTCATCCTGTCTCAGTTCCAGATCCTGGAGATAACTCTGCCCTCTCCTCCTGAAACGCTCCCCGAAGGTCTCTACTGAGATGCTCTCCACTGCCTCGAGGGTCGTGGCACCTTCTCCCTCTCCTATGACGAATGCCGCAGCCCCTGCCCCTAGGCCGTGCTCCAAGGAGCTTGCTGGGTGGGCTATGGGTGCATCGGAGGCAATGGCCATGGCGGGCTTACCCCACGATGCGGAGAATTCCCAGGCTGAGAGAAGGGCCTGGAGTCCAGCCCTTGGGCTTCCTCCCATCTCCACAACCCTTATCCTCGAGGATCCCGTGAGGGCCGAAGCGACCGTTGACACATTGGGCTTCTCCTCGTATGGACCTGAGGTTGTGGCGAAGAATATGGCCCCGAGCTCCTCGGCTCCAAATGGAGAACGCTCCAGTGCCTGTCTCCCCGCCTCGACACCCATGGTCACAGGATCTTCGTCGTAGCTGGGAAAGGCCTTCTCCTTTATGGCAGGTGTGGAGAGCCCCCCCCAGAATCTTCTCACCTCCTCCAAGGGGAGCCTGTTTTTCGGCACATAGGCCCCATGAGCCACTATGCCTGTCGCCATGACCACCTCCCTCTCAAGCCTCTCGATCCCTCCTCCACTCTCAGAGGGATCCCATCTCCTGGTGGGCGCCAACGAGCCCCAAGGGTATCACTCGGGTGAGCGGAAAATATGGACCACTGCGGTTCCGCCAGAGCCCCCCACGTTATGAGTGAGGCCTATTCGCGCCCCCTTCACTTGCCTTATGGGCTCTTGGACATCTCCCCTCAACTGGTGCACTATCTCGCATATCTGGCCTATGCCAGTGGCTCCTATGGGATGGCCTTTTGCCTTGAGACCTCCAGAGGGGTTCACGGGTATTGGACCATCGAGCTTGGTGAGGCCGTCCCTTATCAGGAATCCTCCTTGGCCATCCTCGCAGAAGCCCAGGTCCTCGTATGCCATGATCTCGGCTATGGTGAAGCAGTCGTGAACCTCCGCCACCTGGATGTCCTTGGGGCCGACACCGGCTTCCTTGTACGCTTGGGCTGCAGCCTTTCTTGCGGCGAGGAGACCTGTGAGGTCCTTTCTGTCGTGGATTGCCAGATAGTCGGTAGCTGCCCCCGATCCCATGACCATTACGGGTCTGTCGGTGTATCTCCTGGCCTCATCAGCGCGGCATACAATGGCCACAGCAGCGCCATCCGTGATCCCGCAGGCATCGAAAACAGTCAGAGGATCCGCCAGCATCGGGGCCCTCATGGCCCTCTCCAGGTCTATGGGAAACCGGAATTGGGCTTTGGGATTGTGGACCGCGTTGGCGTGGTTTTTGACTGCGACACCAGTGATCCATTCCTTCAACGTGCCGTGCTCGTACATGTGCCTTCTTGCCAGCATGGCATAGATGCCGGGGAAATTGGTCCCAGCGAGGCGCTCCCATTCCACATCCCCCGAGACGCCCAGCCACAGACGGTTTCTTTCCCGGGGAAGATCCGTCATCTTCTCTATCCCCGCTGCCATGGCGACCCTGCATCTTCCCGAACGAATTGCCATTACAGCATTCCTGAAGGCAAACCCTCCCGAGGCACATGCATTCTCGACATGGTGGGCACTCACTCCAGCAAGCCCCACGGTCTCGCAGAGCAAAGCTGCCTGGTTTCCCAGTTGACCTCCCCCTGTGGAAAGGGTGCCTATCCATGCCTCCTCTATCTCTTTGGGATCGAGACCCTTTTCCACATCCCTCAGGGCCTCTTGGAAGGCCTCGAAAAACAGGGCCTTGAGACTCTTTTTGGGAAATGTTCCGAAGGAGGTCTGCCCCACCCCTATGACCGCCACTTCCATCTCCCCTCACCTCCTCATGCCAGGCCTCATCGGCCCTTGAAAACGGGTTTTCTTTTCTCCAGAAAGGCCTTTCTCCCCTCCTGGAAGTCCTCTGTGGAGAACGCTATGGCCTGTAAGGCCGCCTCCATATCCAGGGCCTCGGTCAATTCCATGGGGAATCTCTCCATGGCCTCCTTTATCATGGAGAGGACCAGCGGAGGGGCCTGAGCGATCTGCTCGGCCCAGGCAAAGGCCTCCTCCGCCAAGTTCTCGCTGACCACCATTCTGTTTATGAGGCCCCACTCCAGGGCTGTCTGGGCATCGACGAACTTCCCCGTGAGCATCATCTCCATTGCCCTTGACCATCCGATCCTCAATGGTAGGGTCCTCGTGAGGGCCATGTCCGGGGCTAGCCCAATTCTGGTCTGACCCACGGCGAATCTCGCCCTATTGGAGGCGATTATCAAGTCCGAGGCGAGGGCCAAGCCCAATCCAGCACCCGTTGCCACACCGTCCACAGCCGCTATTATGGGCTGTGGAATCTCCCTCATCTTTCTCACGAGCCTCCCCACCCGCCTGACCCGCCTCCTCCCAGCCCCAGGCTCGATCCCTTCCATGCTCCTTATGTCTCCTCCGGCACAGAAGTTCTCCCCCTCTCCCATGAGCACAATCGCTCGAACCTCCTCCGATTCTCCCAGGATCTCCATGGCCCTTCGGAGCTCCTCGCGCATCCTGAGGTCTAGGGCATTGAGCTTCTGGGGGAGAGCGAGCCACACCCCACAAACAGCCCCCCTAGGGTCGAGGCGAATTGTATCGAATTTTGTCCCCTGCTTCGGCATGGCTTGTATCCGATGCGCTATATACATCGCCTATAAGAAACTGTCAAGAGATTTTTTGTCCCCATCTCGAGACCGGAACCTAAAGGATACGGCTCATCCGGAAGCAGGTCCCCTCGGCATGGAAAATGGGAAGCACGAGTTTCCCAAAGGATAAGGGCTAGGGCCGTCCCTTTGCGGGAGGCGAATTGTGCTTGTGAAAAAGATCGTAGGTTGTAGAATGCTAGTGGAGGATGCGAAAGGGATGAGTGGTTACGGAAAGAGCTCCGAGAGGCCCCTTTTCCAGGAGGAGATAGCCGCGAGATATGACGGGTGGTTTTCCTCGCCCATGGGCAGATACGTGAAGGAAGTGGAAGACGCTCTCATCTTGGAGCTCCTCAAGCCCAGGGCTGGCGAGAGTCTTTTGGATGTGGGATGCGGGACTGGAGCCCACCTCCTCTTGTTCAGGGAGCTGGGGCTGGATGTGAGTGGGGTCGATCCCTCCGAGCCCATGCTCGAGAGGGCTAGGGCCAAGCTCGGGAATTCCGCGGATCTCAAGGTCGCGCGGGCCGAGGACCTCCCCTTCGACGACAATTCCTTCGACATAGTCACATTGATAACCTCATTGGAGTTCGCACACCCCTCCAAGGCACTGTCCGAGGCATTCAGAGTGGCCAAATCGAGGGTCTTCGTGGGGGTGCTCAATGGCTTCTCTGCCAATGGGATCCAGAGAAGGGTGGAGTCTCTCTTCAGGCCGACCATTTACAGGCATGCCAGGTTCTACTCCGTGTGGGAACTCAAGGCCCTTGTGTGGAGATTGCTCGGCCCCTCTAGGATAGACTGGGCGAGCGTGATATGGCTCCCCTTGAGGCTTTACTGGTTGGACAGGAGGCTCAACCGATGGATTCCCAGAAGGTTCAACCCGTTTGGAGCCTTTCTTGGGATGCGGATCGACATCCGCTACACTCGAAAGATCGTCCTGCAACCCTTGGCCACAGGCTGGGAGGGAAAGAGGCCCGTCAATCCGTCTTGCTGCCCCCTCACCTGCGGCAAGGGGCTCGAGCGCTGAGGAGGTTGGAAAGTGAAGGAGGCTCTTCTCTACGATAAACTCGAGGATCAAAAGGTAAGGTGCAATCTTTGCAATCACAGATGTCTCATTGGCGAAGGCAAGAAGGGGCTTTGCCAGGTGAGGGTGAACCAGGGGGGAACCCTGTACTCCCTGGTCTACGGGAAGCTCGTAGCGGAAAACGTTGACCCTATAGAAAAGAAGCCCCTCTTCCACGTGCAGCCTGGGAGCCGGTCCTATTCCATAGCTACCTGTGGATGCAACTTTCGCTGCCTCCATTGCCAGAACCACGAGATATCCCAGATGCCGAGGGACGAATCCCGGATCATCGGCTGGGAGGTATCTCCCCGAGAGGTGGTGAGAAAGGCCAAGGCATCGGGGTGCACGAGCATATCGTACACTTATACGGAACCCACGATCTACTTCGAGTATGCCCTGGATGTGGCCAAGTTGGCCAGAGAAGCGGGACTTCTCAACGTGTTCGTCACCAATGGGTACATGACCTCTGAGGCCCTGGATACCTTTCATCCATACCTCGATGCCGCCAATGTGGACCTGAAGGCAGCAACCGATGACTTCTACAAGAAGATCTGCGGTGCCAGGATGGAACCTGTCAAGGAGTCCATAAGGAAGATGTTCTCCCTCGGGGTCTGGGTGGAGGTGACAACCCTAATAATCCCTGGGCTCAATGACGACCCAGAGGGGTTGAGGGAAATAGCGAGGTTTCTCCTCTCCATAAGCCCGGACATTCCGTGGCATGTGAGCGCATTCCATCCCATGTACCGGCTCATGGACAGGCCTAGGACCTCGGCTAGCACCCTCAGAAGGGCGAGGGAGCTCGGCCTGGCAGAGGGGCTCAAATACGTTTATTGCGGAAACATCCCAGGGGAGGGGGAGGATACCCATTGCCCGAGGTGCGGCACTTCCCTGATTCGAAGAATAGGGTTCAGGGTTCTGGAAAACAAGGTGAAGGATGGCCACTGCCCCGAGTGCGGGGAAGCTATTCAGGGCCTGGGCCTCTGACCATCGAGCCGTGGCTGGGTCCCTGATACGAATTGCCCGGATGGGACTGACCAGAGGAGTCGGAGCCTGAAACGGATTTTGGGGAAGGCCCCTTTTAAGATCTGCGGGCCCCGAGAAAAGGGATCCTCGGAGGCCGAGGGTCTCCTTCCTCCATGGCCTAGAAGGTCTCAAGGCCGCTTAGCACCCCATGGCAACGGCATGCAGTGAAAAGGACCCACCTTCCGGTGGATCCTTTCACCTTCTCGAGGAGAGAGAGGAGATCCCCTGCCCTTATTCCTCCGACGCCTGGTCCCAGCTGATAGCTCCTCAGGCCGCTCACTCGAAATCCTGGTGTTTCCAGGCCTCCCAGGAGCCTGTAGAGAGGAACTGGTCTGCGAAGACCAGTCACTGGGCAGATTTCCCTTGGCTCGGTGCAGTCTTCAGGGCAGAGGAAGGTCGCGTAGCTGGAATAAAGGTCCATATTCGGCCCTTGGATGGGATTTGGAAGTTGGAGCCCATTGGGAAGAGCGATCTTGCGCCCCCTTTTTTCCCTGGAGAGTCTCCTCAAAATCCATTCATGGGCCAGATGAAATGGCACAGCAGGCACGACCCACTTCAAGGAGCCCGTCTCCATGAGCCCATCGAGTACCTCCACCCCATCTCCCCCAAAACCCATGACCTCCCCCCGGCATACCCTGGCCACCTTCTCTCTGTCCAGGTCCACGAGGGCGAGCCTCCACGGTCTCCTTCTCCGGGCCAGGACCTCTATGGCCCTGCTTCCAAAGTGTCCCCCTCCCACGACTAGCACATCCGGGGGTGCCTCGATGGTTCCCTCAGCCATAGTACTTTTTTGCCAAGTGCTTGGATACTCCTATGGGATAAACGGGGAATGTCTCGAATTTCACCAGGTCTATCCAGTCGCTCCTCGTTGCTATGAGCCCCTTCATGTCCGTCTTTATCACGTTGAAGGAGCGGCCTCCTTGGAGATCCGTGAATTCGAAAAGCACCTCCACCCCTGGAGGCCATTTCCACTTTCGCCATTTTTCCTCCACCTTTTTCTGGTTCTCTATGGGCCAAGTGCAGATGTTCATGAACAGCATGGCGCACCTCCCCTAATCTTTTTCGTCCTTCCCCTTCCTCATGGGGAAGCCCCCTCTTCCTCCTCCCTCTCCTCACTCGCCAGGAAATAGGAGGGGTCCCCCTTGCCTATCCTCACAACCTTGGGAGTGTCTCCCGTGAGATCCACAACCGTCGAATGCTCCGCCACTATTTTCCCTCCGTCTATGACAAGATCCACCCTCCCCTTGAGCCTCTCGTGGATGTCATGGGGATCGGAAAAGAGCTCGGTATCCGATTTGGCCACACTCGCAGTGATTATGGGATGGCCCAGCTCCTTGACCAGCTCGAGACATATGGCATTGTCAGGGATTCTTATTCCCACGGTCTTCCTCTTGGTGAGCATCACCTTGGGGACCAATTTCGTTGCCTGCAGGATGAAGGTGTAGGGGCCCGGAAAGAGCCTTTTCATGGTCTTGTAAGCGTAATTAGTCACCTGGGCGTAATGGCTTATGTCCTTTAGGTCCGAGCAGATGATGCTGAGGAGCTTGTTTCTCCCTTTACCCTTTATCTCGTAGACCCTCTCTATCGCGGCCTTCTGATATATGCTACATCCCACCCCGTAAACCGTATCCGTTGGATAGGCTATCACAGCCCCATCCCTGAGGGCTTCCACCACCTGCCTTATCTTTCTCTTCTCCGGGTTCTTGGGGTTTATGGTAATGAGCATGACACCTTCCTCCATCTCCTATCTTTTTTCCATGCCAGGGAAGCCATGGCTAGGCTGCAAGCTTCCCGAAAAAAGAGACCACCTGATCTCTCTTCGCGCCATCCCTGGAAGGCTGGGCTTGTCCATATGGAGACACCTCAAGGATCCTCCCCGTTCATCTTGTCCCAAAGGTCAGCACTTGACAAGCCCTGGTGCATGGAATCTCATAGGTGAGACTTCCCAGAATGGGGAGAAAAGAGAGATGGGCCTCGTTGCTTTCCCTGAGCTTTGCGCTAGGGCGTACACCCTCGAAGACATAAGATACATAAGGAAGTTGGGGCTCAAGGCGGCGGAGATAAACCTCCTCAGAGGAGAGGGCATTTTCGAGGATCTCTCGGTTCTTCGTAGCCTTGGAGCGGAGCTTGGGATGGGTTATGTGGTCCACGGGCCCAATGAGGGGGATCCTTGCGATTTGAGGAAACTGGGGGGAAGCTTCTTCGAGAAGATATTGGCAATAATGGATGCATCTTTGGAGATCGGAGCAAGGGTTCTCACTGTCCACTTTTGGATGGACAGGCGTTTCATCCCCCGAGAGGTGGTCTCCAGAAAGGCGGAAATCTTGGAGAGAATGGCTCTCGAGGGGAAAAAAAGGGGAATAATCCTCTGCCTCGAGAATCTGAGCGAGGATCCCCAGGATCTGAGGCTTGCCCTGGAGATCTCACCTTTTTTGGGCTTGACCCTGGATGTGGGCCATGGTCAGCTCATGTCCTCCCGAAACAGGGCTTTAGAGCTCCTGGAGGCCTACCCCGCAAGGGTAAAACACGTCCACATTCACGACAACAGGGGAGGAAGCCTTGTGGAAGATGACCTTCATCTTCCTGTTGGCGAAGGATGTGTGGATTTCGAATCCTTCTTTCAAGCGCTCATGAGAAAGGGTTACAGGGGTCTTCTGAGCCTTGAGGTCTCCTCCGATGCCTTGGATGAATCCATCCGCAGAGTGAGGGTCCTCCTACAGGAAGCGAGGAGGAAGGCCATCCATGGGAACTGAGGTCACAGCTCCAGGGGGATCGTTGCACAGGGTGATATCTGCCCTGGCCAAATGGGGCTTGGACGGGAAGGTCAGGATGCTGGGTGAGAGCACTCGCACCTCCCAGGATGCCGCCAATGCCCTGGGGGTGAAGGTGGGCCAGATAGCCAAATCTCTTCTTTTCATGGTGGGTGAAGAGCCCATATTGGTGATCGCCTCGGGAGCCAACAGGGTGAGCGAGAGAAAGCTGGAGGCCCACTTGAGCTCCAAGGTGAGAAAGGCGAGGGCAGAGGAGGTGAGGGATCTCACGGGCTTTGCCATAGGTGGAGTTCCACCAGTGGGCCACAAGAGGCATCTAAGGGTCATGGTGGACGAGGATCTTCTCCAATTTGCGGAGATATACGCGGCAGCGGGAACCCCCAATGCGGTGTTCGGGCTCACACCCAAGGAGCTCTTGGAGATAACAGGAGGGGCTGTCCTGGACTTGAAGGAAGAGGGCTAAAAAATCCCGGGTGGAGGTGAGGCCATGGAGCACGAGACCCTCATTGTGGAGACCATCGGGAATGTGGCGAGGATAACTCTCAACAGGCCCGAGGCCTACAACGCCTATGATCTCAAAATGGGCAAGGAGCTCCAGGAGGTCATGGAGCTGTGCTCCAGAGAAGAATCCATAAATGCAGTGATCCTCACGGGCTCTGGAAGGGCATTCTGCTCAGGGGGAGATGTGAGGGCCATGGCCAATGCCCTGGAGGGGGGAAAAGGGAGTACCCTCGCCTTCTTCCAGGATCTCACCCGCTATCTCCACACGACAATAGTGGAGATGAGGAGGATGGACAAGCCCCTTTTGGCAGCCATAAATGGAGTCGTCGCTGGAGCTGGATTCGGACTTGCCATGGCGTGCGATCTCAGGCTGGCGAGCAAGGATGCGAGATTCACCCAGGCTTACACTCGTCTGGGCCTTGTCCCTGATGGGGGCTCGTCATTTTTCTTGCCCAGGTTTTTGGGATCGGGAAAGGCCGCGGAGCTCATGTTCCTCAATTCCGTCTTGGATGCCGAGGAAGCCCTCAGGGTCGGGCTCGTATCCCAGGTGGTGGAAAAGGAAGAGCTAGCTGAGAAGGCAATGGAAATGGCTCAAGCCCTAGCACGAGGGCCCAAAAAGGCCTATGCCCTCTTGAAGAGGCTCCTTTATGCCACTTGGCAAAAGGAGCTGGAAGGCCAGCTGGAGGAGGAGAGGAGGGGAATACTGGAGCTGTGCTCCAGCCAGGACTTCCAAGAGGGGGTGAGGGCATTTCTGGAGAAAAGGGAGCCCAGATTCTCCAGCTCTCCTTGACCCTTCTCCCACCTCCCCATACTATACCTTTGGCCCAATCGCAGCCTTAGAGGAAGAGGAGAGATGATAGACATCCGCATTTTCAGGAACCAACCGGAGCTCGTACGGAGATCCCTCAAGGAGCGGGGTCTGGAAATGGACCTGGAGGGCCTCCTGGAGCTGGACCGAAAGCTGAGGGAGATAACCCGAAATTGGGAGGAGACCCAGCACAGAAGGAAGGCCCTCTCCCAGGAGATAGGCCTTCGCATGAGAAGGGGAGAGGATGTGTTCTCCCTCAAGGAGGAAGTGAGGAGACTGGGTGAGACTTTGGATGCCCTCGAGGCCCAAAGACAGGAACTGGAGGAGACCCTTCGCTCCAAGCTCCTCGAGATACCCAATATTCCCCACGATACGGTCCCCTATGGCAGGGGCGAGGAAGACAATCTGGAAGTGAGAAGATGGGGCGAACCTCCGGAGTTCGAGTTCGATCCCAAGCCCCATTGGGATATAGGGGAGGCCTTGGGGATCTTGGACTTTCAGAGAGGAGCCAAGCTCGCTAGGACCCGCTTCACCCTGCTCAGGGGTGCAGGAGCGAGACTCGAGAGGGCACTCATTCAATTCATGCTCGACCTTCATACCAAGGAGCATGGATATCTGGAAGTGCTCCCTCCCTTTCTGGCCAACAGGGACTGTCTCATCGGCACGGGGCAGCTTCCCAAGTTCGAGGAGGATCTTTTCCGCGTGGAGGGTTGGGATCTCTACCTGATTCCAACAGCAGAGGTGCCAGTGACCAATATCCACAGGGACGAGATCCTGGACGAGAGGGATCTTCCCCTCTACTACACAGCATACACCCCCTGTTTCAGGAGCGAGGCTGGATCGTACGGAAAGGATGTGAGAGGCCTCATAAGGCAGCATCAGTTCGACAAGGTGGAGCTCGTGAAGATCACCACGCCCGAGACTTCCTGGGCCGAGTTGGAGACCCTTGTGAGAGATGCGGAGGAGGTTCTCAAGAGGCTCGGTCTCCATTACAGGGTGGTGGTCCTCTGCACGGGAGATCTTGGGTTTGCCTCCGCCAAGACTTATGATATAGAAGTGTGGCTCCCGGGTCAGGGAACCTTCAAGGAGATATCCTCCTGCAGCAATTTCACGGACTTTCAGGCACGGAGGGCCAATATTCGGTATAGACCCAAAGGCAAGAAAGGGACTGAACTGGTCCATACCTTGAATGGCTCGGGCTTGGCCGTGGGGAGGACATTGGTCGCCATATTGGAGAATTACCAGAGGGCTGATGGAAGCGTGATAGTACCAGAGGTCTTGCGTCCCTACATGGGGGGGCAGGAGGTCATAGGGCCAGGAAGCCGTTAGGTTCCTCGGCACCCAGTGGTGTGTTTCGCGGAGGAGTGGCCGAGTGGTTTAAGGCGGCGGTCTTGAAAACCGTTGCTCCCCGATGAGGGGGGCCGTGGGTTCGAATCCTACCTCCTCCGCCATTCCTTCACTCTCCCTCAGGACTGCTGCCCGAGGGCGCAAAAGGAACTGAGCTCAGATGAGCGGAGCCTTCAACTTTTCATCTCGTTTTCTCAGAGGAATCGGAACTTCCTTTCTCGGCCAGATCCCGATGGGCTCTGGAAAAGGCGCGGCTCCATGAGGCACATTCGAGTGGCCTCCCACGTCTCCCTTCAACCCGATCTAGGTCGAGGCGGGGTGGGAGATGGGAGAGGTACGCGAGGTGGCGGTGGCCCGAGGGGACATGTCTCGATCGAGCCAGTCCTTTCCTTGGGGACGTGCGGAGCCCGCCCCTCCGCGGGGTGGGCTATCCGAGCTAGGACGGCCTAGCGGGGCAAACCGGGGATAACGCTGGGGGCGGTTTTCTCGGAGGGGCGCACTCTGTGCGCCCGTGTGGTACGGCCGTCCGAATGTGGAGGCATTTCATTTCCACCCGATGACGAGGCCAAGGGCCCGTGGCCTAAGGGCGACATGCCGCGGTCAAGCCCGTGCCATCTTTTGCGGGCGTGCAGAGCCCGCCCCTCCGCGGGGTGGGCTATCCGAGCTAGGACGGCCTAGCGGGGCAAACCGGGGATAACGCTGGGGGCGGTTTTCTCGGAGGGGCGCACTCTGTGCGCCCGCGTTGCAAGGCCGCACGCGAGCCGAGGCATTCCATTTCCACCGGATGCGTGCGCGAGAGGCGGGGGCCCTAATGGGAAAATCCTCCTCGAACCCAATGCCGTCATTGTGGGCGTGCGGAGCCCGCCCCTCCGTGAGATGGCCAAGCGATGGGGACAAGGCCTTCCGGGGGCAAACCAGGGGACCGCGCGAAGGCCGGTTTTCCTGGGGCCGCGCCTTTCTTGCCCGGGTGGGCCGGTTCGGGCTTGGGGAACTTCCAACCAATGGCCTCCACACTTCGAGCTTCTAGCCCCCCTTTTACCAGTTCATTTTCGCTGTCCCAAATATGGTTGCCGTTGCGGTCTTGGAGCATGTGTGGTATCTTCCATAAGCTAAGGCTCGGGAATACTGGGCTTCCAGGGCAGCTTGCCCATGAAAAACAAGAGGAACATTCGATTGGTCCTCGTGTACGATGGTGGAGGTTACCACGGTTGGCAAGTACAGCCCGGGGTTTTGACGATTCAGCAAGTGGTGGAGGACACCCTCTCTCGGATCATCCAGGAAAGGGTGAGGGTCAA
>Ga0315298_1001176_pt1 | contig 49154 bp, 46 predicted proteins | sample WHS_1_MG_FD_203077 | JGI IMG/M metagenome (GOLD analysis project Ga0315298, IMG submission 203077) | Extremophilic microbial mat communities from Washburn Hot Springs, YNP, Wyoming, USA - WHS_1_MG | ecosystem: Environmental > Aquatic > Thermal springs > Hot (42-90C) | place: USA: Wyoming...
AATACTTCCTCTACGACGGCAACGGGAACTTGACCAACTGGGTCAGCAGCACCACAAACTGGGTCTATGAATGGGATTGGGCAGATCGGTTGGTTAAAGTCACCAGCAATGGGGTTGTTGTTCTGCAGAACTGGTATGACGCCAACAGCCGACGGATTGCAAAGCAAGAGCTGCTCAATGGTCAATTGGTGAAGACACTTTACCTTTATGATGGTTGGGATATAGTAGCGGTGATGAACGGGCAGGGCCAGTTGCTTGAGAGCTACACCCGTGGGGTCGGGTTAGCTGGCGACATCGGGACAATTGCGGCGGTGACGCATCATGCCGGCAGCAGCGTTACGCCGGGAACTTATTACACTCACCATAACCATCGAGGTGATGTGATCATTACCCGCAGCGGTACAACCACCGTTGGCACTTACGAATACGCTGCTTTCGGAAATCTTAAATCGTCAATCGCCAATGACGTTTGTCGGTTCAAGTTTTCCAGCAAGGAACTGGATCGGTCAACGGGCTTCTATTACTACGGCTACCGGTTCTACGCACCCCAGTGGCAGAGGTGGGTAAGTAGGGATCCGATGGGAGAAGAGGACGGCGCTGTGAAAATAACTTTAACTATTGACGACAATTGGGGGCATGGTGGTTACGCAAGAATGGTGAGAGTCCTAGACACCCCTGAGGATACGGTGGAAACTCTGAAGCGGATACACATAAACCTATATCAGTACGTCGCCAATGCGCCCAACAGGTATATTGACCCTGTCGGGCTGATTTTTGGAAGCTCAACCCTCCAGCGGATACAGAGATACGGAAATAAATTTTGTGCACTGGGCTGGATAGGTTGTAGGTTGTGTTGCGGGATGAGCACGACATTCGGTGGGGTAGGTGCGTCAATTGAATTCGCCGCTCAAACAGCTTTTGGTATTGCTGCGGGCGTAGTAGCTGTAGGCGGCGCAACTACTGGGGTCGTAGCTGTGGCAGCGGGTGCTATTGCCGTCGGCATAGTAATTGATGCGCACATATCATTTATTGACGGACTGAAAAGCATGAACTCGGACCACAATGAGTGTATGCAGCAATGTGAAAAACGCCGATGCGAACGGTAATGTAAGTGGTACAGATGCCTCCTCTAAACGAGTTATTTTGCTCCTTGGGTGCACTGGATTGCTATGTCTGGGGGTAGTCTCGGGAATAGGTATACTAAAGCTGTTTGCCTTTCCGGCGGTATGGATACTGGTATCATTGGATGATAGAGATGTTAATGAAGGTATCAAACTCCTTGCGAGAGCGCGGATGGCCAGCTTTGTGAAGGTTGTTTGGCTGATTGGTGCACTGATCTTCATCTGTGGGGCTGCCATAAAGGTATTTAATCCAAGCTACTTCCAGAGTTATCGAGTACTCCCCGTTACAGCTTCGATCGGATGCGGAGCTTTTTTTGGAATCTGGTTTTTCGGTCTCCTACGGGCAGTTCGGGGAAGTTAAGGTCGGGTTAAGCGCAAAAGATTTGGGCTGGTACAGGTGTGGGTTAAATGTTTTGGCTTACCAGGGCGATGGAAAGGCGTTTTCGTAAGTATGGACACGCAAGAGTGCCGCGGTTTTTTCGTAGGTCATTTTAAATACAGCTTTTTTCACTAGCCTGCTGCTGTTTAAAATATTGCCCCACCCCAGCATACTGTACGACAGCAATGTAGTAACACTGCAGAACCGGTACGATGTAAATAGCCGGCGGATAGCAAAGATTGAACGCATTGGCCCCGCAATTCATCGGCTATTGTTCCTGTACGATGGCTGGGATATTATTGCGGTGATGCAACAGGCCGGCCAACTGTTTGAAACCTACACTCGCGGCGTTGGATTGGCTGGCGATATCGGCACAATTGTGGCCGTGACGCATCACGCTGGCAGCGGCGTTACGCCGGGAACTTATTACGTACACAATAACCATAGAGGGGACGTGATCATAACCCGCAGCGGTACAACCACCGTTGGCGTTTACGAATACAGTGCTTTCGGAAATCTTAAATCGTCAATCGGCAATGACGTCTGTCGTTTCAAGTTTTCCAGCAAGGAACTGGATCGGGCTACTGGCTTTTACTACTACGGTTACCGGTTCTACGCGCCCCAGTGGCAGAGGTGGATAAGCCCGGATCCGATCAAGGTAGCGAGCATGCCCAACTGGTATTGTTTTGCTGAAAACCGCGTCCCAAGTGCAGTAGATTTGTACGGGTTAATCCTTCTGGACAAGGTTCAGTGGCTTTTGGGTAAACTTTGTCCGAAGATCCGAAGTCCAAGCGGTTGCCGTGCTTGTTGCATAGGGGCCCATTTAGCTGGTACTGCCGCTTTGCTCTCCGAAATTTTAGGAGGGCTTGCAATATGTGAGTCAGGCACTCTTGGAATCGGTACTACGGGGTGCATTGCGGCTGTGATAGTTGACTTTGGTTTGTCAAAGTGGAGCATGGTGGAGGAGCTGGCGGACTGTATAAAAAAGTGCCCAGAGGAACCTGAAAAGCCAGTGCAACCGTGTCCCTGACTCTTAGTATGGTGGAGCAGGACGTAATCTTATAGGTGAGAGAATAAGGCGTCGGCTATGCCGATATTGTTCTTCCTCATACAAAGGCGGCGGCAAGCGCTTTCACGATGGCAGAGTGTTTTCTTTATTTGCTGGGTGTTTGTTGACTTGTATGTGCAGCTGACCACGTTTGGGTGTCATTTGGGGCTTTTCCCTGATCGACGGGGCGTGCTTTACGGTCTACTTGTGAGCATAGACATTGCGTTGTTTTTTCTTTGGTTATGGTGGTTTGACGTGTTCGGGTACCGGCCCAGGTTAATCATACAAATGGTTTTTATGTGGGTGGCGTGGAGTGCGTCGGTGTTCGGCATTTTGTTGGGGAATTTATTATTAAGGCACTATCAAGAACCGTCTGCGTGGTTGGAGGTGGCGGGAGTCGCTTTGCTCTTTTTTGTAAGTACAGGATTGAGATGGTTCGTTTTACCCTATCTTGATTCGTGGCGATTTCTTGTTTGGTGGGCTTTGGGGTTAACGGTCATGGAAGCCGGTTGCTTGTGGGGTATTGCTTTTTCCGATGCAGGACGCGTTGTTTATCTCGCTTTGGGCGTGGTGGGAATTTCACAGTATTTGCCTTTGTTTTGGAAAAGCAACCTTATCGGGGAAACCAAATGAGAAGGCATAGTCCGTCTGTTGTTCGAACTTACAAATTGTGCAAAGAAGTGTTAAAGCTGCGTCCGCCAAAGAATGTGGGGCTGTGCTGCTTCTCCTGGAATTGGGAAATGTGGCGGTTTGAGTTACATAGTTCGGACCGCAACAAAAAGGCCGAACAATGGACAACAACAAACGACACTTCACCGCCCAACAGAAAGTTAAAATCCTTCGCGAGCATCTCATAGACAAAGTGCCGGTCTCGCAGCTCTGCCAGAAGCATCAAATCCAACCCACGCTCTTGTACGCCTGGCAGAAAAGCTTTTTCGAGAACGGAACAGCCGCCTTTGAACGGCAGTGGTCCCGCTCCCGAGTTTCTGTCGAGCAAAAGAAGCTTGAACAACTGGAGGCAAAACTCCAGCGCAAAGATGAAGTGCTGGCGGAGCTTATGACCGAGCATATCATGCTAAAAAAGTTTTGGGGAGACCTGAAACGCAAATGGGTCGAGCACGATGTGCGCGATGAGATCGTGGAGTTCATGAAACGCTGGGCCAAGAGAACCGAGCTGCCGATCCGGCGGTTGGTCCGGACCGCTGGCCTGGGTCTTTCCAAGTTCTACAATTGGAAGGATCGCTACGGCCTGGCTAACGAGCACAATGCGCCGGTGCCGCGCGATCCCGCAGTTGCGGGACTGGTGGCCGTGACACATCATGCGGGCAGTTGGACGAATGGCACCTTCTACGCCCACCACAACCATCGTGGCGACATCGTTGTCACACGGACCGGCACAACGACGGTTGGGACTTACGATTATTCCGCATTCGGCAATTTGAAATCTCAAATCGGCTCCGACGTCTGTCGTTTCAAGTTTTCCAGCAAGGAACTGGATCGGGCTACTGGCTTTTACTACTACGGTTACCGGTTTTACGCGCCCCAGTGGCAAAGGTGGATAAATAGGGATCCGTTCGGAGATCCGACTTTTGATCAGATTTTTTGGCTATTAACGCTATTGCGTCCTGAGTTACGGCGCGCTCCTGGGGTGTTGTTCACCGACCAAAACCGGTACGCATTCGGATTTAACGACCCAATCGGTTCTGTTGACCCCGACGGTCTTGGCATTCGGGATTTGTGCAACCTCTGCCTTGTGACCCCTGCAATGCTGGATGCAATCCAAGCATATCGTGATGCGGTTAACAGATTAAACAGCAAATATGGTGAAGGCAACTGGCCGCCCGACATCGAAGAGTATATGGATCGATGGCAGCGCGACCTTGCGCAACAGTTCGGTCCATGCGTTATGCAACCTATCACTAAGAGCATGCCCGGCACTTCCGTAACAGGGCCTGTGGTAAAACCGAGGCCTAGGCCGAAATAGTAAGGAATGCGTGCATGTGGGAATAAACATTGGTAAAATCGCGTTGTATGAGAAAGAACGTGATTTTTTTAATTTTGTGGAGTTTGCTCTGTCTAGGGCGGGCTGGCGATGCATTGTCCAGCTATGGGCAATTCAGAATAGCTCGGGGTCTCGAATCGATTTACACAACCTCTACCATTCCAAAAGAGGAAGACTCTGAAACCCGACTGAGAATTGCTCAGAGCAAAAGTGAATGGGCGGAACGAGCAGTGACGGCGGGAGTGGAGGTAGTGCTCTTGGTCGGGATTTGTTGGGTGTATTTCAAAACGGACAAAAAGACTGATCCGGGGGAATGACATCTGATATCCCGGCGCGAGCCAATACCACATGCTTGGGACTTAAACATCCCCGCCACCGGCTGTTATGTTCGGTAAAAACAGGTTAGAGTTGATCCAGTTTCGGAAGCTGGCTGCGTCGAAGCGATGTTCAATCAACACTGACGATGACCAGTTTATGAACTGAGAGTCAATTCAGACACGGATGTTGCCTGCTGACTACCCAGCATCGCCAAACAACAACAGTGGGTACAAAATTTGTGTGGAATTTTGTAACGCAGGGGCGCCAGTTAGCCGCAACAACAGCACTTTCAGCCTGCACAATGTGCCACTCCACGGCTGGTCGGAGGAAGTTGTTGTAACTTTGAGCTAAGTATCCGGTAACACTTACAATACCAATCGTTGGATCAAGAGAGACGTGCCAGGACACTTCCTCTACAACGGCGCTGTACCACTTTGCGAGATGGCCAACTGGGTCTGTCCCGCCACGGCGAGACTGACTGGATCTATGAATGGGATTGGGCAGATCGGTTGGTTAAAGTCACCAGCAATGGGGTTGTTGTTCAGCAGAACTGGTATGACGCCAACAGCCGGCGGATTGCAAAGCAAGAGCTGCTCAATGGTCAATTGGTGAAGACACTTTACCTTTTTGATGGTTGGGATATTATTGCAGTGATGAATGCCCAGGGCCAACTGCTTGAGAGCTACACCCGTGGGGTCGGGTTAGCTGGCGACATTGGGACAATTGCGGCGGTGACGCATCATGCCGGCAGCGGTGTTACGCCGGGGACTTATTACACTCACCATAACCACCGAGGCGATGTGATCATTACCCGCAGCGGGACTACTACAGTTGGCACTTACGAATACGCTGCATTCGGCAATCTTAAATCGTCAATCGCCAATGACGTTTGTCGGTTCAAGTTTTCCAGCAAGGAACTGGATCGGTCAACGGGCTTCTATTACTACGGCTACCGGTTCTACGCACCCCAGTGGCAGAGGTGGATAAGTAGGGATCTGATTGAGGAGAAAGGTGGTAACAATTTATACGTTTTTGCAAACAATTGCCCACTCATATTTGTTGACCCGTTGGGCCTTAAGTTCCTCGTTCCTCCCGGCATGCCCTGTTGGATGGCTCGCGCCCTATGGATGGTTCGGGCCGCCCTTGTGCTACCGCTCGCAAAGCGATTCGCCCAGTGGAAAGAGGCGGTTGGAAGCATCCCTGATGATCCTGCAAAGGTGTACTGGGTAGAATTGGCCGGCCCTTTGGGTACCATCTCGTGGTACGACCAGGAAGCAAATCAGATCATCAGCTGGCCCGCATATCGCAGGGGCCCCATCTTCATCCTTATCTTACCACCAAAGGACATTCAGGATGAGATTAGGCGTAGGCTGTATCCCCCAATAGAGGCATGAAAGCTCATTATTTAACTGGTGGTGGTTTTCTTATCGGTGCGTTCCTGGTGGCATATTTTGTTTGGATCTGGTTGATTCTTCCAAGGCCGGAGGTGCATTTAATCATAGCGGCGCGTAATGACGGGACCAATAGCATTGAAAAGTTGGTGCGGCAGGGCGTGGACGTTAACGCACAAGTTGGTGAAAAAGGATTGACGGCATTGATGGTCGCAGCCTCGAACGGAAATGTGAACAGTGTACGCTTGTTGCTTCGATACGGAGCCGATCCAGACCTGAAGAATAAAGATGGTTACACAGCGCTTGATCTTGCGGTTGCCAGTTCGAGGCACGAGGTGGTCAAAGAGCTTGAGTCGTTCAGGAAAAAACATGAAGCCCAATAGGGAATCTTGACGAGGATAGAATTCTCCGGACAGATATATACAGTCCTACACGAGTGCGCCAGCAGGTCACTCATTTGAGGTCTGCCCGACATATGGAAGTTCCATGTTGGGTAGGCAGTGTGTGTTCACCGTGTACGGAGCCTCAACAGACTGTGGGTTCTGAAAAGCGGAGGAAGATAACACGGTGTGCTCGGGGGTGAGAAAAGCTGGCACACCTAACCTGGTATAAGCGTTTGGAACCAGAACAAACCACGCAAAAAACCCGGCAAGCCAACCACGGCGAATGTGGCGAGGATGAATTCTGACGCGTTTTGTGAAAGTCACGGCGAGGCAGAACTGGTACGATGCCAACAGTCGACGGATTGCAAAGCAAGAGCTGGTCAATGGTCAATTGGTGAAGACACTTTACCTGTATGATGGTTGGGATATAGTAGGGGTGATGAACGCCCAGGGCCAATTGCTTGAGAGTTATACTCGTGGGTCGGTTTGGCTGGGGACATCGGGACGATCGTGGCGGTGACGCATCATGCCGGCAGCAGCGTTACGCCGGGAACTTATTACACTCACCATAACCATCGAGGTGATGTGATCATTACCCGCAGCGGTACAACCACCGTTGGCACTTACGAATACGCTGCTTTCGGAAATCTTAAATCGTCAATCGGCAATGACGTCTGTCGGTTCAAGTTTTCCAGCAAGGAATTGGATCGGGCTACTGGCTTTTATTACTACGGTTACCGGTTCTACGCGCCCCAGTGGCAGAGGTGGATGAAAAGGGACCCAATTGGAGAGATGGGCGGATTAAATTCTTATCGGTTCGTCAAGAATAGTCCCATGTGTTACTATGACTTATTGGGGCTGATCTTGGGGAGAATTCCTTCATTCCTTTCTGAGTTTATATGCCCCTATCTTTCGTATAACTTGTGTCGTTTTTGCTGCGCTGTTGCGTTTCAAGCTGCGCTGTTAATAGACATGGGGGAAGGAGCGGGGATTATTACGGGAGGGTGCGCCATTGGCCCAATTGCAGTTCCTGTTGGTGTTGGGGCTGTCTGCGTTGGAGCTTTGGATTTGATAATCTCGCATGCGATGAATATAAAAGGATTTATAGATTGTTTGTCCGAGTGCAAGCCTACTCCCGAGTCTAAAGACAAAGACAAAGGATGCCCCACACAGTGTCCGCCGAAGCCAGATCACCCGAGTAACAATGTAGGGGACAACAGATGTTCACGCTAGTAGCGTTTTTGGGTATCTTGTTTGGATTTGGTGAGAGGGCGCAGCACCCGCTAGTGTGGAAGGACAAATTGGCGTTGTGCGTAAATCTCGTCTGCGATCCTGTGATTATTTGGATAACATTAATGCCTCCGCATGAGAAGACTTCGACAATATTGATCATGGGGATTCTGGCTGCGTTGGCTGATGCATGGGCAATTTTTAGGTTGCTGTATCAGAGACAGTTAAAACAGGGCGGCTGTAATGACTCCCAAACACACAATTTGATCCGGTGGGCAGTGTGGGGTGCATTACAAATGGGGATTGTTATGATTCACCTCATAGTGAACTATATGAACGCAGAGCGTTCACAAGTTGGCGTTGCCCCTGCACACGCTCTGTTGTGGTGCCTACTCCTTTTCCCGCTGTTATGCAGTGTGCTAGTTCGGTGGATATTGCTTCTGCGGGCGCGGACTCCTTGGTTGGCTCTAATATGGTTTTGTGTTGGTCTGATTTTGGCAGAGAGTAGCTACTTGCTGGGGCTTGTTTTACTGCCCGGGCACAAGAATGTATTGTTCATGCTGAGCTTTTTGGGGATTTTGCAGTTCATGCCACTATTTCGCAGAAGGTCTTAAGGAAAGGGGTCGCCCATTAGCGTGAGCGATCAATAGCGAAGCAGGACGTGGTGAATAGCCAGACGAAGAAATTTTTTACCCCTATGATGGATGGGATGTTGTCGATGCGATGAATGAGAACGGACAGTTGCGGGAGCCATACACGCGGAGCGAGGGTCTGGCAGGCGACCCGCAGTTGCGGGACTGGTGACGGTGACCCACCATGCCGGTAGTTGGACCAACGGCACGTTCTACATCCACCATAGCTCCGATAAATCGCGAGCAGGCCATCGAGGGGATCCTGCGGTGGCCGGACTGACCCGCAATGGCACCTGGCACCGTGGGTACTTACGATAACTCGGTCCCGCGTATGCGGGACAATCTGAAATCGGCAATCGTCAATGACATGTGACGGTTCAAGTTTTCGAGTAAGGAGTGGGACGCGACTTGCGGCTTCTGTTACAACGGCCACCGATTCAACTCAGCCAAATTGCAGAAATAGATAAGTAGTGGTCCTGAAAAGTCAAATGTAGTATTTAACTCCTGCGCGGTCCTTGGTACCGGGCTGAAAGTACGCTTCAATCCGTCCGGCCCAAAATTTTACCAGGCGCCATAAAGTGGTTTTGCCGTGGAATGGGCGGCGCAATCTGCGTTGGAGCATGTGTGTTTGAGAACCACGCGGATTTAAGAAATTGGCGGTTGACATTATTGTTAGCGCGTGGGAAATTGCCCACATGAAGATCAGCCTGGTGAAAGCAGATGACAAGGGACGTGTGCCCATTCGGGGCGCCCAAAAAGGGAAACAATACCTAGTCATTGCAGGAAAGGGCGGCTGGTGGGTCAGACCTGCGCCAAAGGTCAAAGTCCCCCAACTCGAAATGGATGAGTTAGTGGCTGAAACGTGGGCGAAACTTGGGCCGGCACCTGAGGTTGATTATGACGAGATTTAACCGGGGAGATGTGGTTGTAGTTGACCTTGGCATTGACGGCAAGACGCGGCCTTGTGTGGTAGTCTCGATTGCCAAGCCAGATTCCCTGCGCAATATGAGTGTAGTGGTACCGATGACCACTGAGATTCGGGGTGGCGAGTGCGAGGTTGCGTTTCCGAAGCCGGCATGGTTACGTCAAGAATCCGTGGTCAACGTGCTTGGCATAGCTGGTGTTGATAACGCAAGGATAATTCGCCGGATAGCGCCTTTCCCAAAAGAAGCTTTCGACCGTGTGCTCAAGGCAATTGCGCGCATGCTCGGGTTTCAGGGATAAAAGGGCCGTTTGGTTACTGAACAGCCTTCAGAGCCTCGTGAAGCCTTCTAAATGTGCAGAAAATACCGCGAAATCGCGGGGCAAACGAGGATAACTCAACAATGGGGAGCGGTCAAAAAAAACGTAAAAGGCGAGGAGTTTTTGTCCAAATGTTGCCCGTGGAGTCTTTTAAGTGACAAAACGTACGCGGGTATTGGGGGCCAGTTCACGAATATCCGGGTTTTCCAGGGACGCGTAGGCTTTTTGTGGGAAGGCCATTTGTAAGCGTCTGGTGGGGTGCATGGGCTGAATGGCACAACGGATGCCCTAAAGCCGGTTCAATTTGCAGGTTTGTGGCTCGGTTTCCAGCAGCGCGGCAACAGACTTTGGCAGTTCGGATTGTTTCATGCCCGGCAGTCGGTCGAGCACGTCGCGCACGTATTCCCCCAGGTCAATCCAGCGCCGCCGGCAGCTCACGATCAATGAGTAAATCACCGCGCTGCGCCAGCCGGCCTGCGGATGGCCGATAACTAACCAGTTCTTCTTGCCCACAGCGCTGGGCCGAATCGCGTTCTCGGTCAGGTTGTTGGCAATCTCCAAGCGCACGTCTTCCAAATACCCGTTCAACCTAACAAATGCAGTTCAATTGGCCGCAACAGAGCCCAAAGAACACAGAAAAAGCAGATGGAGCGGACACTTGCTTCCAGGAGGTTCACCCACCAGATGAAAACGATTCGAGGCCTTTGAACAACGGAACTGTTTGGGAGCTTTGCGTTCTATTGCGGCTCGGTTAACTGCAGAATCCAGGGGTCAACGGCGCCCACTCCGCCAGCGTGTAGCGGATCGCCTTGCCCAACGGGCTTTGCGGTAAAAGCCATCAAGCAGCGCCTCCAGCCGAGCCATATTGCGCAGGGTGGACAAGCCCAGACGATGACGGGCGGCAAACTCGAGTTGCGACAAACCGGACCGTTCATATTGGCTCACCCAAATTTGCGCGTTGCTCAGGTGTCGAACGCGGATGACGCCGCCCAGAAGAACAAAACGAACCATTCATGCCTCTACTTTACCCGAACATGTATCCCTCAGCCATATGCACTCCGCTGGACGCGCATGCTTTTCTTGGTTGCGCTGCATTTTACCTCGGTCAAAGCGCAGATACGTATTGCCGCCCCAAAACAATTCGGAGTGTGGTCCTGCACACGGCCGGACCGCTCTTGTGGAAGCGCGACATGTTGCGCCCGAAACAAAGCGCGGTCGTACCCACGCATTCGAAAGACTCTTGGGAAATGCACTGCACGGGCGCGGCTCAAGACGCGGCTCGTAGTCGGGTCACTTTGCGAATTTTCTGAGGTATTTGACGGCGACAGTTATATCCTTTGGCCAGGGGGCAACGATAGTCAGTTGCTCGCTCGTGACAGGATGTGTGAGTTGCAATCGTTCGGCATGCAATGCGGGCCGGTTGATCAGGGGTCGTTCGGTCTGGCCGCGTTTGAGTTTGTAATCCGGCTTGAGCCGCGACAGCAACAAGGGTGCGCCGCCGTAAGTTGCGTCACCCACAATCGGCAAGCCGGCGTATTGCAAATGGACGCGGATTTGGTGAGTCCGACCGGTCACTGGCATACAGTTGAGCAACGCGTAACCAGAAAACACCTCAAGCACATCAAAGACTGTCCTGGCTTTTTTGCCGTGTGCATTGTCAACCTTCATCATGCCCGGCATGGTGGGATGTAGAGCAAGTTTGGCATCAATTTCAAAGTGGTCGTTCCGGGGCCGACCATGCACAAGCGCGATGTATTGTTTGACCGGCTTTTCGGACCCGAACAGCTCGACCAGCTTGACGAGCACAGGCTTGCTTTTTGCGAGCAGTATGACGCCGCTTGTATCGAAGTCGAGCCTGTGCGCGTTCATCAGGTAATTGAGACCGCGTTGTTTGGCCCAGGGTTTACCGCAGGCAATGCTTTCATGCAACAACCGCATCAGGTTCGGCCGGGTAGGGTCGTACCGGTCGGGTGACGTGAGCAATCCGGCTGGTTTGTTAAGCGCGATGAGGTGTTCGTCTTCGTACAGCACCTGGATTTGCCAAAACTCGTGTGTGGCCTGCCAGGACAGTTTAACTGGCAAGGTATGTGAAGGATCAGTTGTCATGGCTTGCAAATGTTTGCGGGCTGGCGCGGGCGCGTCCGGTTGCGCAACGACAGGCTCGGCCAGAGCCTTTGACGGAACGCGTCCTGCAAGGCCGGCGCCGAGCGACATGCTTTAGATGTTCAATTTTTCTGGCGGAGCTGCTACCGCGCGTGCGAATCGTTTGACTCCGCCCGGCGTGTACGCCATGCCAAAGGTGTATTCCGCAAGGTTTTTTCGGCTTGTGCACGCAACCACGCATTAAACGCTTCCTCCTGAGCCGACCGGCGCAACAGGGCGATGAACTGAGGCAGCTCGGCTTCCATGCGTTTTTCATCCACAGGCAGGCGATTCTGCACATGGACAATAAACCCGCCGGTTGGGGTGGGTATGAACTCGCTGATCTGCCCGGGTGCAAGCTTGAACGCGGCGTCTTTGAGCAACGCAAGCGGGACGAAATCCTCGACCCCGGCCAATGCACGTGTCCGGCGTGAAAACGGCTGTGTAAACAGCAACTTGACACCTGCCTCACGACAAATTGTCGAGAAACTTTTGCCCTGGGCAATGCCATTGGTCAGCGTGCGGTGAAACTCGGCGCCTTGCCGCTGTGCCAGGGCCAGCGCCTGTTGATACTTCAGATCGCTGAGCACCTGTTCACGGACAGTTTCAAGCGCAGGAATTTCAGGCGGCAATTTCTTGTGCAACGCAATCACATAGACACCGTCTTCGGCCACTATAGGTCCTTTTAATGGGTCTTCTTCGGTCAGCTCGAATGCTGCGGTGATGAACGCCTGCCCCACATCAAGCCCGGCGGGCGGGTTATACCGGTCGAAGGGCGCGGTTACTCTGACTGTCAGGTTCGATTCTGCAGCGAGCCTGTTGAGATTGTCGGCGCGGACAGGCTCGATATCGAACAGGACATTGGCAAATTCGATCGCTTTTTTCCGCGCAGCACGCAGGCCTGCCGCTCGACGCAGTTCTTGCCGGATTCGATTTTTGGCTTCCTGGGGCGAGGCAGCGTCGCTGTAGTAATTTGTGCCGCGCTGCTGGTAGAGCGCCTCGACCACAACCTCAAGATTAGTAAAGCGCGCAGTTGCCTGGGGCGCGTCTGGGATCAGGCCGAATCGCACCAGGGCAGCCGCATTTGTGAGGCTGGCGAGTTCTTGATCAGCCTCGGCGAGGAAATTTGTAAGGTCCCAACGCAGGTATCGGACCTGAACACGCTCGGGGATTTCGTATCGTGCGGCGTTGTTCGAGTAATACTGGGCTAACTGTTCGGGCTTGACTTCGACACGATCAAGATAGTTCGTCGCCGGGAACACAACCAAAGCGGCTGTCAACTCTTCATTTTCATGGCGATAGATTGCCCTTGCTTCATCCGGTGTAATCAGGGCGCCCGGCACGCCTGCGAGATTCGCAAGTTGCTGTATGGCAAGTTCGTTCTGCAAGAACCGTTGGAAATCTTCCCGGGTTATTCCCGCCGGATGCAGCACTTCACGCTCGAAAGCTGCAAAGGATGGCGCAGCGCCGCGTTTGTACGCCTGCAATACCTCACGCGCAACTCGCGCTGCGGCTTCACTGCTCACGTTGATGCCGAGTTGACGCACTTGATGCAACAACACAAGCCGGTTATACGTTTCACGTTCCTCGTTGTAGCCGAGCTGTTCTGTTGCACGGTCGCGTGCCGGCCACTCGCCGTGTGTGAAAAAGTAGCGCAACTGCACCTCTTTGAGTGCATGGTGAAATTGTTCGCGGGTGATGCGTTTGCCGGCAATCGAGCCGAGCTCAGGTTCACTCCCAAGCTCCGGTGCACGCCGGCTGTAGGGCGAGAAATACAGGACAAAACTGATGATTGTGAGTGTCACAATCACCAACCAAAGCCATTTTTGGTGCTTTCGAATTGTGCCAATCATAAAACTAAACAACAGGGCCGGGCCGCACCCTAAACGGTGCGGGTGAACGTGGTCAAATGCAAAAACTGAAGCTGGATCACTGGTAGATCGCTCAAATCGCTTCAGAGACTCGTCCGAGACGGTTTTGGTCGAGGGCCAATACGGCTATTGCTTCTTTTTCAGTGGCGATGTGAGTGTATCGAGCAGTTTTTTCCCGGTTTTTTCAACTGCACCGCCACCTTCTTCAATTGCACCCTTTACGGTCTCCGCGGCGGCCTCGATTCCGAACCCGACAAAATCCGCCCCATTCTTCAGCATTACCTGCATAATCAGGCCAGTGAGGTCCTTTGCGGATTTAACATTTTTGAGTTCTTCGTTTATGCCGAGTTTGATGTCACGGTTTCGTCCTGGGTTTTTCAAACTCCTGAAACGCGCCTGGTCCAACTGCAATTGCAGCGTGTCTATTCCAACAAACTCGAGGGCCGGTTTACCCTTTTTTTCAGCCTTGGCCTCGGATTCCTTTTGCTTGTCCAACAGGTACTTTACGTTTGTTTTGCCACTGGCGTTTTCGACCACATTCATGTCTGCCAAATGGAATCGGACCAGCCGCAAATGCAACTTGCGCGATACCAGGGCGCTACGGTCGTATTCGACATAAATCTCGGGAATATCAACGAAACGCGAATCATCGAACCCGGGCGGATTGTAAATTCTGAGGCTCTCGATTCTGATGACCGGCCTGTTTATCCCGATATCAACCGAGCCAATGGTGGCGCGCATGCCGGTCTGGGCAAAAATCTGCTTTTCCATTACCGACCTGACGATCTTCCCCCTGAACAGAACCGCCAAACCGATCAAGATCACCAGCAAAACCACAATTCGGATTACCCATTTGACAAGCTTTTTCATGCCGTATTTATGCCATAGCACAGCATCATCCGCCAACATTAAACGTCCGGCTTCACAAAGCCGCCGGGCCGATCCTCCGAAACAACGTGTCGGGCGAGACCAACGGGCGCAAAAAGTCGCGCCGCCGCGTTCGGGAGCGGACGGCTCTCTAACCGTCAGTGTTGAACGCCATCTCCTGGTTGCGAATCGCTTTCCCAATCACTGTCAACCAGCAGGTCGGTAATGTTTTTTGCCATTGTCTCGGCTAAGAGCGGCAGCGCCTGCCGCTCGGCATTTGCCAGGTCTGCCCCCACACGAACGAGTGTGCCTGCCTGAACTTCCTTATCCAGAACGACTCTTCCCGTGGCAACCTCACGCGCAACCACATGCGCTGTCATTGTCACGCGGTAGTCGAGAACCGAAACTGCGTCGGCGGGTTGATAGCTCAGCTCAGTGCGGTTGTACTCGATGATCTCGCCCGTCACAACAATATCGGCATCACCTTTGGTGACGAGCCTGCAGGCGGTATCACGTTGGATTCGTTTGCGCAACGCAGCAGCCAGAGCGTCTGTCAAGCGCGGCTCAGCCGTTCGATTTGCGAATGGTTGGACCTGGATTGTCTTTGAGCCTGGTGCAAGGGCCATAGTTGGCCCGAGTTTGTATCCTGCGCAACCGCAGATGACAAGTGCCGTTCCACACACGAGTAACACCTGCCGAACCGGGTGCATCTTATTTGGTTGCGGTGTGCGTGCGGGCCATCAGCGCGTCAATCCGCCGACGTGCCTCGGCGGCATATTTCGAGCCGGGGTCCTGCAACAGCACTTCGTTGTAGTAGATGAGCGCGCCGCTGTACTTGCGATGTTTCTCGTAGTACCTGGCAATCTGGAAACTACCGCGCGCCTGCTCGGTCTTGAGCGCACCGATGATTTTCCGTGCTTCAGCCGTCCGCGCGTCGTTCGGGTACAGCGTGATGAAATCCGTCAATGCAGCAATTGCCTTGGCAGCGGTGGTCTGGTCATATTCAGCCTTGAGAGTTTGCTTGTAGTAAGCTACCCCGGCACGGTACAGCGCCTCGGCGGCAATTTCAGCCCGGTCAAAGTACCTGTCGGCGGCAACTTCGTATGCCTTGACGGCTGCAGCGTAATCTTTTCTTTTTTCGTATGCTGCACCCGTTTTGAGCTGTGCAGCCGGGCCGACCGCACTGTACGCGCCGTTGCTAACGATCTGCTGGAACATTGCGGCTGTCTTTCCCATGGAGGGAAAGAACGGTATCCTACCGAAAAGCTTGAACCATTCGCCGCCGAGGAATCGTTCTGCGATTTTGAACTGGCGCTGGAGCGCATCTTCGCAATGCTGACTTTTCGGGTATTTCTCAAGCAGTTTTTGGTACGCGCGGAAAGCGCGCTCATGCTGTTTTTTGGCTTCGTAGCATTGCCCAATCAGGTACTGTGCATCCGGCGCATAATCCGAGAGCGGCCATTGCGCAATGACACGGCGTGCCGCGCGGAGCGCCAGGTTGTAGTCGCGATTTGCAAAAGCTTCCTGTGCAACCTGGAGTTGTTCCTTTGCACGTGTCCGGCGCCATTTACCTTCTGCGCCAACCGGTTCGTAAACCCAGCCTTCACCCGGCTGATAAATCAACGGCGCCGGCGCGCGTTCGGCACACACGAACACGACCAGCGTGACCAACACCAAGCGGATTGTCCGGCGCAGCATCGGCCAGACCGTATCGTGCAGCTTCGCACAAGTCAAGATTCGCCAGGTACAGCGCCTCATGCACTGTAGTGACATGAAAAAGAGTTTTCGTGCAACCTGGCGCAATTTGACCTCGGCGCTCACAACCTGTGGCAACACAAGGCCCGGTTCGGCATTATCCACGATATACAACAAGCACGCCGAAGTCCGTCAACAGCTTTTGTGATCCGATGTCTAGATACGTGTAGTTGAGCGTGTTGACACTGATAATGTTTTCTTCACCCACCTTGGCAAGGAAATCGGTGACAATCTCGTCGAACCTGTCGCGGCCCACCTCGACGCAATCAATTCGCCTGATGGTTTTTACGCGGACACGTTTTTCGGTCTCTTTGGGGGCGGCTTCGAGCGGTTTGAGCGGTTTACTTATGAGGCTCTCGGCCGGCTTTTCGTGGATCGGCACGTGGAAATGCTTTTCTTCCTTTGCGGCTGCAGACGAAGCGATTGGGTTGATAACGTGTGCTTCGTGTCCGGGCGGATGCGCATGCTGCGGCGGTTGCTGTGGTGGCGGCGTGCCACTTGTGCGCACACCGGGTGCATTCGGGCTTGGCACGACGAGTATCTCACCGCAGGTGGGGCAGTTCAGTTCCGTACCGGCGGCTTCGCTGTCAACCTCGAGCTCCTGACCACAATGCGGACAATTGAACAGTATATCCATACGCAGGCTGTTTTGCTTAACCGGATTTCCGTGCAACCATAACCTTGTGCAGCCGCTTTTTCCAGCGAATTTTTTTGCGTGCCTCACCGCCGGCTGGCAAACGCCACTGCCGGTCGGGACAACGACACGGCGGCTGGCCAAACCGAACCCGATTTTCTCACTTGAAAGCGGCTTCGAGCTGTTTGATCCGCGGATAAACGGGCGAATTAGTGCCGGTGCGGTTCTTGACAGCCGCAAAAACGCGCTTTGCTTCGGTTGGGTTCATCCAGGCGACTCTCTCGCAGTAGTCAAGTTCGAGAGACGCTCGGCACGGGTCATGGATACTGCCGCTGTATGCGCTGAGCCAATTGCTCATTGCAGCCGGGCCGGCTTTGACAGCCTGTTGCCAAGACGCCTCAAGTTGCGGCGGCAGCCCCGACCGACCGGCCTGGCTTTGTGTGTTTGTCTGTTGCTCATGTTGCACAACCCCTTTCACCTGCTTTTCGATCTGCCGGTACAGTTTGTATCCGGCAAACACTAGCAGCGCAAAAAACAGGATTGTGGTAAACCGGTTCACGAATTGTCCACACGTTGAATGCGCGCACCTAGCCGGCGCAGTTTGCCGTCAATGTTTTCGTAACCGCGGTCGATATGATAGATGCGGTTGACCTGGGTTGTGCCTTTTGCTGCCAGACCGGCAATCACTAGCGCCGCCGACGCGCGCAGGTCACTGGCCATGACAGGAGCGCCACTGAGCGGTTTACCACCCTTGACAATTGCGCTCGGGCCTTCAATCTCAATGTCCGCCCCCAATCGCGCAAGCTCGCTCACGTGCATGAACCGCGACTCGAAGATACGCTCAGTAATAATGCTTATGCCGGGTGCAAGTGTCAGCAGCGCCATCATCTGCGCCTGCACGTCGGTCGGGAACCCGGCATAAGGCAGCGTGGTCACATCCACTGCCTTGAGCTGGCCGCCTGGTTTGACGGTCATAATTGTGCCTTTACGTTCGATCCTTACGCCTGCCTCATTAAGCTTGTCTAGCACAGCATGCATGTGATCCGGACGCGCACCTGTAATGGTGACCTCGCCGTTTGTCGCAGCAGCAGCAATGGCGTACGTGGCAGCCTCGATCCGATCCGGAATGATCTCGTAGTCGGCCCCGTGCAGTTGTTTTACACCTACGATCGTGATTGTCGGGCTGCCTGCGCCGGTGATTTTTGCGCCCATTGCATTCAGGAAGTTCGCCAGGTCAACTATCTCGGGTTCACATGCGGCGCTCTCGATCACCGTTACACCTTCGGCAAGTGCAGCGGCCATCATCACGTTGGCTGTGCCGAGCACGGTCGAACCCGCCCGCCCGCCAAGGAACATCTCGGCGCCGATGAGTTTCTTGGCACTTGCCTTGACGTAGCCGCCCTCGATTTTGACTTTTGCACCGAGCGCCTCGAACCCTTTGAGATGCAGATTGATCGGGCGCGCACCGATCACACAACCGCCCGGAAGCGATACCGACGCACGGTGCAGCCTGCCGAGCAACGGCCCCATCACGCAGATCGAGCCGCGCATCTGCCGCACAAGCTCGTAATCACACACCGGATTGACCTTCCTGGCCCGGATCGAGACACAATCACCCTGGAAATTTACTTCTGCACCGAGCGAAGCCAGTATCCGGCACATGAACCTGACGTCGCTTACATTGGGCACGCGCCGCACCGTGCAGGGTTCGTCTGTGAGCAGTGCTGCAGCCATAATCGGCAGGGCAGCATTTTTCGCCCCGCTAATCTGCACTTCACCGCGCAATGGCACACCGCCTTTTATGATGAAACTTTGCATACTTCGCCAACTTGACCACGCGTACTGCCGGAGTGCTGCTGCCGCCAACCGACCAATTCAATCCACCCCAACCGCAGGGATGGCAAATCCAACCGATTAACTCCGGCAGGCAACCAAAATTCTGGCCTGCTGATTATAGTCGCGTTCGACGCCAACAACAACCCAGTTGTGCCGTTGAAAAAGCGCGCATACGGGCTGTTCTTGGCCGTCGCCAAACTCGAGCATTAGTTGTCCGTCGGGCTTTAGCAGCGCACCGGCCTCCGCAGCAAACCTGCGGAAGTAATCCAGCCCGTCCGGGCCGCCATCAAGTGCCTGGCGCGGTTCGTAATCGCGCACCTCGGGTTGCAACTGAGCGATTTGCGCGCTCGGAATGTAGGGTGGATTGCTCACGATCAGGTCAAACTGCAATCCTGCTGGTAACCCGGCAAAACCGTCGCTGCACAAAAATTTGATGCGATCAAGCACCCCATGCCGTTGCGCATTTTGCCGGGCCACAGCTAGTGCGGCTTCGGCCGAATCAATCGCCCAAACTGTTGCATGCGGACAATGCACACCCAGCGCAATTGCTATGCAGCCGCTGCCTGTGCCAAAGTCAAGCGCTGTAACTTGTCCAGGGGCACGGCGCAAAAGAAATTCCCAACCTTTCTGAGCCAGCAATTCGGTTTCCGGCCGCGGTACAAGCACGTGCCGGTTCACCGCCAGGTCGAGTCCGCAAAAATTCGCGCTGCCAACGATGTATTGCAAAGGCTCATGTTGACCGCGCCGTTTCACAAGCTCGCGCAGCACAGCCAGCTCGGCTTCGGCGAGCTTGCGGTCGAAGTTCAGGTACAGATTCATTCGGGGCATCTTCAGCACGTGCGCAAGCAATAGCTCGGCCTGCAACCGTGGTGATTCAACACCCTTTCTTGCGAGAAATTCGGCGCTTTTTTGAATGACCTCGAGCACGGTCACGGCCCCAATTTTAGACGGGCATGCCCCGGCCAAAAAGATAAAAACACGCCCACACGGGCTTTTTGCCCGGGTACTGACAACACGACCACTGTAACTGGACCGGTTGCGGCTGTCAGGCGTTGTTGAGAGAGTGCGGCGCGTCGGTGCCGGGGTGGTGGGTAAATTGCTGGCTTAAGTTTTTTCCTCGATCAACTCGCGCCGTGCACCGCCCAGGAGCTGTTCGACAAAGTTTGTCGAGTAAACGCCGCGCCTGAAGTTCGGGTCCTGCAGGATTGCCTGTTGAAATGCGATGGTGGTTTTTACACCTGTGATGATGTATTCGCTCAATGCGCGGCTCATTCGGTCCATCGCCTCACGCCTGTCTTTGCCAAAGGTAACCAACTTTGCAATCAACGAGTCGTAGTATTCTGGAATCACGTATCCGGCGTACGCATGTGTATCAACCCGCACACCGCGCCCGCCGGGTTGATAATACATGTCAATTCGGCCCGGGCTGGGCCGGAATTCATCAAACGGGTCTTCGGCATTAATCCGGCACTCGATGGCATGTCCCTGAATTTTGACATCACTTTGCGAAATGGGCAGCGGTTCACCCATTGCAATTAAAATCTGCGCTTTAACGAGGTCAATGCCGGTAACCTCTTCTGTGATTGGGTGCTCGACCTGAATGCGTTTGTTAACTTCGAGGAAGTAAAAATTCCCCTGGCCGTCCACAATGAACTCGACTGTTCCTGCGCCGGTGTAGTGCGCTGTCTCAGCAATCCGAACGGCCGCACGACCCATGCGGTCTCTGAGCTTCTTATGTTTGAACTCGAGCAATGGCGATGGGGTTTCTTCGAGCACCTTTTGGTTCCGCCGCTGTATCGAGCAATCGCGTTCGCCCAGATGAATCACATGCCCTTTTTGGTCGGCCAATATCTGGAACTCGATGTGATGACAATTCTCGATGTATTTTTCGATGTACACAGACGAGTTGCCGAATGCCCTTTCAGCTTCGGTTCGCGCGGTGCGGTACTCTTTAACAAGTGAAATGTCGTTATGCGCTGTGCGCATGCCGCGACCACCACCACCTGCAACAGCCTTGATCATGACCGGGTAACCGAGCCGTTTCGCCACAACCAATGCTTCCTGCTCGGTTTCAACCACATCGTCTGAGCCGGGTGGAACGGGCACACCGGCCTTTTTAGCCAGTGCACGGCTAATGGCCTTGTCAGCCAACGCATTCATCGCGCGCGAGCTGGGACCGATAAACCGGATGTTACAGCTTTCGCAGACATCGGCAAAATGTGCGTTCTCGGCCAGAAAACCGTACCCGGGATGAATCGCATCAACGTCTGCTATCTCGGCTGCACTTATGATGCGGTCTATTCGCAAATAACTCTCAGTAGCCGGGCCTTTGCCGATGCAAATTGCCTCGTCAGCCAGTTGCACATGCATCGAGTTTGCGTCCGCCTCGGAATAGACGGCTACTGTACGAATGTTCAATTCTTTACAGGCCCGGATGATCCTGACTGCGATCTCGCCGCGATTGGCTACAAGTATCTTCTCGAACATGTGCCTTGGGCACTTAGCCTGAAAACTTTTATTTGGAACACTCCAGCGCTTGAATCAGCCTACAGTGGTCGAAGCTTAAACAGCGGCTGACCGAATTCAACAGGTTTGCCGTTCTCAACCAGTACCTGCGTTATGATACCCTTGGCTTCGGCTTTAATCTCGTTCATGACCTTCATCGCCTCGATGATGCACACTACAGTGTCCGGGTTCACTTCGCTTCCGACCTCGACATACGGGGCGGATTCAGGCGATGGCGCGCGGTAGAAAGTGCCAATCATCGGCGATTTAATCTCCAACTCGACAGCGCCTGGCTGTGTAGCCGATGGCGCCGCCGGCGCGAGCGCCTGTGCCGGTGCTGCAGCTATAGGCCGGCCTGCTGCTGGCACCGCGCCAACTTGTTCTTCGGCAGCAACCGGGTATGAAATCTCCGGCATTCGTTTGAGCCGGATTTTGAAATCCTGACGCTCAAGCTCGAATTCGGCGATGGAATTTCGCCGCATCAGGTCAATAATCGCCTTGATATCCTTCAGATCCACAGTTCGTTTACGTTAAAGTTGACCTTCGTGGCGCGTTTTCAGCACACTTTCACCACATTTGCAGCCGGCTCTCTTCGTTCGGCTCAATTATGCATCCCGATACACCGGTCATCTTTTTGCCGCCTTTACTACCACATGTGCCGATGCTTTGTCAAGCCCACGGATACGTAAAAAGTCGCAAACCCTGCTCGAACCCTCACCTAGAGCCGGTCTTACGTGTTTCTTTAACGTTAACCGCAGCCTCTAACGCCAATATGTATGAGTTCGGCCCGAATCCTGAGATCTGCCCTACACAGACAGGCGCAATAATTGATTCACGCCGAAACTGCTCACGTGCGTGGATATTGCTCAAGTGCACCTCGATAGTTGGGACACCTGCGGCTACGATGGCGTCTCGTATTGCGATGCTTGTATGTGTGTAGGCCGCTGCATTGAGGATTATCACGTCGAACCGACCCTTCGCATCTTGGATCCAATTTACCAGGTCAGCTTCTGAATTGGACTGCCTGAAATCAACCTTTGCACCCAGTTCAGCCGCCCTTTTGCGCAAGGCAGACTCGATCTGGGCGAGGGTCATTTTGCCATAAACCTTCGGCTCACGTTGGCCCAGCATGTTCAAATTAGGCCCGTTCAAGACCAAAATCTTCATCGGCACGGAAATGTTAGGTGTTGCCTGGCTGTTTGTCGAAAGTTTTTTGATTGCTCCGGATCAACCAACCAAAACTTGCAAAGGCAATCCAGCTTAACGCTGGTATGTAAAGGCCGAACTCGACCAGGTTATGAAGGCACCAACCCAGTACACCCAGCCAAGCGGCAAACGAAAACCAACTGCCCGGCAGACCATTGCCCGGATAAGCCGCGCGCAGGCCACAGATGATCAACACCGCATAAAGCGCGCCTCCGGGTAACCCGGAATCCGATGCCTGCTGAAGGTAATCGTTGTGTGTCATACGCGCCATTTCAGCCTCGGGTCGCTTGAGCGCCGCATAAGAAACCTGGAATGTGCCGGGGCCGGTGCCGACCAGCGGGCTATTTGCACACGCCAGAAGAGCCGCTTGCCAGTAATCAACCCTTGCAACCGCACTTGCTGCACCGCGTTTAAAATACCCGGTAAACCGCACCGCAAACGCTGTCAGACCAACACACAAAACAACCGCAACCAAGCCAAGCTTGACCCAATGCGCAAACCGCAGATGTAGCAAAGCCACCATGCACACCGCCAATGCAACCAACCACCCGCCCTTCGAGCCGGTCCAAAACAAGCATGCAAATGCCGCTATACCAAACAGCAGCATCAAAAAAGCCCGTGCACCCCTGGTAAAGTACCGTTCCAAACTCCAAATGAACGCCAAAACCGCAGGCGAACACAGCACAATTGCACCTGCGAAACTGTTCGGATAAAACAGCGTGCCGAAAATCCTGTTGCTGGACATGCGTTTGAGCAGTTCCGGCGGGACATCCTGCAAGGCCGGATAGATGTAGAGCCAAAAATGTTTCCGTGTCTGTTCTAGTCCGCCGAAGTGCTGGTCAAGACCCATGGCAAGTGCAAGCCCAAGCCCGCAGGTGATACCGAGGTACAACTGCGCCGGGTACTTGAGCTGCCCGACCACGAGGTAGCCCAGGTAAAAGCATGCCAGACACGTTGCAAAGTGCCGCAGCGTAATGATCGTGAGGTTGGCATTGACGGTTTGAGTAGCTGCAACAAGCTGCCAACAAAACCACGCCAGGGGCAATACAGCCACCCCGCGTACTCGCAGATCGCGTCTGCGTATGCAAAAAATTCCTACGCACAACACCAACAGCAACAGCCAGTGCCCAATCCGAACCGGCCAAGGCATTAGCACCCACTCCAAAAAATTCTGCGGCAACAGCACGACCTTGTCCAAAATGACCGGGTTGCCAAACTTGAGCAGCGACAGCCCAAGTAACGCCCCAAAAAGCAGGCAAAAAATGCGCAGTGTTCGATTTGCGGGTTGAACTGCGGCTTCAGACGCGGTTGTCATCGGACGGGTTGGGCATTTCCAAGATGCAATTTCAGCATGCTGATTTCCAGGGCCAGTAGCTCCTGCACGTTCGAGTTTAGCAACCATTGCAACTGCTCGAGTGTGCGCAGGTTTTCGAGTGCTTGGCTGGGCGTGAGCTGCTCGGCAATCCGGCCTGTGCCGCATCGCTCCGGCAGACTCAGCAAACGCCGGTCAACGCGAAGTGTCTGCAGCCATGCATCGCGGAACCACAACTGCAGATCGGCCACAAGCGCAGCGCGTTTTTGTCTATAGGCGGCTTCGATGGCTGCATCGAGCTCTTTTCTCCATTTTTCCCTCAGTTCAGGCTCAAGCTCGGCGGACTGGTCGTATTGAGCCAGGGGCGACGATTCTCTCAAAGTAGCTTCGATCTCGGCCCTGAACTCTGCAAGTTTGCCGGCAACAAAACCGATCAATTGATATCGGCCGAACAGGTTTTCACATGCGGCAACGGCACCCGCGCCGAACTCGGCCAACCAATCCACACGCGCAGCATCAGGCACACGCACCCCGGCACCGAAACTGAGCCGGATACATCTGGATGCAATCGTGTCCAGCACACGTTGTGGGTCTGTGGTGAGCAAGATCAGTACCGATTTACCTGGGGGTTCTTCGAGTGTTTTAAGGAATGCATTTGCCGACTCTACATTGAGGCGGTCGGCTCCCACCAGTATCCCGAGCTTGTATTGTGCTTCTGCGGGCTTGAGACTCAGCTCGTGCATTAACTCACGAATCTGCTCGATCCGGATCACGCGGCTTCTCGATTCTGGCCGGACCCAGTGCACATCCGGGTGCGCCATTTTCTCCACCTTCACACACGCCGCGCATCTGTCACAACAGTCAACTGGGACGTTGTTGCGCATGATTGGCTTGAGACAATTGAGTGCCTTCGCAAGCGTGCGCGCGACCGTTCCCAATTCGTCAATGTCGGGTCCGCTGAACATGTACGCATGCGCAATTCGGCTGCGTTCAAGCGACCGTTGCAGCAGCGTAATTCCTTGTTCTTGAGTTGGAAAATCTTTGAATGACATCGGGATTCAGTCTAGGACTTTGCGCAACACACTGCCGAGCCGTGCGATGCCATCGCGGATGTGTCGTTCAGTTGCGTTGCCGAAACTGATCCGCATCTCATGATTTGGCTTCGGCCGGGTTGGATCGTCGCAATAACAAAGCTCGCCTGGCACATACAAAACATCCCGGGCCAAAGCAGCCTTGAAAAGCTTTGATCTGACACCGGTTTTGACGCCGGCCGGCAACCGCGCCCAATAATACAATCCGCCTGCAGGTTCCCATACCTCAACCGAGTCGGGAAAATGCGCCTGAATGGCACGCCGCATGAGCGCGGCCTTTTGCGCGTAACGGCGCTGCACACGTGCGAGGTGCTCTTCGTACTCGCCCGACACAATTGCAAGTGCAAGCAACTTTTGCAGCAGGCTTGCCGTGCCGAAATCGTGATTCCCCTTGAGCCACAGCACAGGCTCGCACAGCGACGGTGGCAAAAGCCCAAACCCAACCCGCACACCGCTTGCAAACGGTTTGCTGTATGTACCGGCGTAAATGACCCTGTCCCAATACCCGTCAACTGCAAGTGCAGATTTGATGTCGCCACCCCTGAACCGAAGCTCGCGATACGCGGCGTCTTCGAGCAGGTAAATCGGGTGCCCAGCAGCCTTTTCGTAACCACGAAGCACCTGAAGTGTTTCAGCTTTCTTTTCGAAGCTTGTGGTCACACCAGTTGGGTTTTGGTAATAGGTGACAAGATACACCAGCTTCAACCGGTGCAACTGGCCGTCGCGTTTGAGCTGGTCCAAAACGAATTTCAAATGTTCGACCTCCAGTCCGTCATGCGCCATGCGCACGCCACGACTCCGCACGCCGCGCGCCTGTAAGATGCCGAGAAAAACAAAATACGTCGGGTCTTCTACAAGCACGATGTCACCCGCGTCACACAGTGCTTCCACGACAAGGTACAGCAACTGTTGTGAGCCGTTGGTGATGATGATCCGGTCGGGTGAATGTGTCTTGAGCGGACTTGGCGAACCGTCAAGCACAGCAAAATCTGCTGCCGTCAATTGCCGCAGCACAGGGTCGCCTTGCGTGGTGCCGTATTGTAGTGCGGGCTGACCGTGCCTATGCGAGCGCAACAACTGGTTCAACAGCCGCCGACACGGTGCCACTGGCAGTGTGGCCGTATCGGTAAACCCTGCAGCCAGCGAAATTAATCCGGGCCGCGTCAAAGCAAGCTCCATCAGCCACGAAATCGGCGGCGGTTCAAGCCGACGACCAAGCTCGGACAAAGCTGTGGTTTTCATTCCAACTGCAAAACAGCTAACCAAATTTGCCCATGACCAAGCAAGCCGCCTTTGTTTTTGCGCGCGACAAAAAACATGTCGTGTGCCTAACCCGCTGTTGAGGCCGGACAATGCGCCACATTCCCGAAGCAGGAGCGCATTGACAGCCATGTACGCGATTTGCCTTTACTCAGCACGGGCCGGCTGACGCCGGTGCGTCTCCAGCAACTGCAAAAACTGTTTAATGCCGGTGACGAACCGCGCACGGTTCGAAAGCGGATTGTTATGATCACCTTCCAACTCACAAAACAGTTTCGGGTCGTTTGCCACTGCAAAGTTTGCTTCGGCATGATGGAACCCGACCAATTCATCCGCGCGACTGTGCATGACAAGCACCGGCACATGAATCTGCGGCAGTTTACCGCGTGTATTATACTTGTTACGGGCTAGCCGGCGCACAGGCAACCACGGCATCAATTCCGCACCTACATCAGCCAAGCTGGTAAAACTGCTCTGAATAACAAGCCCACCGACTTTCTCGCGCAGTGCAAGCTCGCTTACAACACCGCCGCCGAGTGACTCTCCATAAGCAACTATCCCATCAGGTTCAAATCCATTTTTGCGCAGCCAATGATACGCCCCCTGCGCGTCGCGGTACGTGCCTTCTTCGCTCGGGCTGCCCCGACTGCAGCCGTACCCGCGATAATCAAACGCAAAAACTGCAACCCCACACTCGAGCAACGCGCGGTACAACTCGACCCTGTGACTTATGTTGCCGCCATTGCCATGACAGACCAGCACGACAAACCTCCGCCGAGGCGAGTTTGTGTCTGCAGGAAAAAACCAACCGTGTAATTGGGTTCCGTCAGACGCCTTGAACGTCACGCTCTCAAATGCACGACCGAGCGAATCCGGCTGCACCACAAGCTGGCGTGTCGGGAAATAGACCAACCGTTGTTCAAGCCAATGCAACATCAGGCAAATAATCATCACGCCCAAAACACAAATCACCACAAGCCGACCAATGCGCCCATGCGGTCTCACTTTGCTTGCGAGCTGCTCGATGCGTCAGTTTTTTGTCGCAGCAACGCCAGCGCAGCAACTGCAGCGGCCGTTTCGGCCTCTTTTTTGCTCTTGCCGCGTCCCCGACCCAGTTCAACCCCGGCATGCTCGACCGTACATTCGAAGAGGCGGTCGTGATCCGGCCCTGTTGCGGACACAAGCCGGTACTGCGGCGGTTCAGACGACTGCGCCTGGAGCAGCTCTTGCAATTCGCCTTTCGGATTTTCGATTGTCGGCAACACCGGCAACTGCTCGAGTGCGTTATTGAACCGGCGCAATACAAACGCGCGCGCAGCTTCAAAGCCCCCATCCAGAAATACTGCACCAATTACAGCCTCAAATGCATCTGCCATGCTCGAGGCGCGTGTCCGGCCACCCTGCGATTCTTCGCCGCGGCTCAACAATAGAAATTCGCCTAGCCCAAGCTGCCGTCCGTGCTCGGCCAGCATGCGTCTGTTCACAAGTTTGGCCCGTGCCTTGGTAAGTGCGCCTTCACAAAAACCGGCGAACCGCAAGTATAGCTCGGCACTCAACACAAGCTGCAGGACTGCGTCACCCAAAAACTCAAGTCGCTGATTATGCTGCAACACCGCGCCACGTTCATGCGCTGCAGACGGATGCGTCAACGCCAATTCCAAAAGCGCTACGTCCCTGAACGTGTAGCCGAGTCGCTGTTGAAGAACTTCCAGGTCCGGCACAGACAAAGTCTCAGTTGGCAGGTTCCATGCGCACTGCGTCGGCGCCGGTTTGCGCTGCCGACTCTTGTGCTGTTGGGGGATGTTCTTTGGCTACATCAGGTGTGCCCAACTCAACGCATGGCGCCGTATGCGATGGGTGTGGTTGTTCCTGCGGCTGCGGCAAACCGTGTTCGAGCAAATCGGCTACCTGATGCTGGACATGTTCGAGTTGGTCAAGCCGCAGCTCCGGGTCAGCAATTGTAAACAAATCGCCCGACTTATGATGCTCATAAACAAACACACGCCGACCATCGCGCACGAATTGGTCTCTGACCTTCAAAATCCTTTTTCGTTCGAGCATGACGGCCAAAATATAGCTGGCCGGTTGATAACGCGTGTCGCCCAGCTCGATTAATTTCCGCAAAAGTGACTCGGCTGTTTCCCTGTACATCTGGTCCGGTTTTTGTGGCGGTGTTTCATACACACCTTGCCAGCGGGAAACGAATCCGGGCGCATTCCGTACACCGGCGGCGTCTTCCTTCCGCCAACACAGCTCGCAAATGTCATGCCGCCGAAATCGCGGTTTATCGTCAAACAACAAAGTATGATACGGTTGCCCGTCGGCAAACGGTTGGCCACACGAACAACACACACGCGCTCGACTTTGTATATTCCACTCGTCCATTAACAATAACCTTTTGGCCTCTATAACTACTGCCACATCGGACAAACTCAATCTTAATTGGTCACCTTTCGGGCGGACAAGCCTCTAAACGACTCATTTAATAGCTCATCCTCTGACAGCTTGAAAACTTGGTCGGTTAATTAGCGTTTTTATCCAGCGCACACTCACTTGGATGGTCAATACATGTTTGTGGACGTATTCGAATCGCGGTATGAGTGATCTCTAATGCGTTCGCCAGTCAACGATACCAGCTTTTTGCCACTCCATTAGCCATGTCAAAATGTCCACGCCAAAAAGTGGCGGCAGTTGCGCCGAAATGCTATCATGCACCCATGAACTCTAGAGTGTTAGTAACGGGTGCAGCTGGGTTTATCGGGTCACACGTGTGTCGCCATCTATTGGCACGGGGCCATCAAGTAATTGGATTGGACGACCTCAGTGGCGGTTTTCGTGACCAAGTCCCAGACGGGGTCGAGTTCATATTAGGGTCGGTTACCGATCATGAACTCATTAACGAGCTGTTCAAAACCTATTCGTTTGACTACGTGTTCCATTTAGCTGCCTATGCCGCCGAAGGGCTTAGCCACTTCATCAAGCGTTTTAATTACACGAATAATCTGCTCGGAAGCGTCAACCTGATCAATGCCGCCGTAAACCACGGGATTAAATGCTTTGTATTCACATCTTCAATTGCAGTTTACGGACGAAACCAACTCCCAATGACCGAAGAGTTAGTACCTAAGCCTGAGGACCCCTATGGTATTGCAAAATACGCTGTGGAGCTTGACCTGCAGGAAACCCATGAAATGTTCGGCCTTAACTACGTCATATTTCGCCCGCATAATGTTTACGGGGAGAATCAGAACATTGGCGACCCGTACCGCAACGTGATTGGCATTTTCATGAACCAGGTAATGCAGGGCCGCCCAATGACAATCTTCGGAGACGGTACTCAAACCCGCGCATTCAGTTACATTGACGATGTAGCCCCCGTGATCGCTGCGAGTATTGAAAGACCAACTTGTTACAACCAAGTTTTCAATGTAGGAGCTGACAAACCGTACACTGTTCTGGAGTTGGCCAACGTAGTTGCCAGAGCAATGGGGTGTGAACCACAGATTGTGCATTTGCCCGCTCGAAACGAGGTCCCACACGCGTACGCTTCCCATGAGAAAGTTCGCCGGTATTTCGGTGACCTGATTAAGGATGTGCCATTAGAACAGGGCGTGCAGCGCATGGCAGCTTGGGCGAAAAAAGTCGGAGCGCGTCGCGGAAAACCTTTTGAATGTATTGAGGTACGCAAAAATTTGCCCCCGTCCTGGTTAGATTTGGAGAAACAGCAACCCAGCCGGGCGATGAACAATTCTCCACAAACTCGTTGACGCGGATCAACGCGTGAATGCGCCGTCAGCACGAAATGGGTACACTAAACTCGGATTCGGCGTCGCCGTGATGGGCGACAAGCCTTTCTGCGGGCCAAACTCGCCAAAAACGGTGTGGCATTGTTACCAAACGGTGCGAGGACATGAGCAGAATTGCCGGACGGTTGTGTTGCTGGATTGAAAATTCCGAGCCAAAAGGAAAAAGTACCTAAAGCCGGTCCGTGGCTAGACAGCATTAACCTCAATATCGTACGACCACGGGCAACTGGCACTTGCAGCTCCTGAACGCCTTTTATGGCGAGCGAATTAATTGGGACCCCACGTCCCATTTGTAAAGATGTAATTCCCATAAGTTTCCGCACGGAATGAGGGGATATGGGTCTCGGTTAAATACCCAAAACCAACCGCACTTTTCGTGGCGGGTACTTTGCAATGCGAGATCGTGCCAGCTTTGCAAGAGCTTGGTCGAAATGAGGCATGGCGAGTACTCTGTACCAATGCTGCTGCCGTCAAATGCAGGTAAATGCATTCTCCAGAACCCGTTTTGAGAGATTAGCGGATAACATGATAGCGGAGGATGACAAACGCTTAAATTGGGCAATAACTTTTCAGTAACAAGTTAGCCCAGGCCAAACCCGCTATCGCCCAGGCGCAAGGTTAGGCACCTCATGGTCACCTCCCACTAGGCCGGAACGTAAACCTTTCAGGTAGGCGCATAATGCATCCATGTCCCGAACGTACAAAGCTACAAAAACCCAAGTGGTAAACCCCAGAAAAATCAGTTTCTCGTACCACGGAATCTTCTTTCTCTTGAAGTAAAAATACAACCCATTTTTGGCGAACAAGAATGCTTGGAATGGGGTGTATCGCGGGCTCCCCATAAAGCCTGAGGTTGAAGAAACCTTGTGTTTAACCAAAGGTTGTTGAATGTAAAGATTTTGGCATCCCATGCTGTAATCCAAATCGTCAAAATAAATGAAGTAGTCCTCGTTCATCATCCCGTGAGTCTCAACGAATTCCTTCGCGAAAAACATCGAGCAGCCGACTCCGTACTGGGCGCGCTTAAGCACAAGTCCAGCCCGCGCAACCTTCTGAACAGGTTTATTTTTATCGACGCTTTTAGGGAAGTTAAACAAAGGCAGGTCGCGTAACCCATTACACCATACCCTGTCGCTATCAGCGTACGTGATTATTGAAGATAATATCGTATTGGCTCGATCGAGCTTGTACTCATCGAAAGCCTTTACCGAAAGCTCAACCGCATCTTTGCTAACCTCAGTGTCATTATTCAAAATCCAGATGAAGTCAGCCTTCTGTTGTAAAGCTATGGCGATGCCTGCGTTATTGCCTTTTGTAAACCCTGCGTTAAAGCCTAGAGGACGCAAAAGGATGTTTGGGTACTTGACGACGAGTTCATTGAGACGATCTAACTCTTTTTTATCGGACCCGTTGTCGATGATTATGATTAGCAGACTCGGATAGTGGGTCTCCAACAAGGACGCTACGCATGCCGCCGTAAGGTCAAAGCCATTCCGATTAATCAAAACCACTGCCACTTTCGGCTGCATATTTAACCTACATATAAACTGCCACCCTAGACGATCGCAATCTCATTTAGATTCGAAACAGCAGGCGTGAGTGCATCAGCCGGTCGAATCCGGGGGAAGTATTGTACTGGTCCAGCGTGAATGTCCTTTTTGATATTGAGCTGTAAGACACCGATCCCCGGTTTTTGGGTGTCAGTTTAACATTAGTTTTTTGCTTCTGTGTCGAACCCCCGGTTAGCCAGCTTGCGCAACCAAAGCCGCCCGAGCCTGTGGTACACGAAAATGCAGCAGCGCCGACTCCATTCCCAATGTTGTCCACGAAGCGCGGAAGGACGCCCGGTGAAGCATGAGCGCAGCGGTTTTTTCATCCCGCAGTCGCGGCGACTGAGGCGCCACGTAGCAGACAGCACTGCGCAGGCGCCCGGTGTTGTAGTACTCGACAAACTCGGCCATCGTCGTACACACCTCTTCCCGGCTCGGTGGCGTCTGGGGGCGAATGGCTTATTCGCTTGATCGTATGATGCCAACCACAAACGATTTCAGGATCGCTTTTTGTATAGTGCGGATTGCTCAACACTTGCGGGGTCTCGCAATAGCCGGACGAATTCCTTTAACTCTTTGGCAAAAAACTCTGGGCCGTTCGCGCTGATGATCCGCGGCCTTACGTCCGGATATTTTTCGCGCGCCATTCGGCGCACGTTTTCCGGGTCAGCTCCCTCCATCGTCTCGCAGATTCCCGAATGCACGATGCAGCAGCTTGCACTGCCCGGGATCTAGCACAGGTAGTAAAAACGCGCCAGCCAGGTTCACGTAGCTGAGGTCGTTGTGCCAGTGTCGGTGCCGCTGATGCAGTTGCACAAAGTCCGTGCCTTTGCGTGTGGGTATTTGCCAAGGGCTTGGAACAGGCACACCACTCTCAAGACGCTCTTTGCGGCTGGAGATACTTACTGCCGCTACGTGGGCGCCAAGTATCATGAACCGCAGGCGCCAATGGCCTTCCAGCGAATATTATCCAGCGAAACGGGCGTCGAACAGTTTTTCCAATCCTCCAGTCCCGCAACTGTGGGATCGCGTAGCAGCAGGCTGTTGTGTTCATCGGGTCTGCCGCAGCGTGCCATAGCTTCGAGCACGGCACAGTGGCTGAGGGATTTTTTGACAAACAAACTGGCTGGTGGCAAAATTTGGAGTTGCCATGACGTGAATGGCGCAAGAGTAAATGAAGACTTTTTTAACGAACCTGTTGATAGTTGTGTCGTTGGGGCTTTGTGTTCTTATCTGGCATCAATGGGTGCGCGAAGGTAAATCACGACAGCAAATTCAGGCGCTTACCGATACGATCCATGATCGCGACGAGACAATCCAAAGCCTACAGGTGACATTGCGCAGGAACGAAGCCGAGATCGCCCGACTGGATGAGTTAAAGAACCAACTAAAGGCGACCATTCAAAGCAATTCGGTTGAAATAATAAACCTGCGGCGTGAGCTGGACACGGCAAAGACCGACCTGGAACGACAAACGAAGCTGGTCGAGGCTTACAAGGAAGCGCTCGAACAAGCAAACGAAAGCATCAAAAAACAGAACGAAGACGTCCTCCGCCAAAACGAAGAGATGAAAAAGCTTGCCGAAGAACGGAACGAGATAGTTTTGAAGTACAACAAGCTTGTCGAAGAATTCAACGACCTTGCAAACAAGTGGAACGCACTTCAGGACACGCTCGCAAAAACGAACCAGCCAGCCGCACATAAGTAAAACCAGCGGCCGTCAGCCGGGCGGGTGCTTCATCTCAACAGGCTAGGAGCTGAGTTCCAAACACCGAGTTTCAGGGGTTGGATACCTTCTGCGGACTAATCGCAAATGAGACCTTTTGAATACCGGCACGGCGTACCAGGTCCAACACCCTGATTACCGCGCCGTGCGTTGCGTCCTTGTCACCGCTTATGTAAACGGGGACGTTGGTGTTCAGGCGCAACTTGTTCGACAGGTACGCATTAAGCTCGATCAGTGTGACCGGTTTTTTCTCGATGTAGATGTCGCCAGCGCGGTCAACAGAAACATTGACAATGTCGGGTTTGAAATCGCGTGTGGCAGTTGTTGCGGTTGGCAGGTCCATTTTGATTGACTGCAACCGCACCATTGTCAAGCTGGCCATCATAAACGAGGCCAGCAGAAAGAACATGATGTCAATCAGTGGGATTATCTCAATCCGCGCCTTTTTGTGCGGTAATGGTGAGCCTATCTTCATGTCAGAACGCTAAAGTTGCCGCCGCCGAACTTGCCAGGTTCTCGCAACGCCTTAGCCTTGGTTTTCAACCTGCACAACTTGCGATTCAACACCGCGCTGTTTTGCACCGTGCACCATGATTTCAACGTTTGTAGCTGCCGATTCCAACTCAAACTGCAAATGCGCCGTCTTGCGGGTAAAATAGTTAAACGGGATCAGGGCAAAAATCGCTATGGCTAGACCGCACATTGTGGCAATCAACGCCTCGCCTATGCCACCTGTGATCTGGCCCATTTGACCCTCGACACTCGCACCGCCCAGTGCAATAAACGTCCTGAAAATGCCCGAGACCGTGCCGAGCAAACCCAGCAACGGCGCAAGTGTGACAAGTGTGTCCATCACGGTTAAGAACCTGCCGGCGCGTTGCAGCTCAGCACCGGCCGCAACCTGCAGTGCACCTTCGAGCGAAATATGGTGATGGTTTAACCCGTGATAAATCATACGAATAACCGGGTCCTTGGAATCCTTGGCCAACTGCATTGCCTCGGAAAAATCCCCGTTCTCCAATGCAGCAAGAATTTGTTCAAGTTTCTTCGGGTCGCGTCTGAGGCTCTCGCGCCACCACCAAAACACACGTTCGCCTACAACTGCAACCGCCACAATCGCAGTCACCAAAATGGGCCACATGATCGGCCCGCCTTTGTGGAAGTACTCAACCAATATGTTCGCAAACATAACTAAAACAACTTAAGCATCCGGTCACTGGCACCCGTGCTGAGCACGGCTGTTGTACAGCGTCGTGCGAGATGCCACTCGCCCAAAACGTATTTGCGCAATATATCAAACCTAATCCCACGTTGTGCAAGTATTTTGTTTGTCGCTACTGAATTTGGAAAATGAAAGGCACAAGATAATGACGCGTCTCACCTGGTGGGAACCGCCAACGGTTCTTGACCCAATCGGCAGCGTGCTTGTCAAGGCCGGGCCAACCCGAGCTATCCTGCACGGTAACCGAGCTTGGCACCCCGCTCGGATCCACTATCACGTACAGCATAACCTTCCCTTGATGTCGCGCCTGTAACTCCGTGCGTGGATAAGGTGGGTCCGGATAATACCCACCTGTTGCAATACGCGGGTTGAACGTGGTCGGACGCGGCACCGGCGCAGTTAGGTTAGCCGGCGGTGGAGATGCAAACTTCGCTGAGGTTGTGACCAACACCGGGCCCTTTACCGGCACGGGGAATGCCACACTTGCCGGATTTGCCACCACAACAGTCGGCACAACCGGCTGGTCAGAAATCTCGGCATTGTCGGGTGGCGGTTCGGTGTCGTCGCTTGCTACTTGCTGAGGTTCACGTTGTTCTTCGGGTGGTGTAAACAGCTCGACCGGCATCGTATCAACTATTTCGCTCAATGGCCTTTGGATTATCTTGGGCGGATTAAGCCCGACCAACCCGATTGCCAAAAACAAAATACAAACCGAGTTTACCCAAGCCAACAGCATGGTCTCATCACGGTAACTCTGCGGCAGACACAGCCTGGCCAGATCTGAGCTGAGCTGGTAATTGTGTGCGCGTCCGGTCAACGCTGCAGCCTGAGTCACATCAACACCTGGCGAAAAAGAATCTTGACTCACTTTACGCCTACCTACGCTTTCAGAAAGAGTCTATTGCATCAGGCCGAAGCCGGCGAAGGACCAAACACGCACAGTCTGCCCGTGCATTACAAGCGCGCGCATAAAATGCTGCTGCGTGCGATGGCTTGACTAAGCCTTTCGCAAATGAACATTCGCAAAAACGCTCTTCTGGGGCGCACTTTTGCACTATTCGCATCCTAATTTTCCGCATTTCCCGCAAAGCACGGCTCGTGCCGGCCCAGCCGGGTTTGTAGCAGAACCGCGGTAAATTACATCTTCGGCCGACCTTTTGCAACTCCGTGGCTGGGCGTAGGGAGAAAAAATTTTTATTTTTCTGCTTGCACAAAACAGGCTCGAAGCCTAGAAAAGCAAAAATCTTTCGCGTAAACAACAAAAAACCGTAAAGACGTTATGAAAAAGAACACCTTCCGTAACGGAGTTCCCTCGCGCTGGTGCAAGGCAGTTGCCGTTGTTCTGGTAGCACAACTGGGATTAATGCCAACGGTGTTTTCCCAAGGAACCGCCGGCTCAGGCGAGGAACAACCAATCGAACTGAAACCGGTTATCGTCACCGGCACATATCTGGCGTCTGAGGACGCAGCCGGTACTCTGACAATAACCCCCATCGAGCTGGCCCAGCCTCAAAATGTGGGTTATCCTGCGGTAGCCGATGTTTTGAGGACCAAGGCTGTGCAGTACGCGGGCGGGACAGGGGTGGTTAATCCCGGCTTCGGAAACGGCGGTGACGGCAGCGCACAGGTGTCGTTGCGCGGTTTGCCGCCCGACGCAACCCTGCTGCTTGTCAACGGACGGCGCACAAGCTCATCCGACCTGAACCTGATTCCAGAGGCGGCGATTGAGCGAATCGAGATTCTCAATGACGGCGCCTCGGCTGTGTACGGATCGGATGCGGTTGCAGGCGTGGTGAACATCATCCTGAAAGAAGAGTACAGCGGTGTTAAACTCGGCTCGTACTACCTGAACACCACAGAAACCGACATAAGTGATTGGAAGGTAAGCGCGCTCGCAGGTACGACCACTGAAAAGAGCAAGTTCGTCGCTTCGCTCGAGTATGCCAAGGCAAATGCCCAAATGAGCGTCGACAGGGATCGGTCGCAACCGTTGCCGTTCCAGACTTCCCAAACATCAAATCCGGGCCGATTTGTTCGCGCCGGGTCGTTGCCTTCGGACCAAATCGCACTACGCTGGAGTCTGGTCCCGCAAAACACACGCGGCTTGACAAACGCAAGCCAGATCCCAGCCGGGTTCAACCCTGTGGCAGTCGTTACCGTTCCTGCCGGCAGCAACCGGGTCGCATTCCGGAACTACATGGAACAACAACTTAACGCAACCCTCCCTCCGGATTCCCCGGTTCGTTACGGTAACACACCAGCGTTGCTGCCGGGATTTGCAGAAGGTTTCCCATATGGCGTGTACACTGTCGGTTATCGGCCACACGAGAAGTATGCTGGTTATTTCTCCGCCCAACATAAGATTTTCGAGGAAAACCTCGAGGGCTTCATGAGTGGTTACTACGCTGCGAACAGTTCAATGAATCAACTTGCCCCATCGCCATTGAGCGGATTCGTCGTTGAGCCGTCAAACTACTGGTACCAACAAATCTTCCCCGAGGCTGCAAGTAATGGTATTCCAATGACAGTGGCGTACCGACCGGTCGAAGCTGGCCCTCGAATAACCTACACAGACTTCGAGGACATCCACGTCGTGGCTGGATTAAAGGGGCGCATTGCAGAAAGCTCGTGGCACTGGGAAACGGCGTTCCTCTACGACCGAACCGAGGTTGATGAAACGCAAACCGGCGGCATACTGACCGAGGTATATTCCGCATTACTAGCAGACCCCACTCCAAACGCATGGAATCCGTTCGGATACACCCCAATCGGAGGAACAAGCGTTGTCAACTCGCAGGAAACTGTTCAGAGTCTCGTCGCTTCGGCAACTACAAAGTCAGTGGCAACAACATTGGGTTGGGACGCACGAGTTAACGGCGACATCTTCAAGCTGCCGGGCGGGCAACTGGCCGGCGCAGCGGGAATCGAGTACCGGCGTGAAAAACTTGATTTCGAGCCGGACTATGCGATCCAACATCAAGCCGTCTTCCCATTCAACCAACAACTGCCGCTGTACGGAATTCGTGACAGCGTGGGTTGCTTCGGTGAACTGCTCATACCGATCGTTGGTGAGGATATGGATGTGCCTGCGGTGAAGTCATTGTCATTTTCTGCTGCAGCACGATACGAGGACTTCTCAGACGTAGGTGATACGGGTGTTAAGCCGCGGTTCAGCTTCCGTTGGCAGCCAATTGACAAACAGGTCACAATTCGCGGTTCTTATGCCGAGGGCTTCATCGCGCCGAGTTTCTGGGACCTTTACCAGCAACCCGGCCAAGACTTCATCGAAGTGTACAACCCGTACACCGGACTTCGTGAGCAGCCTGAAAATGCGGTGTTGGTGATCGGCAATCCGAACCTCAAACCGATCGAAGCTGAAAGCTGGATGATCGGGTGCGTGATCGAACCGGAGGCATTGAAGGGGTTGTCATTTGCGTTCGACTATTATGGGATCAAACAAGACGGCATTCCGTTCGCCAGCGCTCAGTACATCGTAAATCAATGGTACAACTATAATCCGCGGGATCCGAGAGACCCGACCAACCCGTTCGGGCCAAATGCAACTCCAAGCCCGCAAAACCCGCTCGGTGCACAGGTCGAGCTGAACGAGCTGGATGAAATAAGTCAAATCCGTAACGTTGGGCCTATTAACTCGGGCACACGTCTGACCGATGGTATTGACGTGTCGGTAAGCTACAGACTGGAAACTGACATAGGCGCGTTTACATTCGCTGGCCAAGCCACTCGAATCCTCACATTTGAACAGGAGGACTTCCCCGGTGCAGGGACAATTGATTACTTGGGTAAATACTGGGGGCCAGGCGCAGCACTTGACGACGTGAGTTTCCCCGAATGGCGTGCCAACATCACGCTCACCTACGAGTACAAACGTTGGACCGCCGCAATTGCGTGGAACTACGTCTCCAGCTACGAAGAAGACCCAACCCAGCAGAACTGGCAGGGTGAAGATTCTTACTCACGCGACGTGGGCGATTACTACACGTTTGACCTGCGGCTCGGGTTCAAAATACCGAAGATCGAAGCCGATCTCATGGCCGGGATTAACAATATCTTCGACAAAGCACCACCGTTGGTCGAGAGCAGCTTCGAAAATGCTTATGACCGTCGTGTTGGTGACATCCGCGGCCGGATGTGGTTCGTATCGCTGACCAAGGAGTTCTAGTTTAGCATAGGTCTCCTCTCAAAAAGGCCGGCACTGCTTACGCGCAGGCCGGCCTTTTTGTTTTCAAAGTACGAAAGCATATCAATTTGTTCGTGCAGTCGAAAAGCACACGGCGGTTTTGTATGCAACAAAACTGAAGTAAAATGCCGTCTTGCAGTGCACCCACTGGTGGCTCATATTAAAATCGGTTGCATATGAAAAACCTTATCCACAGTCTAATCTCGAAGGGTATGGCACTTTGCGTATGCATGCTCGCAGCAGGTGTTTGCCTTAGTGCCGATACACCGGCTGCAACAGACAGAAAGCCGCCCCAAAAAGATAAGGTAAAAGCTGAGTTGCACAAAAAGGCAGATATCCGACAATCCAATGCTAAGCTAGTCGAGGTAACAGGTTCCAGACTCAAATACAGAGTCAAAGAGGGTGAAGAAAAGACTGCGACACCGTTGACTGTTACTGTCCTTGACCCTAAATCACCGATAAACAGGGGTTACGCAAGTCCGATTGAAATGTTGACTAGGATGCCATCGGTGTATCGAGGCCGTTAGCGTTTTGAGCCGGGACAGAGGAAAATCTGCATCGGTTTGTCGGTCTGAAAACACCATGTGTTATATGCGGTGGGGCCTCATGGGTTGTACAACGAAACGGCATTAATTGAAATTGCCTGGGTATGGCCAAGCACAGCCGTGCCAAGCACGCGCATAGCTTGTGCTTGGGAAATGGTCGCCTGAGGCTCGCTGCTTACAAAAACACCTCTTGTCTCGCCACGAGCGGGTAAGCTCGTTCCAGCTTCTGGCCCTGGCGTGGCAGACACAGGCTCAACCACCAGTTGGCCAGTAAAAACTACAGGTTGATTCAACGCACGATTTGTGCCGGTAACCCGGAAAAAATAGTTCCAGGCCGGCGCAATCACCTGGCCCGGACGCGTCACCGCCGCATTAACACGGCCCGCTACATTCCGTTCACCTACACCACCAATCCCACCAGCTTCAACCGCCTTCTTTAAAACCGCAACCGGTACATCTTGCGCATTGGTCAAGCTCCCATCGCGCAAAAGTTGAATTGGCGCCGCTGGTTGGACAAAGCCAACGTAAGCTGACCCGTCTTCGTCAACCACATTGATCAGCTCGCCGCGTTGCTCGAGTCTGAACGTATTCAAAATCTGTGCGGGTGCAGGTCGTCCGCCGAGCACTTGAACCTGCGGCTTGGCTGCCACATTCTTGAACAACCAGGCGTTTGAAATGGCCAACGCTTGCGCTGCTGCGTCGGCCCACCCACCAAACGCCACACCCGCACCGCTACCCGACCGAGATTTCAACGCTGCACTTGATGACTCAACATCGCTGTCTGAGCCCCCAACGCTCAACCTCAATCCGACCTCGTCACTTAACCTGGGAATGCCGCCAAACGCATTTGTCACTTCAATTCCAGTGCTGTCAAAAGCAAGTTCGCGCCCGGCTGCTTTTTCGCGGTCGGTCGCGGCCTTGTCAATGGCCCCCGATACACCCGCAAAAGTCGGCACTGTAGGTCTCAGACTATCGGTTGGCGCCGACAAGCCCTCCGATCTGGACGCTGCCGCTGTCCGCAGCGCAACATGGGCGCTGTCACGAAGTCCAGGCTGGACTGCCTCAGGCTGTGCCAATCTCACGTAGGCCAGCTCAGACTGTGCCGGTTCAGTATCGGTTGGCGTATGCATCGAAACAACCGCTATCACCAATACAACCACTGCACCGCTTGCAACGGCAAGTTTGCCCCAATGCGCCGCAACAAACCGCTCGAGCCAGCTCTGGCCCTCCACAGGTTCACTGCCGAACCGGCGTGCGACCTCGGCCTGTAACCGTTCCCGCATTGCTTGGCTTGGCGCGGGCGGTTGGCCTGCGTCGTGCCTGCGTTTCTGCGCATACGCACGCAGCAGTTTCTCAATTTTACGCTCAGGTTCGGTCGCCATGGTTCTGTTGTTGTTGGACGGAAACGACATTGTTTTGCCCTTCAACATCGAGCCGGTGCAAGATTTGTTCGAGTCGGTCCAAACATCGGCTCAGACGCGAACTGACCGTCTTGACATTCAAATTTAGTGCACGGCTAATTTCATCGTAGCTCAGGTCGCCGAAATACCGCAATTGCACAAGCTCGCGACACGGCTCACCAAGCTCGTCCAGCGCACGCTCGATCATGGCGGCTTGCTCGGCGCTCATCAGAATGTCATCCGGCCCCGGCGCATTCGATGGTGGGTCGAGCACAAGGCCGGTTTCGGCTTCCTCAACACCGAGCGGTTGATCGCTCCTGCCGCCGCCGCGTTTTGCAGCGTGTTGGTGCTCGCGATAATCACGCGCCTTGTTGAGTGCGATCCGGAAAAGCCAGGTCTGAAACCTGCACTGGCCTTTGAAACTGTGCACGTGCTTTACGACGGCCAGGAAAGTTTCCTGACAAATTTCTTCAACATCCTTAGGTGTGAAATTGTATCCGAGCTGGTATATGAACTGCCACGCAGCCGCATAATGCGCATTAACCAATGCATCCCACGCGGCCTGGTCACCACTGCGGCACCGCGCAAGCAACCGAGCTTCCGCTTCGGAATCCATTCTGGACAACAAGCTATCAAACCGCTGCTGAATTGTCAGCATGCTTCACATACAACCACAGGGAGCGTTCGGGCCGGTTTTCCCGTCTGAAAAGCAGGTGTGCAACAGGTGTCAGGTGGAATTTAACAACTGCCAACTGGTCTTAACCAACCGGCATCGGCCGGGCGCAGGCGGGTACATGCCCGACATTTACGGATTGTATTTGTGTGTTAGCCGGCACAATTTCAATTCGAGCCGGTTGTTTGCAGCCGGCTGCATACAATGCCACCGAAACAAATCCAGTCTGGCGGTGTTACAAAAAACAGATGACCCCCTATGAAAGCGATCAAGTGCGCATTTGGGATCGTGTTACTGCCGGTTGCGTTAGTTGCAACTGATCAGGCCAAAGGTAACCAGCCCTTCTCAAACGCAGTCGCACCGTCTGAAATTGTGTTTCGCGAGGTTCACTACGACGGCACGCTGACCGAGGCAGAAGCGCGTTTTACCGTGCAAATCGAGTTCGAGTGGTTTGGCAAAGGCCAAGCTACCGGAACACTTTTTGATGGTGAGCTAGCGTTGATACCCCCGACCAAATTACCAACCGGCATCGGCATAACCCGAGAAGGCAACTTATACCGGCTCACCGTCAGCCGGCCCGGCAAACACCAGCTCAAACTCGAGTTGTTGGCCAAGATCACCCAGGCCGAACCATGGAACCGGATCGAGTTTCGCGGTCCGCCTGCTGCAATTGCATCGGTTACAGCTCGGGCAACCGGGAGGGACACCGATCTGCAACTGCTAAGCGGCACAGTGCTCGAGACGATCCATACCAACGATTCAATCCAACTGAGAGGGTTTCTTGGTGCAGACCGCACGGTTGCATTGCGCTGGCAGCCTCGGCCGGCTGAAGTCGCGCGTAAGACACTTGTAACCGCTGAAACGATTTCCACCGCCTCCATCACCCCAACGGTCATCAAGTTCAATACACAACTCAAATTCGACATTATTCAGGGTAAACTGTCGAAGCTGACTGTTGCGCTGCCGGCTGCGCATGCGCTTACGCGGGTTGCTGGCGACCAAATCCGCGACTGGCGGGTCACAAGCGATGGCAACCGTCAACTCCTCAACATCGAGTTCATTCGGCCATTGGAAAAATCGTACCAGCTCACGATTTTAACCGAGCAAGCGATTGAAACCACACCGCTCGAGGCTGTGGTCAGCCTGCCGCAACCGCTCGAAGTCGAGCGCGAATCGGGCGCATTTAGCGTTTTAGCCGAAGACATACTGGTCGAGATTGACGCGGCGACCGGCCTGCGCCGTGTCAATGCGCCTGAAGGTATACTGGCAGCGTTCAGGTTCAGCGACCGACCGGTGACACTTTCGCTCAAGCTCAGACGGATCGAGCCTATTATTGCCGTGGCAGACCGCGTCCGCATCAAACTCGAAGAAGCCAGGCTGGTCGTGTCACACGCCCTGGGTTTAACTGTCGAGAAAGCGGGTATCTACAGCCTCGAACTCGCTGCCGACCCGGCTATGACAGTGACAGATGTGCGCGGCGAGGGGATTGAGGACTGGAAGTTTGCCGACGGCAAACTGCGTGTGAACTTCCCGAGTCGCGTGCTCGGCACACGCAGAATCGAAGTCCAACTCGAGCAACCGCTGAAACAATTCCCAGACCACATTGTGGTTAATCCGCTGCTTGTAGTTGGTGCCTCGAGACAAACCGCGCAAATCGGTGCTGCAGCCGCGCCGGGCATACAACTCAAAACTGCCGAGTTAATCAGCCTGCGCGAGGTGCCAATCAACACCTTACGAACACAATCTACTGGTGGCATTTTGCCGGCAGAATTTGGCCCAATAGCCAGTGCGTCGGCACCATACACCGAGGAAATCCTAGCGTTTATAGCAGATGAACCGGATTGGAAACTTAGCTTGGCTTGCGAATGGCTCAGCCCGCGTGTTGTGGCGGACGTGTTTAATCTGGTCACAATTGGCGACGGCCTGGTGGGCGGCAGCGCAATAATCCGTTACGCAATTATCAATCAGGGCGTACAACAGTTCAGGGTCAGACTGCCCGCACACTGGAAAAACGTCGAGTTCATCGGACCGCATATACGTCGGAAGGAACAAACTGCTGTCTCAGATTCAGGTGGTGCAGCGCAGAAGCCCGGCGCAGAGTACGTGATTTGGACAATTACATTGCAGGACAAGGCCTGGGCCGGGTACACCCTGGTTGTTACGTATGACTTCCAATTCGACCCGAGCGGCGCAACGCTCCAAATAGGCAGCATACATACGAGCGATACCGAGCGCGAGACCGGCTCGATTGCTATCACTACCACAGCAAATCTCGAGCTGAACGTCCGAACTGCGTCTGAACCGTTGCGCCGGATTGACGAGACTGATCTGGCTGTTGTGGACCGCGCCTTGATTACGCGTCCTGTGCTGCTCGCATACCGGTACACCGGCGGCGATTACACACTTGCTGTGGACGTAAAACGTTATGACGAAGTCCCTGTGCTTTCTGCAGTAGCAGATCGAACACAACTGACAACCGTTCTGACCGAAGCAGGCGAACTGCTCACGCAAGCATCGTTCATGGTCAAGAACAATGCCAAACAATATCAGCGGTTCAAACTGCCCGAAGGCGCTGTCTTCTGGAGCTGTTACGTGGATAACCAACCTGCGAAACCCGAACGTGACGGTGACTGGCTGCTTGTGCCGTTGCCGCGCGCAGCAAATCGCGACAAACCATTTGCAGTTGACATTGTGTACGCGGAAAACAAGGGGGCAATCGCCGGATTAACAGGCAAAAAAGTGCGTCTGGCCGCACCGGTAACAGATGTGCCAAACACGTACGCAGAGTGGGAATTGTACGTCCCGAGCGAGTTCAGACTGTCGAGCTTTGGCGGTAACATGACGGTCGCACCTGGCACGGTTTATTCACTGCGGCATGCCTGGCGCGCATTCATCGAGTTTTACGCAAACTTCTTCCGGCGCGGCGGTACCGCGTTGCTCATCGGCGGCGGTTTTGTGTTGCTGCTGATTGCACTTGCAGTCACTGCGTGGCGGCGCGGGTTGAAAGTGCTGCTCGGGTGGCTGCTTGTATTGGCAGCAATTGCCATCATGGCAAGCATGCTTTTGCCAAGCCTCGCAGTATCAAAGAAGAGGGCCATGGGACTGAGCGCAATCAGTAATCTGCGCCAGCTTTCGAGTGCATTTGAACAATTCGCACTCGAAAACCAGGGTCGTACACCTGCATCCTTGGACGAGCTGAAGTCGTACCTAGGCAGATCGGGCACCGAGCGCGCGTTAATTGATCCACGATCAGGCCTGCCATTTGTGTATGTGGCAGGGGGCGCGCCGCGCGAGATGTTGCGCGGCGATTCGGTGATAGCCTACTCGCCGACTGATGATGGTGGGCGGCTTGTGCTGTTTGCCGACGGTAGGATCGAATCTGTCAGTCGTCAGCGCTTTGACGAACTTGCCCGACGCGGGTTCACCGTCTTCATGACAGAGGAAGAAAGAGCACGTACCGCGCAGCTTGAAGCAATCCGGCGTGCGGCGCAAGGACCGGCGCGCAGCGCACCGGTTGACCAGGCAAATGTGGTCGGGTACGTGGATGCTCAGCGGTCTTTCGGGGTGCGCCAGGCGGAATTAACCGATGCCGACGCCTTTGGCGGGTTCACACGTGTACCGGCAGCTTTGCCAGTAGCGGCTGGCATCCGACCAATCAGAATCGAGATTCCGCGTACAGGCCAGGCATACGTGTTCACCAAGGTGTTGAACGTTCATCAGGAACCGTTCTGGATCCAGGCCAAAATCAGTGAACTGAAAACATCCCAGCGCGTGCGCGCACTAGGACAGTGTGTGGCTTTCGTGGTTGGGCTAATTTTGACGTTGTGGCAGTGGCACCGTGTGCCGCGGCGGAGTCTGCCACTGGCAATCGGCATTGCACTGATGCTCGGTGCAGTGTGCAATCTGATGTTCCAGTGGCGTACGTTGCACATTGCATTCATTGTAGGTGCACCGGTAACGGTTCTTGGCCTGGTTATTTGGCTGTTGCGAAGACTGTGGCGCCGAACCAGCCCACCTCCGCGGCTCGAGCCACCAGCCAGCGCAACATCAGCCGTAGCAGCCAGCATCTTGCTCTGGCTCATAGCACCGCAACTCGATGCACAACCCGCCTCTGCGCCGGGTCATGCATCGATCGTCTCGGCCAACTACACCGGCACGGTCAACGACCGTGTTGCGCAGTTGGATGTGACACTCCGGATCGTTGTCACAAGCCAAAACCAACGTGTCACGTTGTTCGGCGAAGAAGTCGCAGTGCAGCAATTCTCAGCTTCTACAAAGGATGCAAAGCTCGTCCGGGAAGGACCGAATCTGGTCGCGGTGCTGCCACGCAAGGGTGAAACCACATTGCACCTGAAATTGCTTGTCAATGTGGCTGGTGAAGCAACCAAACGATCTCTTGCATTCAAGATTCCGGATGCACTTGCCAGTGTTGTGTCGCTGGACATTGCAATGCCCGATGCCGAGGTTGAACTGCCGACTGCTGTGTGGATGAAGCACACTTCATCAGCCCAGCAAACGCACGTCGAGGCGATGATCGGCCCCAGCCAACGACTCGAATTGAGCTGGACGCCGCGGATGAAACGCGCCGCTGAAATTGCGGCAACTGTATTTTGCCAAAACACTGCGCTCGTGACCTTTGGTGGCGGTGTTGTCAACTCGCGCGCTGTGCTCGAGTACCAGATCACCCAGGGTGAACTGCGCCGGCTACGCATCCGGCTGCCAGCTACGCATCGGCTTTTGAGTGTCAAAGGTGAGTACATTCGGTCATGGGAAGTCAAAAGTGACGCCGAGCCAGTACTAGTACTCGATCTGATCAAGGGCGTGACAACGGCGTATCGGCTCACGGTTGAGACTGAAACACCGCTAGGACCGGTGCCGGCAACCGTCAATGTCGAAATCCCGCATGCACTCGATGTCAAACGCGAAACCGGCCAAATCGGGTTGCGCACCGACGATGAACTTGAGCTGAGCATCCGCACCACCGAAGAATTGCACCGCGTTGATACAGTCGAGTTCGCCAAGGCACTCGGACCCGAAGCGCCCGCCGTGTCGAATGCATTCAGGTTTTTGAAGCCTGAGTTTGCGTTGCGTGTGGGGGTGACGGCTGTTCAACCTCAAATCGAAGCGCAGGTGCATAACCATGTTACCGTGGGCACTGAACAGGTCAGCATCGCAGCCGCAGTCAGTTACACAATCAAACGTGCAGGTGTGTTCGCGCTCAGACTTGCGTTGCCCGAATCGTACCGCGTCGAGAGTGTAACTGGCGACAAGATCTTGCAATGGACCGAGCGCGTGGTCGAAGGCGCGCCTGTGCTGGAGGTCACACTTAAGGAACGGACCAGTGGCACATACCGTTTGCGTGTTGCGTTAGGCCGGCATTTCAGAGAACTGCCACACACGTTACCCGTTTGCGGTGTGCATCCGATGGATGTAGAAAAGTTGACCGGGTTTGTCTCTGTGTCGGCTGAACCAGGGGTAGCACTTAAAACTGAAAATTTCACGGGCCTGACGGAAATTCCAGTTGCTGCTCTTGAAAGCAGCCTCGGCCCTGCGGCAGCCACAGTGGGGCCAACCGGCCAGCGTATCCCGATTCCAAGTGGTGCACTTGCCTTCAAGTACATTGCAACTGAGCCTGCAGCACGTGCGCCATGGCAACTTGCGGTTGCAATAGAACTGCTCGAACCATGGGTCCGTGCCGAAGTCGCAAATACAATGACCGTAGGCGAAACGATGGTTAATTGCCGCGCACTCGTCAGGTACGATATACAAAATGCGCCGACAAAACAATTGGCTGTGGAGACACCCGCCTCCGCAAAGAACGTCCAGGTCACAGGGCCAAACATACGGCGTTACGACAACGACGGTACCATGTTGCGAGTAGAACTGCAGAGTAAAATCCGCGGGGTTTACACGCTAACAGTCAGTTGGGAACAGCCATACGACCCGAAAACGGGCATGATCGAACTGGCGGGTGTGACCGCACGCGGTGTAGAACGCGAAACCGGGTTCATTGATCTTGTGGTGCGTCCACCGTTGCAACTTGCCCCCGTGACCGTATCGAATCTGTTGCAGGTTGACACACGCGATTGGCCCGAGTGGGCTGGACCTGCGCCGGAGGCATCGGCGCTCGTTTACCGGTACGTGCGGCCCGGGTACACGCTTGTGGTGAAGGCCGACCAGCTAAAAGAAGCCGAGGTGTTGCAGGCGTTAATTGACAATATGCACCTGACAACTGTCGTGGCCGAAGACGGCCAAATGATCACCCACATGACATTGGCGGTCCGGAACAACGCACGCCAGTTCATTGAGATTGAGTTGCCAGGTAAATCTACCAATGTATGGTCGGCTTTCGTGGCAGGCCGAGCCGTCCGGCCAAGCGTCCGTGCAAGCAAGCTGCTTGTCCCCCTTGACCGCTCCGGGGCCGACGGTTCGCCTGTGATCGTCGAGCTCGTGTACACCGGCACAAACCACTGGCCAATGCGCCGTGGTCGGGTCACGTTCAGTTCCCCAACCGTTGACCTGCCGATTAAAACCGCACATTGGGACATGTTCTTGCCCCCGGATTACGATTACACCGACTTTGGCGGCTCGATGAAACAAGAGTCTGTTGTCACCAAGCGAGTGAGTTTTTCGCTAGCCGAGTATGTTCAGCAGGAATCACAACAACACGCTGAAATTGTCACAAGGTTAAAATCCGAGCTTGGCTCAGCCAAACAGAAGCTTGCCAAAGGCAGCGTGGACGAAGCTTACAAAGATTATGCACGCGTACAGCAAGTGTACTTAGGCGGAGAAGCGCGCGAACTCAAAGAACTTGGCGATGAGTTACGCCGCGCTCAGGTCAGCAACCTGTTGGAAGCACAGAGCAAATTCGTTTTTGAAAACGTGGCGCCTGTGCAGCAGCGACCGACCCCGGAGGTCACACAGCAAGCCACATACGACGCTTCTGTTGCCGAGGCGCAACTGACAAAAGTGCAGCAGGTTCACCAGGCTGCAGAGGCGCGCCTGTTGCCATTGCGCGTGACTCTGCCAACGCACGGCCTGCGCATTGGCTTCAGCCAGGTGCTTCAGACACAACCGGGTAAGCCTCTAACCGTCCAGTTCGCCGCAATTAACACCAGCACACCAAACTGGCTCGGCCGGGTTCTACTTTATGCAGGTTGTTTCCTTGTCATCTGGATGCTGGTTGCAATAGTTGTAAAGCATACCAAACTCGACAACATGAGCGCCTGAACCGAAAGTTTCACAAGTTTGAAGCGCCGACGTGCCGGTAACCATTGTGGCGCATCCTCTACTGCGGAACAAACCTAGTGTAGCGGCTGCTTGCAGCGCCGGCGTCGCAGCAGGCCAACCTCTCAATTGCGTGCGTCCAAGGTTTTCGTAGCACAATGTTTTCAGCAAGTGCCCCCGCAGATTCGTCCGCAATAAAAGCCGGATGCGATAGGACAGACTTGGAAAGCCTGCGCTACAAAAATCCATAAAATATCTGGCTTAGAAGGTTTTGCTTCGTCAAAACCCGATCGCTGGTAGGGTGGGCAGTCCTCTGCCCGCCGGACCTTTCCGGGCGTATGGATGGCGGCGCGTCCCGCACATGCGGGACGCGCCCTACCTTACTCTCCGCGCCTCTGGTGTGAAGGATTGGAGGAGAAGCTTTTGGAGCGCGGTGCTCCAGCACCGCTTTCAGTCCGATTTGAATGCCGACTTTCACGTTGGCCAGAGGTCGATGCAGGTCAACACGTGCACTGCACCCGGCTCGCACAAAGCCTCGCACTCAAATGCGCGGTTTTTACTGCGCCCCTTCAGCGGCGC
>Ga0315298_1001181_pt1 | contig 49091 bp, 46 predicted proteins | sample WHS_1_MG_FD_203077 | JGI IMG/M metagenome (GOLD analysis project Ga0315298, IMG submission 203077) | Extremophilic microbial mat communities from Washburn Hot Springs, YNP, Wyoming, USA - WHS_1_MG | ecosystem: Environmental > Aquatic > Thermal springs > Hot (42-90C) | place: USA: Wyoming...
CGCAGTTCACGCATACCGTGTTGGCGCACCCAATCGCGGGCGGCACTCAGCAAAGCCTCCGCTGCCTCATAATCGTTCAACACGTCGAAAAAGCCAAAGAAGCCCACTTTCTGCTGGAGATATTCATTGAAGCGGTGGTCAATGAAAGCCGCGATGGTGCCCACTAAGCGTTGCTCCCTGCGCGCGGTCAACAAGATCACATCTGCCCGTTGGAAAAAGGGGTTCCGCGCTGGATCTAATAGCTGCGCGCGCTCTTTGATGATCGGTGGCACCCAGTTCTTGTCGCCACGGTTGACGGTCCACGGGAACATGACCATTTCTTGGCGCTCACGCTCGGTCTTGACTTCTGCAATTTCTACTTTGGCCATTTCTGCCCTTCTCGGGAATTTGTTATCAAGAGTATGGAAAGCGCTGTCATCGCCAGGCTGAGCGGCGTGTCTCGCGCTTGCCCCAACCTGGCTACTCCTCAGTATAGAAACCAACCCCAATCACGCCCGGTCCGGTGTGTACCCCCAGGACAGGACTAATATCGAGCACATAGAGTTCTTGACAATGAAAACGCCTTTCGATTTCCGCTTTGAGAACCATGGCTTCTTGTGGCACTTCTGCGTGCACGATCGCCATGTGCACTCCTCGTGCTGTGCCAACCCGCTCTGCGACGACTTCTAACAGGCGCGTCAGCGCGCCCCGTTTTGTGCGCGTTTGTTCCAATACATCTACCTGCCCATCGTGGAGATGCAGCAGTGGCTTGATGCTCAGCACAGAACCAAGCAGCCGCTTCGCACCACCAATGCGTCCGCCTTTATGCAGGTATTCCAGAGTATCCACCACGAAAAGCACGTTCATTCTGGGGATGAGTTTTTGCACTTGGGCGACAATTTCCGGCGCACTTGAGCCATTGGCAGCCATCTTTGCGGCTGCCAGAACCATAAAACCCAGCCCCATCGAAGTGGAGCGGGAATCTACAATGGAAATAGGGATGGACTCGCCCATCTGTGTTTTCGCCATGTGCGCTGATTCAATTGTCCCGCTCAAAGCCCCCGAAATGTGAATGGAGACGATGCTTTCTGCTGACCGGCTTACCTCCTGATATACCTGTACAAAGTCCCCTGCTGACGGTTGCGAGGTCGTGGGGAGCGTCTTGGACTCCCGCAGCCTGCGATAGAATTCCTGCGGTGTGATATCCACCCGATCATGAAACACCTGCGCGCCGAAAAGGATTTTCAGCGGAATTATACGGATGTCCAGCGCTTGTGCTAAATCGGGCGGGATGTCTGACGAACTATCGGTAACAATAGCGACCTTGACCATTTGCATTCACCTCCTTGAATGTATTTTTCCGTAAAAATCGAAAAAATTCCCAAAAAGAAAAACTATCCTGTCTCGACCGGGAAACGCAGTGCGGCCATTACCTCGCGGGAAAAGCGCAACAGGCGCTGACGCGCTTCTTCATCCATCTGGCGCAGATAGGATTGGTACCGTTTCGTATACTCGGGCAGTTTGGATAGCCAGGAGGGCGTATGGCGCAGTGCGTAGGAGAGGCCCAGGGCTACCCCTGGCAGCAGGTCTAAAACATCCAAGCCGATGGCTTCTGTGTCAATCATCTCTCTGAAGTTCCTCAGTTCCTGGACACGGCTGGACAATTGGCTGCGGATGAACACAAGCGAGGCGGCCACCACTCGACCGCAATAGGAGAAAGGATCTGCGCTTTCTGGAATGGCAGCCATCAGGTCCGCCAAAAGCCCTTCGTCACCGGGCAAGCCCTCTGTCGCCAACCGAGAAAGCACCTTTTCCTTCATGACTTCCCATTCTTTGTCTTCACCAGCCAGATGGCGGAAGGTACGCAATGCCTTGCGTGTAGGTTTAAAGAGCACCATGGAGCGGCCTGGGCCAGCGTGGCGGTCAGCCAGGTGATATTCGGAAGAAACATAGCCCTTTTGCTCCAGCAGTCTGAGCATTTCATAAGCCGTTGAATTGGCAACGCCCAACGCTTGCGCCACCGTAGTGTAGTGGATTGGTTGCCGCCGGTAATGATAATACACATCGAACAGTTTTTCCAGAAATGCCCGCTGTCGGTTTGTAAGTGGCATCTTTGCTCGCTCCTGTTTCCGAAGAAAACGAAACAATGCAACGTCATGATAGCACCTTTCATGCGCTGTGTCAAATCAGCCGCTTGGTGGGGTGTAGTTCAGTTTGGGGGCAGAATATGGATAAGCGTGGACGGTGGGTGGTCCACCCGGAGCAGTTTCACGTTTGATGTAGACGGCGGACTGTGCTCCGTCTGGAGCGGGATGGATTAGACCTGACAGGTCTTCAAGACCTGCCAGGTCTGTTTAAGATCCCTGGAGCGTGGACGGCGGCGTTTGCCCTTGAGCCTGCCAGGGATTTCAATCCCTGGCTGAAACGGTAAGCCCCCTGAAGGGGGTTGCTGCCAATCACCAGTCGGCTTTAGCCGACTGGTCAGGTTTCAGCCAGGGAATTGATTCCCTGGCGGCATCTGCGCCTGGGCTCCCATGCCCAGGCGAGGTAGCCACGCGCTTAGCGCGGACTTGTGCTCGGCGTGGACCACAGTCCACGCCCCACGCCAGGTATGAGATAGCCCCGTTTACTTGAGGAGCGAATCCGTTCAATCCGTTCCCCAAATCTGCTGACAGTGATTGTTCTTGTCCAGACTTGGCTGCTTTTCATCCGCCTGAGGCCGTGCAAGGCATTTCTTGCCCCGAAGTTGAACTACACCCGCTTGGTGATAATGCTTTGAATTGAGAGCCACATTGTGCTATACTAGCAAGAGAAGGCTTGCGCGGGCGTTGGATGAAGCCGCTGCTTTTGCGCTCGCCAAGCCTACGCTAGCCTGCTCGGGGTTGGGCCACAGCCCAGCCTCTATCCTGCGCGGACTGTGGTCCGCGCAAAGCAGGCGTTGGCAAAAGCCGTTGTTACAAACCATACATTCGCGTTCGGCAAGCCTACACTAGCTTGCTCAGGGTTGGAGTGATGTCCAGCCTTGTCAAGTCTACACTTTGAAAACGCTGTGCCCAGGAGAAGCTATGACCTTTTGCGACCTTCAAGAAAGCCAGTCAAAGCGAGCATTCCGCACTTATCCCGTTCTTCTTCTGATACTGCTTGCATTATACGCACTTCTGGGGTGGTATTTCGTCAGGTATGGTACGATTAATCACGACGAAGGCTGGTATCTGTATGCCGCCAAACTGGTCTATGAGGGGAAGCGCCCTTATGTAGATTTCGCCTATTTCCAATGCCCGCTTCTTCCCTACATCTATGGCTTCCCGCAGAAAGTATTTGGGGGAGGAATCCTGATAGGCAGGCTGACCTCATTTGTCTTGGGTCTGGTAACTGTTCTGCTGGCAGCAAAGCTGGCAAGACGCCTGGCTGGGGATATGGCGGCGGTTCTCGCGTTTGCTATTTGTTGCACAACAGCCATCTTTTTCTGGGTGTTTTCCACGACGCGTACGGAACCGCTGGTCACTGCGCTGGCGATGATCTCGCTGTACTTTTTGTTGACAGGTGGCAAGGAGCCATTAGCCAGCTTCCTCGCTTCCTCAGCGATGGTCTGGGCAGCGGCTACCCGGGTATCCTGTTTACCAGCAGCGGCCTGCGTCTTTGTCTTCGCCCTCTATAAGAACCGTGCCCACAGGGCGAAAGCCGCTTTGATTTTCCTGCTTATATTGTTGCAGATTGTTATCCTATTGGGATTACCCCTCATGCGATCTTCGGAACACGTGCTTTTCAATGTGTTCACTTCCCAATTGCAGCGGCATAGCCAACTAAAGGAAGCACCCGCGCTTCCTCCGCTTGTTTTCTGGAGGCACAGGCTGGTAGAGATGCTAGCTTATCTCGGGTGGTATTATCCCGCGCTGTTCCAGGCTGCCATCACAGTAGGAATTTTTGTTCTTTTGCAGTTGGGCATGCGAGGGTTGCAGTGCACTTTGCAACAAAAGGGGCATTACTTGGCTCTTTTAGGTGTGGCTATTGTCCTCTACCTACCAAATGTGGCTGTGCCCGAGAATTTTCAGGCAGTGTACTTTGTGCCCTCTGCCTGTGCGCTCGCGGTACTTGTCAGTTGCGCACTGGCAGACTTGTACTACCGGTTCTCCCAGACAGCAACCGCTCATCTTGTGTTGGCTTCTACATTGAGTTTGCTGATTTTACAGAGTGTCTTTTTAACAGGGCTCAAGTCATATTATACAAGTTCGTCCGCACCTTTGCAGGAATCGGAACTAGTGGCGCGACACGTAGCATCACTTGTCCCGCCCCACAAACAGATTGCTACATTTGACACCTATGTGGCACTTGAAGCCAACCGCACGGTTGCTCATGGGCTGGAGATGGATATGTTCGCTTTCTTCCCGCGCTTCTCAGATGAGGAAGCACAGCGATATCACGTGGTGAACGACCATCTTTTTGCACAGATCCTGCACGACGAAAGGACCGCCTGCGCCATATTTACCGACTTTGATTTGAGGATGCTCGTCTTCAGAGCATGGCCCTGGCAGGAATGGGAAGCACCAGGGCATCCCTTGTCTGAAGAGGAACTGTTTGAACAGGTGCCTGCGCTCAAGGGTAGCTATAGACTTGACCGAATCTTTCCGCAATTTGGTCCTTTCGAGGACAATCTATACCTTTTGGTCAGAACAGACTCCGTGCAATAGGAGTTGCAAAATGGCTAATACGATTGCGTCCGAGCAGCCAAAAGCATCGCCGCGCCAACACGTATTGGCTCGGCTCCTTTACTCCCATTCCCCTGCTGCACGGTGGACCCGTTGGGTCGTTGTTGTGCTTGGCATCGTGCTTAGCTTGGCTTACCTACGGCAGTACCCCATCGCGTCTTTGCAATTTCAATGGATTTACCGCAGGGATTTCCTTCAGGAGTACACGCTAGCTAGAGCAGTGGCGGATAGGATTGACCCCTATCTCCCCACCGAAGTGCTTGCCGCGCGTTATCTGGGCAGCCTCCCTCACAGGGTCTTTCCCCATCCGACTCCTCATCCCCCGCCTGTTGGCTTGCTGCTGTTACCCCTTGCATTGTTTGATTACTCGACAGCCGCGCTAATCTGGTTGGGAATAGAACTAGCCTGCCTGATAGTGGCAGTACATCTGATAGGTCGAGCCTTGCATGTAAGGCTTCCTATGCAGGCTACGTGCGGTATAGCCGCTCTGCTCTTTACCTGGTATCCATTTGTAGTAGAACTGACTTTGGGCCAGTTGATGGTGCCAATGTTGGCCTTGCTGGCAGGAGCTTGGCTGGCCTTACGCAGGGGACGCTCTATGCTTATGGGGATGCTTACAGGACTGGCAATCCTGCTCAAACCCGTCCCATGGCCTGTGCTATTGCTATTCGTATGGGGAAAAGATCGGAGCGCTCTATTCGGGGCTACCGCGGTTATTTTGATAGGTTATATTGCCGCTGGCTTAGCAATTGGATTGGACAAGTTTGCGCGCTATTTCACGGCAGTGCTTCCTCTGGTTAACCAGATTTATCATGCCCATGCCTGGAACATTTCCGTTTTCAGCATCGGTTGGCGGCTCTTTGAGGGCACGGGATCATCCGTGCTTGAAGGAATCGTAGCTCCACCTGCCATCCACAGCGCAGGGGCCGCTTCCTTGGTTTCCGTAGCGTTGCCTTGCTTTGTGTTGCTCGCGGCTTGTTTTGCGTTGCGCAGGCAGCGTGCTCTGGATGTGTCCTTGGGCGTGATGCTATGCATCAGCATCCTCGTCAGCCCGATTTCCTGGAACCACTATCTGGTCCTGGCAGTAATCCCTGCCGCTCAAGTTATCCACTGGCTGATACGCCACCGCTTTCCGCCGAAAGAGACTAATCTGGCGTTGATCGTGGCAGGGTTGCTCATCGTGGATTGGGGGAAGTTGACCACCTATTTAGCCGGGCCAGGACCTGTGGTGGAAGGCGGAGTCGCAGTGCCCTTTGGCCTATCTCTGCTGACCCTGATGCCGGCGGTGGCGGTGGGGGCGCTGGCTTGCTTGCTGGCATCGCTGGAGCCAGCATAGCCTGATACACGGCATCCCGCGAATCAACACGCTGCCCCACTTCGCTATGGCTTCTTCGCAAACAGAACTGAGATGTCATCCTCGTAGAGCAGCGTCCATCCTGCTGCGTTCCGCGCATCTTCAATCAAGGCTTGGGCATTCTTTTCCTTTGCCAGCAGCAAATACCGGATGTCATATTTTGCCAAGCGCGCTTCCCAACGGTCATCGTGAAAAACCAGGATATAGTCCTGCACAAAGGATAAGGGATACAAATGTACCCGGCCATCTATGAAGGAACGCTGCTCTGGCCACAAACGCCAGATGAGGTAATCGCCGTAGCACTGTGGGTGGAAGATGTTGCCCGTCAGATGGTGCGCAGCGATGTACTCCATAGCCCCTATGGGCGTGCCCTTCTCGACCAGTTCGGGCCTCAAGCGCTCCACCTTGAGGTGCATCCGCACCCACGGCGACAGCAGCACAGTAAACAAGATGAGGCAGATGAGTATCGCCCAGTTGAGCCCATAGGCTTCTTTTCTGCCTGTCTGGCGCCGCCGCAAGCGTTGCCACAATGCCTCCAGGCGTGCAGGAAGGCGCACCCTTGCGTGGGAAAGCGGTATCTCCAAGTCAGTGAGGTGTCGCGCGAGCATCGGTGCCGCGATGAGCGCAAACCAGATGCCATTGCGGTTCGCCGCCAAGCCGAATATGGCAAAGACAAGGAACAGGCACAGTTCTGCGAAACCCAACTTGTGCCGGCTGTAGAGGAAGACCAGCAAGGTCAGGAAGAAAGGAGCAAAGAAGCACAATATGCCACTCGGTTCCTTGATGTCCGGCACCTGCCACTCCGTGACAAGTTGTTGGGAGGCCGGATCCACCTGCAATTGGCGCACATAAGCAAAGACGCGATGGCCCTCCGGGTTGGCCAGACATGCCAGCACGGTGAAGCCAAGAAAGAGAGCGAGTTTTGCTAGCGCACGGTTGGTCAGGGTATCCTCGCCAGGCGCAAACAATGCCCGACGCAATGCTTCCGTCCCCCATACCAAGCCTAGCAAGCCAATGCCCAGGATAAAGGCACCGTGCAAATTGACCCAGAGGAGCATCAGCAAGGGCAGTGCCCACAGAAAATCGCGACGGCGCTCACGGTATCCCCACAGAATCCAGTAGAACAGGGCAAAGAAGACGAAAGAATAAACCTGAGGGCGGATATTGCTGTACCAGCCAAGGGTTATGGCGGCAACCAGACTGCCCAGAGCAGCGATGCGCGGCTTGGCAGTTGCCTCTAGGGATAGGTGAAGAATAGGGAAAAAAGCCGCTAACAAGAGCGCAGTATTGAACGTGATCAGCAGGGGAAAGCCACCCGCTCTGTACACCAGGTAATATAGCACTTCCCCCAACCAATTCTGGTGGATGAACGGCTTGCCTGCCTGAGTAAAGGAGAACAGGTCCACACGCGGAATCTGACCCGTAGTAACAATCACTTCTCCCACCTTGAGATGCCACCAGAAATCGAGCAGCCGCAGGGGGTGCATCAGTCCCATCCAGGCAACGGCGAAGGCTGGTATTCCCATCCACAGATGCTCAAGGCGTAGCCGCGGTACGGTTACCTTTGCCGTCCATTGCGCCGTGTCGTGGCTCATTTTCCCCCATCACATAATCAGAGTCCTAGGCTGGCATTGGCTTTCTTTGTGTCCAAGCCAGCGCATACAATTCCCCCAGGCGCACCACCTTGCCAACCCTATGCGCCATAACCAAGCCATCCTCTGCATGATTGCAGGGAGCAGCACCGTCTGGTTGAATGTGAATCCAGCAGGGTCAAGGGAACAGAAGCGGGCGTCGTTAGCGGTGCTCCAAAACGGTGCCTTCCGCATCCACCTGACCGCGCCACACGAATGCTGTGCTGGCATTGCGCAACTCTACCTGGTAGACAAGTGGCGCTGCAGTGCCCAGGTCATAGTCCACCGTCATCGTCCAATCTCCAGCCGTGAAGCGGCACGACTCATGGCCCGTGGCTCCCTCTGGAGTGGTGCGCTCGCCAATCCAAGCCAGGTTTGCCGCCGGCGCCTGGGCAGGATAATGCTCCCGCACATAGGAAAGCACGATCTCGCGCACGACCAATACCTCGATGGCTACATTCAGGTTCGACTCCAGAACGGTGTAGCGCGCATCGAGCGTGCCTGTCCAATGGAAAAAAGCCTGCTGGTTAGTGAGTTCCATCTCGTAGATAAACGTTCCCGGCGATATTTCGGGTCTCCCAATCCACAGCAGCCAGTCGCCGCTGACAAATTCGTACGAGGAAACGCCAGCCACGCCAGGTGGCGTCGTATTTCGTCCCACCCAGGAAATGCCTTCTGGCGGTGCTTTGGTGGGGTAGGTAGTGCGGAGAAATGCCAGCGCGGCGTCACGCGCGGCAATGACCTCAGCGGGGATATCGGATGGAAGAGTCGCTGTGGGCGTGGGTGGAATCGTTGGGGATGCGGTGGGTATAGGCGTGGGGGTTTTCCAGAATCCATCGCAAGCAGTGAGGCTGCTTGGCAGCAATCCCACGGTAATAGCGAAGAGCAGAACGCCCAACACACGTTTGGTCAAATCCATCTCTTTCCTCCCAGTGCTGTGCTGTCTACATGGCTTTACTTGCTCAGCCAATGGCCCCATTTGTGCCTAGTGTAGCACAAAAAGGGACAAAACGCCAATTGCGTTGCAAGATGGGGTGTAGTTCCAATTGGGGGCAAGAAATACCTTGCACAGCCTCAGGCGGATGAAAAGCAGCCAAGTCTGGACAAGAACAATCACTGTCAGCAGATTTGGGGAACGGATTGAACGGATTCGCTCCTCAAGTAGACGGGGCTATCTTATCTTAAACAGACCTGACAGGTCTTGAAGACCTGTCAGGTCTAATCCATCAGTCCGCCGTCTACGCCAAGCGTGAGACCGTGGTCCATGCCAAGCGTGAGAGTGTTGAAAATCTTGTCACCCTGAGCGAAGCGAAGGGTCTCGCGTAACTTTAGCCGTATTTTCCCGAGTATTGCGAGATGCTTCACTTCGTTCAGCATGACATTGGAAGGGCTTTTTCAACACCCTCAAGCGTGAAACTGCTCCGAGCGGACCACCCGCCGTCCACCCTTATCCATATTCTGCCCCCAAACTGAACTACACCCTGCAAGATGGAGCATGGTTCGCTTGGGGCAAGTTGCTGGGAGCCGGCCGTCCACGAATCTGCAACGAGTCTACGAGAGCGTTGAACATCATGCCCCCTTCGCTTTGCTCAAGGCGAAGGTTCAGCATGACATTGGGAGGGCTTTTGCAATACCCTCATGTACTGCGTCAGCATTCGTTTATTCGTGTCCTATTCGTTGATGGCTGTCCATTACAGTTCTGTTACATCTAGGCTCTGCCTACTCCAGAGTCCCGCTACGTCCATCGCGGCTTTCGCAACTTACACCTTGCAGAGGCTTCCGTTCTGTGCGGCTCAAAGCATAGGCGGATAATGATGAAAAGCGTTCATCTTTGTCTGATAAAGGCATAGCCAGGGCAAATCAGTAGGAGCTTGATGCACACTATCGGTAGTATCTTTTAGGTTATAGCCACTACTGGCGCCATCGTCCAATGCTCTATCTTGTCCGATCGCCACGGGGCAAGCGCATAAGATGAAAAATTTGTCATCATAAACCCACCTTTTTCCCCTCTTTTTTCATCCTATTTTCATCTTTCCTGCGTCATCCCTTACGAGAAGTTACAGCAATGTTCATTTCCCGTTGCGAATTGGTTGCGCTCAGACAGGAGGGAACAGGCAATGGCTTTCATCATTATCGCAGATGCTGACCCTGGTTTAGGGGCGCTCTTGCAGCAGGAATTTCAGCACCAGGGCCATCAGGTGCTCGCAGTGCGCAGTGGGCAGGACGCTTTGCGCCTGGCGGAGCGCTATCATCCGGATTTGGTGGTCTTGAATGCCATGCTCCCCCAATGCAGTGCGCTCGAAGTCCATCAACGCCTCAAAGCCACGCCCTCTCTGCACCATACCCAGGTGCTTTTCTACTGCATGCAACTGCGCGTCGAAGAGGAACCAGCCAACTTGGCGCGCAGTCCAGATGCCTATGCGCATCGTCCTTCTCCCATCCATGAGCTGATCGCACGCGGGGACTCCCTCCTACGACGGGGCAATGCTGCCCCCGCTCCGACTCCGAGCGATCATTTGATTGCCGGCGCGCTCATCCTGCACTGCCACAACATGACGGTGGAGAGGGACGGCCGAGTCTGCCTGTTGACTCCCACCGAATTTGAACTGCTGCGTTATCTCATGCTCCATGCGAATGAAACTTGCTCCGCTACACGCCTTTTGCAGCACGTCTGGGGGTATCCTCCGGGCGTTGGCAGCACCGATTTGGTGCGCACGTACATCCGCAGCCTGCGCTGCAAGATCGAGGAATGCCCAGCGCATCCCGTCTACCTGCGCACCGTCCGCCATCGCGGCTATATGTTCTGTAGCCAGGGCGATTGGGATAACGACAAGCGTTGGATTTTGGAGCAAAGGGCAAAGGAAAGCCCAAGCCCGGCTGTAGAAGCAATCGGCTTGGAAGTTTGACCAAAAAGCAAAACAATATTTCAATGGGCAAATTTTGTGCTCCATGATAGAAGCATATCGGGTATCTATTCAGTATCGAGAGGGTAGCGATGGAGTTTCCACGAAATTTTCACGCTTTTTCACGTCGCTTTCACGTTGTGCCGCGAAAAGTGGGCTATATTGGAAGTGGTTTCAAACAGTTTCACATCATTTCCATTCGTTTCTACACGACAACCTGAACCGGTGAGGAGATGGAAGTGACGGACAACGAGAAAAAGGTATTGCTGAAGGCGCGTGAAGCGGCGGAGTATTTACGAATCAGTTTATTCACCTTGAACAAGATCGAGCGGCAGAGGCTGTTGATACCCTTCCGCACTCCCGGAGGCCATCGCCGCTACAGCCTGGAGATGTTGAACCAGTACCTGGAAGAGAACCGTTTTCCTACAAACCACTCCAGAAATCAAAAAGAAAGGAGGTGAGAAGAGATGTTGTGGCAAACGCTTTGGGCCTGGCTGCGCCGTGAGGAAGGGCAGGACCTGACCGAGTATGCCCTGATCATCGGCCTCATCGTGATCCTCGCCGTGGCTGCTGTCGCATTGTTAGGCACGAATATCAGCGGCGTACTCAGCAATATTGCCAGTACATTGGCTAGCGTGCTGTCCTGAGGAGGCAATAGCGACGAGCAAAAGCCCGACACAAACGGGGACCAGGCAAGAGGGGGCAGAGCACATGGTCAGGTGGCGCTCTGCCCCACCTTTTCTAGATAGGTAGGATGGGAGATGGACGGAGAAAGGGGCATCCGTGGGCAGAGCCTGGTCGAATTCGCCTTGACGCTGTCGCTCTTGATGCTGATCTTTTTCGGCGTTTTCGACCTGGGGCGCGCTTTCCACGCCTACATCGTTATCACCAATGCGGCGCGGGAAGGCGCGTATTATGGCGCCATGCACCCTTCCGACAGCAGCGGCATCGTGGCACGGGTTATCAGTGAGGCGCAAGGTTCGGGCATTGCCCTGAGCGCTGCAAACGTGAGTGTCTCTTCCAGCAGCATCAGCGGCACGCCGATATGCGTCACGGTGTCTTACGATTTCACGTTGCTCAGTGCTTTTCTGTTAGGGGGCCGGACCATCCGGTTGCAAAGTTGCGCGGAGATGGTGGTATACTGAGATGGCTCGAGCATCACTGCTGTGGTTTGAGGGTGTTGACAAATGGTACCCATTGTCATGCTGAACGAAGTGAAGCATCTCGCTCCCCGTGTCGTGGAGATCCTTCGCTGCGCTCAGGATGACACTGCGGGGTATTTTCCCCAACCCTCCTGGTCTGTTGGAACAGCTGAAGCCGTTCATTGTGGAAGGATGACCGCAGTCGCTACTACAAACCGTAAACGAAATCGTCAATCAGAACGTGGAGATAGCCTGGTTGAGTTAGCGCTGATTTTGCCTGTCTTGTTGCTCATTCTCATAGCCATCCTGGATTTGGGCCGCGCCGTCTATGCCTACCATGTAGTGGCAAACTGCGCGCGGGAGGGCGCACGTTACGGAGTGGTCTCCGGACGCACTTCGTCTCAAATCGAGGGAGTGGTCAAGGCTGCTGCGGTGGGCCTTGATCCCAGCAAACTGACCGTTACAGTGAGCAATCCTACCGCAGATACGGTCAGAGTGGAGGTAGATTACCGCTTTGAACTGATTACCCCGCTCGTCGCCCAAGCCATAGGCCATGACACGTTGGTGCTCCACAGTGCGGCGACGATGTACAAGGGATATTGAAACAAGCCATGGCAAGGAGCGTCGGTATGAAAAGCAGGTTTGTAGACCAAGAATCAGGGCAAGCCTTGGTTATCGTGGTCTTGTTCCTAGCGGGTCTGCTTGCTATGCTCGCTTTGGTGGTGGATGGCGGCAACATCTATTTGCAGCGGCGCGCCATGCAGAACGCCGCCGATGCCGGGGCTATCGCTGGTGCGCGTGTCCTGGCGCTCAATGGCACTCCCTCGGAAGCAGAGGCTGCCGTCCAAGAGTATACTGTGCAGCGCAACCGCGCAGATAGTTGCGAGAGCACGATCAATGGGCCTATGGTTACGGTTTCTGCCCATAAGAGCATTGAGATGACCTTTGCACGGATCGTGGGAGTGCAGCAGGTGTCCATTAGCGCACGAGCAGCGGCAGCCTTCAAGCCAGTGCGCGAAGCCCGAGGCCTTGCACCCATTGCGGTAAAAAACTTTAATTATCAGTATGATCAAACCTACACTATTTGGGATGATACAAAGGACCGCGACCCGGAAACTGGTAACATCTCGGGGTCCTATCGAGGCTGGCTCAATTTGGAGTGTGTGTACCCCATGAGCTGTGGCGATGGAGGAGCCAGTGAACTGAAAGAATGGATGCGCAATGGTTACCCGGGGTTGATAGAGCAAAATACCTGGATACGGGGCAGCAGCGGCACCAAGGCATCAGTGCTCCAACAAGCCAGCGTAGGCCAATTGCTGCTCATCGCGGTATATGATAGCATCCAAGAACTTTACCCAGGCAAGTCTTACTATCGCGTGAAAAAATTTGCCGCCTTCAAAATCACCGCAGTTCATGCCACAGGCAATCCAAAGGGACTGGAAGGCAACTTTAAGGGCTATGTCATCCCTAGCCCCCCGAGTAATGGCGAGGATGGCGGCTTGAGGACCATTGTGGTGACGAAATGAGAGGGATAATGGGAGGGAGAGGCTTTTCCAAAGATCGAGAATCAGGTCAGGCATTGGTTATCATTGTGTTATTGCTCCTCGGAGTGCTCGCCATGCTCGCTTTGGTGGTGGATGGCGGCAACATCTATTTGCAGCGACGCGCTGTACAGAACGCCGCCGATGCCGGGGCGATGGCAGGCGCGCGCGTCCTGGCGTATAACGGCACAGGGAGCGCAGCACAAGCGGCAGCTCAGGAGTATGCTGTGCAGCGCAACCAGGCTGACCGCTGCGACGTCATCATCAATGGCGCACAGGTTACCGTCATCGCCTACAAAGATGTGGCGATGACCTTTGGCCGGCTACTGGGCATCCAGCAGGTTACGGTCAGCGCGCGGGCAACGGCGCAGTGGGCGCCTATTAACGAGTTAGGAGGCCTTGCCCCCTTGTCCATTCGCGAATTCAACTATCAATTTGGTGTTCCTTACACCATCTGGGATGATGAGGTCGATCGCGACCCCACGTCGGGCCATATTTCGGGCAGTTACCGCGGCTGGCTCAACCTGCCCTGCGTGTATCCCCAGAGTTGTGGCGCGGCTGGCTCAAGCCAGTTGAAAGACTGGATGGTCAACGGCTGGTCCGGTATCTCCCGTGTGGATACCTGGATCGCCGGCGATGGGGGCGTCAAGGCAGCGGTCATCCAGCAGGCGCAGGTGGGCCAGGTGTTGAAAATCGCGGTCTTTGACCGCGTCGAGGCAAAGTACAGCACGCAATCGTATTATCATGTCGTCAAGTTCGCCGCTTTCAAGGTTACCAATGTGTACGCCACCGGCAACCCAAAGGGCATCAAAGGCACCTTTGAGTACATGCTCAGCGCTGGGCCACCAGGCAGCGGGGCAGACGGTGGGTACAGGACGATTAGTTTAATGCGCTAGGAGTGTAGACGAGGATGAAAAGGCGCGCGGGGTGCATTTGGATCGGAGCAGGGGTTGTCTTGGCTTTGCTGGCTGGTGTGCTGGCTTTTTGGGCAGTGCTGCAAGCGTCATCGCAGGCAGCCACACCGGCGGCGCGCACGCCTACGGTTGAAGTGGTAGTTGCTTCCCGCGCCATAGGCGCGCGGACCGTTATCCTGCCTGAGGACGTCGAGGTACGGGCTGCGCCGGTGGACATTGTACCGGAGAACGCCATCCATCAAGTGGATGCGGTCGTGGGGTGGGTAACGCTGAACCCCCTCGCCTCTGGCGAAATGATCCTGAGCAGCGATATCGTCTCGCCTACCATACAAGCAGGCTATTTTGCCCTCGCCATGGACAAGACCAAAGTGGCGATGGCTTTTCCCGCGAATGATCTGATGAGCAGCAATAACCTGCTCAAGCCTGGCGACCATGTGGACCTCCTGTTCTCCATCGAGGTCCAAGAGACTGATGCGAGCAGCGGTGAACTGGTAACCTTCAACGCCCTGCAGAACTTGGAGATTGCCGCGATTGTCCAGCCGCAGGATTTGGAAACGCAAGCCAAGGCAGAAGTAGGTGGAAAAGCGCGCCCGTTGGCGATTGTCTTTGCCTTGGATCCGCAGGATGCCTTGGTGCTCAAACACCTGCACGACATGGGAGGCACGGTGGACATCGTGTTGCGTGCTCCGGAGGCGAAGGAACGGTTCAGTACGCAGCCGGTGAATCAGAAGTATCTCATCGATCGCTACCAACTGCGCATTCCTGTTTTACCCTAGGCGAAGGATGGCAAATGCCAGCGACCATTCTGATCATTGATCAAGACCTGGATACCGTGCAAAACCTCCGCCAAACCCTCGAAGCAGAGGGCTATGCGGTCGTGACGACGGTAACTGGCCAGGCTGGGATCGCCTTGGCTGAGATCAACCATCCTAGCCTGATTTTGTTGGAGGTTGACCTGCCAGACATCAACGGCTATGAGGTTTGCCGCACCCTGCGTAGCCTCCCTGCCATGGCTAAGGTGCCCATCATTATCTATTCTGCCCGAGGGGAGGTGGCGGACAAGGTCGCTGGCTTCAAGGCGGGCGCCAACGATTACATCGTCAAGCCAGCCGCCGCCGCCGAGCTGATTGTGCGCATCAACGCTGCATTGCGCTCTGAGGAGCCTGCATTGGCGTATACCGTTGCCGTGTGGGGCACCAAAGGCGGGGTCGGTACATCTACCATCGCGCTGAACTTGGCGGTGGCGCTGCGTATGAAAACAGGGCAGCGGGTAACGTTGATGGATGCCGCGATGTGGGGCGGGACGTTGCCTGTCATGCTGAACCTGGCGCCTAAGCACACCATTGCTGACCTGCTGCCCAGGCTCTACGACCTGGATTCCGAGTTGCTGGCTTCGGTTCTCGCTACGCATTCATCTGGGGTGCGAGTCCTGGCATCTGAACCGTGGAGCCAGGATGGCAGCATGGTACAACCCAGCCAATTCGAGCGCATTCTGGACTGGCTGGAGGGAGCCAGCGATTACATCGTCATTGATACCACTTCGTCCTTGGACCAAGTTGCGTTGACCTTGCTGCAGCGCACAGAACCTGTGGTGGTGCTGGCTCCAGAAATGACCTCGTTGCGCAACGCGCGGCTGATTTTGAGCATCGCTGAAACCTGGCCGCAGAAGCCGGAGAAACTGTTGCTGGTGCTCAACCGTTACCCAGTCAAAGGGGGGATCAACCTCAAGGACATCGAAAACGCGCTCGCTGCCAAAATCGATGTACAGATTCCCAATGACGAGCCATTGGTAACGTATTCCATCAATCGGGGCATTCCATTGGTCATGAGCCATCCGCGCAGCGCAGTGGCACAAGCCTTTTTTCGGCTGGCGGAGATGGTGCGCGTCAGGGCGGAGAAGAAACGCCAAGTGGCACAGGCGACAACGGCTCCGCTATGGAGCAGATAAAGAGCCTGAGGCCTGAGGTTGCATAGGCGCATTTCCGCTTGGGCTGAACAATCTGACCCAAGCCGATGTGCGGACCGCGCTCCGCACCAAGCGCTCAGGAGCAATTCCGGGTGTCATGCTGAGCGGAGCGAAGCATCTCGCAGTACTGGGTAAAATACGGCTAAAGTTGGGCGAGGCCCCTTCGCTTCGCTCAGGGTGACAAGATTTTCGACTGTATTGTGTCATGCGGAGCGGAGCGAAGCATCTCGCGGTACTCGGAGTTACGTGGGGATTTTCCACTTCCCCTTCGCTTTACCCATGGCGGAGGTTCAGAATGGCAATGAAGAGAGGCGTTCAGGTTCTAAAGGGGTTGGGTTGTGATGTGGAGCATGGTCATAGGACTTGTTACGGGCTTGTTGCTGAATATGGCTGCTGACCGCCTGCAGCGCAGTGCGGGCAGTAGGGCATCCCCCCTGCCGCATCGCCTGCGGTGGGGCATCCTGCTGCTGGCATCCACAAGCCTTGCCGTGTATTTGCAGCGGCATCAGGGCTGGAGCGCCGCTTTTATCATGCACCTTGCCTATTGTAACCTATTATTGCTGATTGCGGTGATTGACGTGGAGCAGCGCATTGTGCCCAACGCGGTGCTTGCACCCGGCTTGGCATTAGCCTTGGGGTTCAATATCTGGCTGGCAACCCCTGGGCTGGCGGCAGCATTGGGAGGAGCACTGGTCGGTGGGGGCTTTTTCCTGCTGTTGGCGCTGATCCGCCGCAACGCCATTGGCTTTGGCGATGTGAAACTGGCTTTTCTGATTGGCATGATGACCGGATTCCCACAGGTGCTGCAAGCACTGGCGCTTGGCATCATCCTGGGAGGGATTGCTGCGGCTTTCCTGCTGCTCACACGCTTGCGCAGCCCTAGACAATATATGCCTTATGCGCCGTATCTCGCGGTCGGCTGCATGATCACCTTGCTTCACGGTCAATATATTGCGGACTGGTACGCCCGTTCGAGCGGGTTGGGAGGATAGCGATGTTGGGGTTGGCTCTTGTCGTCGGCATTGCAATGAGCCTGGCGATGATGGCTTTCTTTGTGGGGCTGGGGCAGATGATTGCCCATAGAAGTGAGTCCATCAGAAGCCGGCTGGATGCGTTAGCGCCCTTGCCCGCTCCGCAAGCCCCGGCTGTGGAAAGGGGCCCGGTAGAAAGGGGACGCCGGCCTTTTGTCAGGCAACTGCGCCGATTGGCGTTTGGACAGGCTTTTGCCGCCTCTGTCACCCATGAACTGGCGCGTGCCAACCTCCCCTTGACCGTCTCCGAATATTTCTTAATCAGCATCGGCAGTGGGGGCATCTGCTTCCTGCTCCTACTGGCTCTTTCCCGACAAATGCTCTTGGCATTGCCTGGATTAGCCATTGGTTTGATGCTGCCGCGGTTTTACGTGCGCCGCCAACAAACGAAACGGCTGCATGCTTTCCAGGAGCAATTGCCGGACATTTTGACTTTGCTCGTTGGCTCCTTGCGCAGTGGCTATGGCCTCACCATCGCCATGGACAATGTCGCCAAACAGATGCCTCCCCCTGCTGCCGATGAGTTCAGCCGCGTCGTGCGTGAGATTGGCTTGGGCGTGTCCATCACCCAGGCGCTGTCCAATCTGGTACAGCGCGTTCCGAGCGATGACCTGGACCTGGTGGTTACCGCCATCGCCATCCAGCACGAGACAGGGGGAAACTTGGCGCTGATCCTGGAAACGATCACCGCTACTATCCGTGAACGGGTGCGTCTCAAAGGGCAGTTACGCGTCCTGACAGCCCAGCAATCCTTGCAGCGCTACATCCTAACTGCCATGCCGTTTGTCTTGGGTATAGTCATTTACATCATGAATCCGCGGTATATGAGCGCCCTGTTCACACCGGGCCCAACTTTGGCTCTTCCCATCGCTGCTGTAGTGGGCATCGTCATCGGTTACATTGTGATGGGCAAGTTGAGCCAGGTCCAGTTCTGAGAGAGGAGGTTGGGATAAATTTGCCTGCATTGGCTTTGGGCATAGGGTTGCTGGTGAGCCTGAGTTTCGGTTTCATCTATGCCGGCATTTTGCAATGGAAAACAGGCGAAACGCCGAAACAGCGCCTGGAGCGCTTGATGGCGAGCCAGAACCCGCTGGAAGAGGATGAAATGTCTCTGCCTTTTGTGGATCGTGTGCTCAAGCCGTGGCTGCGCAGGCAGATACGGGCGGCAGGGCGGCTCGCTCCCGCGCGCAGCATAGACCGCCTGCAACGTAACCTCGTGCGCGCTGGGTATCCCTATAACCTGACGGTTTTGGATTTCCTGGGCATCCAGATCGTGAGCGGTCTGCTCTGTGTGATTGTCGTGCTCTATATGCTGTCTTTGCGCAAGTCAGCGCCACTGGGAGCCATCTTTCTCGCTGCCATCGCGGGCTTGGTTGGGTTCATGCTGCCGGATTTTTGGCTGCGTTCGCGCGTGCGCCAACGGAAGGCAGAAATAAAGCGCACTTTGCCTGATGCTCTGGACATGCTCACCATCTGCGTGGATGCCGGTGCTGGCCTCGATTCCGCCATGCTCAAGATCAGTGAAAAATGGAAAAATGCCATCGCTACTGAATTTGGCAAAGTCGTCGCTGAAATCCGCATTGGGAAGACACGGCGGGAGGCGCTGCAGAGCCTGGTCGAGCGCACCGATGTGCCCGAAGTAGCCAGTTTTGTCGCCGTCCTCTTGCAGGCAGACCAATTCGGGCTGAGCATCGCCAATGTGCTGCACAACCAATCAGAACAACTGCGCATACGCCGTTGGCAGCGCGCAGAGGAGGAGGCACGCAAAGTGCCCATCAAACTGCTCTTTCCGCTTATTTTCTTTATTTTCCCAGCCCTTCTGGTGGTTACCATTGGCCCAGCCATCCCCATCCTGCTGCGCATTTTCGGGGAGATGATGAGATAGATTGAGGAGAAAAGAACCATGACCATCCGCTATTCGAACAATAGTCCATCCTACGAAGAGGAACCGCAAGAAAAACAAGCAGATGCCCTATTCCAGGAAAGCCTGCAGCACTTCCAGAACGGCAAGTGGCAGAAAGCCATCAACGGTTTCCAAGAGGTGCTGCGCCTTCAACCGGATCACGCGGAGGCAAAGGCTTTTCTGGAGGAAGCGCATGTCAAGGCTTCTCTGGAGCAAGATAAGCCCAAACCCAAGCGCTTCCGGTTTCAGGGGCCCCTGAGATACCTCCTCTTGGCATTGGTGGCGGTTACCGTGATCTTGTTCCTAGCCATAGGCGCACGTTGGGCGTATGCGCGTTGGATTGAACCGGTCAGGGCTGCCCAGCAAGCAGCCCAGCATCGCAGCCAACTTTTGGAGCAAGCCTACAAGTACTTGGCTGCGAAGGACTATGCCGCCGCCCAGGAAGCCTTTCGCACTTTGCTGGCTGAAGACCCGGCTAACGAGGAAGCCCAAAAAGGCTTGGCTGAAGCACGGGCAAAGGCAGCCTTAGCTGAGCAGTATGCGAAGGCAAAGGAAGCCATCGCGAGACAGAGTTGGGAAGAAGCAGCTAGCCTGCTAGCCGCGATCATCGCTCAAGATCCCAACTATGGAGATGTACAGGCGCAGCAAGCGCTGGTGCAGAAGCAACTCGAGTTACATGCGTGGTTCGACAAGGCGGAAGCGGCTTATGCTGCGGGCGACTGGCAGGAGGCGATTTCTCTCTATGAGACGCTCCGCGACATGGACGCAGAATACCAAAAGCAGAGCGTCAACGCCCGCCTATTTGAGAGTTATTTGAAACAAGGCCGCTCCTTGATAGAGAACACGAAAGGCAGCAGTGAGGCGGTGCAGCAGGCGAAAGAACTATTCCAAAAAGCGCTCGTCTTGCAGCCCCAGCATCCCCAGGCGGTGCAAGAACTGGCTCTGGCTGAAAAGTTCCTGGAAGGACAAAAACAGCTTGCGCAAGGCAACCAAGAAGCCGCTCGCACTGCCCTGGAATGGGTGTGCCAGCAACAGCCTGATTACGCGGGGGGAAGCGCAAGCGCCCTGCTCAAGCTGGCTAGCGGTGGGCAGGCAACCGCCCAACCTTCGCCTACGAGCCAGGTTACGGGTACCGTTGCTTCCGGAGAGACCTTCCACCAGCAATACGCTGCCGCCCTGCAGAAGGGAGACTCGGCCATTGCCGCTGGCGATTATGCGCAGGCGGAGCAGCATTACCGCCAGGCAACGCTGGTGGCTATCCATGGTGGATATGACTCCGCGCGCTGGCTCTTTGTGGCGTATGTCAAGCTGGGGACTGCCTATGCCAAGAGCGGTAAATATGAAGAAGCGCTCACAGCCATTCAAACGGCCATCTCTATCATGACCAGGAGTGCCGTGGCTATCCCTACCGAGTCCTACAGTCCCTACATCGAAGCGGCTGAACGTTACGTCCAGGAGAAGGATTATCACAATGCCTTTGTCCAATACGACCAAGCAGTGCACATTATTGGTCAAAAATGCAACTGTGGATTAGAAGATTGGAGGGTGGTACCATGACGATGATGAATCACCGTCCTGCTACTGTTTTGGGCACTGGCGTGGCAATCGCCGGAAACAGCGATAAAGATGACTTTAGGTTGGTGGCGAGGCTGAGGGATAAGATCCTGGCGCGCCTTGATCCACTGTTGGACATCTCCAACCCACGCCTGGTACGAGAGAGCATCGAAGCCATTTTCCCGCAGGTGCTGTCCGAGGAGAATGCCGCCATCACCCGCACTGAACGCGTGCGCCTCTTTGAGCGCGTGGTCGCGGAGATTTTGGGCTATGGGCCGATTGAACCGTTGCTGCGCGATGACACTATCACCGAGATCATGGTGAACGGGCCCTATGCAATTTATATCGAACGCAACGGCAAAATCGAAAAGACGCCGTTGACCTTTGAGAATGAAGAGCATTTGATGCGCATCATCGAACGCATTGTTACACCGTTGGGGCGGCGGGTGGATGAAGCATCGCCCATGGTGGATGCCCGTCTGCCTGACGGATCCCGTGTGAACGTAACCATACCGCCTGTTTCGCTCGTGGGCCCTGTGCTCACCATCCGCAAATTCTCCCGCATCCCTTATACTGCAGAAGACCTGCAGAATTTTGGCACCATCACTCCGGAGTTCATCGAGTTCGCCCGCGCCTGCGTGCAGGCACGCCTGAACATCATCATCTCCGGTGGCACCGGCACCGGCAAGACGACCTTGCTCAACGTCCTTTCTGGCTTCATCCCTGCCAATGAACGCATTATCACCATTGAAGACGCGGCAGAATTGCAACTCAAGCAGGAGCATGTGGTCACGCTTGAGTCTCGCCCTCCGAATATCGAGGGCCGCGGCGAGATCACCATCCGCGACTTGGTGATCAACGCACTGCGCATGAGGCCAGACCGTATCGTCGTTGGCGAGACCCGCGGCGGAGAGGCGCTGGACATGTTGCAAGCCATGAACACTGGCCATGACGGCAGCCTGAGCACCCTGCATGCCAACAGCGCCCGCGATGCGCTGCGCCGGTTGGAGACGATGGTGCTGATGTCGGGCATGGACCTGCCCTTGCGCGCCGTGCGGGAGCAGATCGCCTCTGCCATTAACTGCATTATCCACCTGGATCGCTTCAGCGACGGTTCGCGCAAGGTGGTGCAGGTAGCCGAAGTACAGGGCATGGAGGGCGATGTCATTGTCATGCAAGACATCTTCCGTTTCCAGCAAACCGGCTTCAAGGATGGGCGCATCCTCGGCCGCCTGGAGCCAACCGGCATCCGCCCGAAATTCTGCGAGAAAATCGAGCGAGCTGGGATACGCTTGCCACCCACCATCTTTGGGCTAAATGGGAATCTGAACGCATACCGCCGATGAAACTTTACCATGTAGACCGTCAATGCTTGATTGTCCACAACTTGGAGGTTGCTAGGGATGTCCGTTCCCGCACGCGGGGCCTGATCGGACATGCACCACTGGAGCCCGGTCAGGCCCTGCTGCTCCCTCACTCTCGCTGGATTCACACCTTCGGCATGTCCTTTCCCATTGACGTCATCTATGTGGATGGGAAGTGGCGCATCGTGGCTCTGACAGAGAACCTGCCGCCGCGCCGCATTGACCGGCCTGTGCTGCGGGCTCAAGGGGTCATCGAAATGAAAGCCGGGGAGATCCGCCGCCTGGGTTTGAACGTTGGTGAGCGTTTGGAACTGCGCCCGTAACCTGAGCCACAGGCGGTGGTAAGCGCGTGATGCCTGGTTCCCCCTGTGGGAGGTCCTCTTCTCCTCACGCCCGCGGGTTATCTCTCTTCGGCTTTTTTGACAATTCCCCTTTCCAAAGGTATACTTTGTTGCTACCTTATAACCCTTGTGGAGGAGATTCACTGCATGAAGAATATTTGCGTGATCGGTGTAGGTTATGTGGGCTTGGTTACCGGTGCTTGTCTGGCTGATTTGGGCAACAAGGTCATCTGCCTCAACCGCGACAAACAGAAAATGGAGAATCTGAAAAAGTGCATTCTGCCCATTTTCGAACCCGGGCTGGAGGAGATTGTCCGCCGGAACTATGAAGCGGGGCGCTTAGATTTCACCGTCTCCTACGATGAAGCGTTGCGCGATGCCGAGTTCATCTTTATCGCAGTGGGCACGCCCTCTGGAAGCGAGGGCGAAGCTGACCTCTCCCACGTAACCCAGTGCGCAGAGGACATTGCCAAACGGCTTGTCCGGCCGGTGATCATCGTGAACAAGAGTACAGTGCCCATCGGCACTGGCGACTGGGTGGCTGACATCATCAACGAGCACAAAGTCAACGATGTAGAGTTCTATGTCGTTTCTAATCCCGAATTCCTGCGTGAAGGCTCAGCCGTCTATGATTTTATGAACCCTGACCGCATTGTGCTTGGCTCCACCAATCGTCAAGCAGCGGAAAAAGTAGCCGAGCTCTATGCTCCTTTACAAGCCCCTACCATTATTACTGATCTGCGCACAGCAGAGATGATCAAGTATGCCTCGAACTGCTTCCTAGCGACCAAGATTTCTTTTATCAATGAGATGGCAAACATCTGTGAAGCCTTAGGCGCGGACGTCAAAGAAGTCGCGCTGGGCATGGGCAGCGACAAGCGCATTGGTCATGCCTTCCTTGGCGCCGGTGTGGGCTGGGGCGGTTCTTGTTTCCCGAAGGACGTGAAGGCATTGGCGCATATCGCAGCAACGCATGGCTGTCACCCCCAGATGCTGCGGGCAGTGATGGAGATCAATTACGACCAGCGCAAACGTGTCATCCAGAAATTGCGCGAAATTCTGGGCAATTTCCGTGGCAAAACCATTGGCATTCTGGGTCTCTCCTTCAAGCCGAATACGGATGACATGCGCGATGCGCCTTCCATTGAGATCATTCACATGTTGCAACACGAGGGAGCGCAGGTAAAAGCCTATGACCCTGTGGCGATGAACAACGCACGTAAGATCCTCAATAATGTGACCTATTGTGACAACCCTTACGAAGTAGCTGAAGGCGCCGATGCCTTGATCCTGGTCACCGAATGGAATGAATTCAAGCAGTTGGATATGGCGCGTATCGCCCGCTCTATGCGCCAGCGTGTGCTTTTTGATGGCCGCAATATCTATGAGCCGGAAAAAATGCGGGAGTTAGGGTTTATCTATCGCGGCGTTGGCCGTGGTTACAACACGAATAGCCAACCTTTGTGAGCATGTCTGATGCTCAGCGTGGGTGTGGACATCATCGAAATTGAGCGCATGCAGCGTGCGATCCGGCGGTGGGATGGCCGCTTCCTGCGCCGGGTGTATACCCAGGCAGAGCTTGCTCTTTGTGGAGGACGGGTGCCGGAACTAGCGGTCCGTTTTGCCGCTAAAGAGGCGATTTCCAAGGCTTTGGGGACTGGCTTGTCCGGAGTGTCGTGGCGGGAGATGGAAGTGCTATCGGATGCGCGTGGCAAACCATGGATTCGTCTGCACGGATGTGCGGCAGCCCGCGCGGAGGAGTTGGGCTTGCAGGAGTGGGCGCTCAGCCTTTCGCACTCGCGCGAATACGCGGTCGCTTTTGTAGTAGCAAGGGAAAATGGGTAAGATAGAACGAACGTTTGAAGCCAGGTTGCAGAAACAGCCTAAGGATACCGTGCGCTTGATCGTGCGGGTCGCTGGTGATCTTGCACAAGCACAGACACGCTTGTCTGAGTTGAACGTGCCTGTACTGCGCGCTTTCCAACTGATGAACGCAGTGGCGATTTCCTGTCCAGCGGAGACCGCTTTGGCACTGCTGCAGGAGCCTTGGGTGCAGGCGATCGAGGAAGATCGCCGCGTGTTTGCCCAGGCACAAAGCAAAGGAGAAGGAGGCAAGGGAGACAGGAATGAGTGAAGGCAAAATAACCCCTGCTCTGGCGGAGGCGATGGCAGCTCCGGGAGCGCCTCGGGAGCATCGTATTATCGTGAAATATCGGGAGCACATTTCGCTTGCCGCGCGGCCCTTGATGGGCATCTCGCGGGCGCAGCATTTTTTCCTCATCCCCGCTGCTGCCATGCGGGCTTCAGCCGAGCAGATACAGGCGCTTGCTGCTGACCCTGCGGTGGAACACATCTGGCCGGATTTGCCCGTCCACACCTGCCTGGATGCTTCAGCCTCGCAGATACGCGCCCCACAGGTCTGGGCTGCCGGCTTTACCGGGCGCGATGTGCCCATTGCGATCGTGGATACAGGCATTGACCCGGGCCATCCTGATTTCGCCGGGCGGATTGTCGCGATGGAGGATTTTACTGGCGAAGGTCCCCACGACAACCATGGACATGGCACCCATGTGGCTGGGATTGCCGCCGGGGCAGGCAACCAATATAAAGGCATCGCACCTGAAGCGCGCATCTATTCCGCTAAGGTGCTGCATGGCGATGGTTCGGGTTACATGAGCGAAGTGATGGCGGGCTTGGAGTGGGCTGTACAGCAGAATGTCAGGGTTATTAACCTCTCGCTCGGCGGTGTAGGGCCCTGTGATGGCACGGATGCCCTTTCCACCACTTGTGATGCAGTAGTGGACCGCGGGGTGATGGTGTGCGTGGCGGCGGGCAACTATGGCCCGGGTGCGTCCACCGTGGGGCCCCCCGGCTGCGCCAGGAAGGTATTGACCATAGGCGCCACTTCCAAGCAGGATACCATTGCGAACTTTTCTGCGCGCGGGCCTACGAGCGATGGCCGCGTCAAGCCGGATATCCTGCTACCTGGTGTGGACATCGTTTCCTGTCGTGCCCAAGGCACTGCGATGGGCACACCGGTGGATATGCTGTACACGCGGGCATCTGGTACTAGCATGGCTACGCCGCATGGCACCGGCATTGTGGCTTTGCTGCTGGAAGCTTTTCCAGACCTGACGCCGGCACAACTGAAAGAACGGCTCATGAACACTGCCAAGAACCTGGGATTGGATGCCAATGCGCAAGGGAAAGGCCGGGCGGATGCCTACCAGGCTTATCTTAACACGCCCTTTACACCACCAGTAACTCCACCGCCTCCTCCAACGGGCTGTCTCTTGTCCCTTTTGCATCTCTTTATGCCAGCCGGGTAAACCTCTGATCTTGACTTCAGTGCTGATATCCCAATGGGAGGGAGAGTATCCACTATGTCCGTGTCTTCAATCGCTTTTGTTTTCCCCATCGCTGGGTTATTGGGGTTGCTGTTGACCTTCTATTTCGCCCGTGTTACGATGAGCAAGGAGGTGGGGCCACCGGAAATTGCCAAATTCTCTGCCTTCATTCAAGAAGGTGCAGCCACGTTCCTCCGTCGGGAATACCGTGTCATGGCCATTGTAGCCGTGTTCTTTGCCGCCTTTTTGGTGGTAACATTGAATGTCTATATGATGTGCACCTTCCTCATCGGCGCCGGCACCTCGGTGCTGGCAGGCTACATCGGGATGTTCATTGCCACACGTGCCAATGGCCGCGCCACTTTTGCTGCCCGCAATGGCCCTACCCATGCTTTCGATGTGGCTTTCTCTGGAGGCACTGTGCTGGGCATGGCAGCAATCAGCCTGGGCATTCTTGGTGTGTCCTCCGTCTACTTATTCTTCTCCTTGATGAAGCTGGTGCCCAATCCACTAACTGTTTTAACAGGCTATTCGATTGGCGCAAGTTTCGCGGCGATCTTTGCCCGCATTGGTGGGGGCATCTATACCAAAGCGGCAGATGTGGGCGCGGATCTGGTGGGTAAAGTCGAAGTGGGCATACCGGAGGATGATCCGCGCAACCCGGCCGTCATTGCTGACAATGTGGGGGACAATGTGGGCGATGTAGCAGGCATGGGTGCAGACACTTACCAAGCCTATGTGGATACATCCATTGCCGCGCTGATTCTGGGCGCCTCGGCAACGAGCATCTTGGGCACGCCGTTGGGGGAAAAGGGCATCCTCCTGCCCTTGTGGATCCTCTTGGCTGGGATGATTGGTTCTGTGCTGGCTATCGTTGCGGTGAAGGTTTTGACCCACACTGGGAAGGTGGGACCGGAGATGCTCCTACGTCTGGGGATGGTTATCAGCGGAGGAACGACACTGTTGGGAGTTTTATTGCTGGCTATTTTCTACCTGGGTGACCTGCGCGCCTTTTACGCCGCGTCCTCAGGGCTGATCGCTGGTGTGGTCATCGGGTTGATTACGGATTACTTCACATCAGGACGTCCGGTAGATGCCATTGCCCGTTCGGGCGAATCTGGCGCCGCTACCTTGCTCATCACGGGACTGGCGGTGGGTCTGCAGAGTGCTACGTTGCCAATGCTCATTTTGGGGCTGTCCATGATCGCCGCGTTCAGAGCCTGGGGAATCTATGGCATTGCCCTTTCAGGGGTTGGTTTGCTCTCGATTTTGGGCATTACCTTGACCATGGATGCGTATGGGCCCATCGCCGATAACGCCGGGGGCATCGCCCAGATGACACGGCAGCACCCATCCATCCGACGCATTACCGATCGTTTGGACGCGGCAGGAAATACCACTGCTGCCATTGCTAAAGCCTTTGCGGTCAGTGCTACCGCAGCTGCAGCGCTCTCCTTGCTGACCGCTTACTCGGAAGCGACAAAAGTGCGCAGCCTGGATATCCGCGATGCCCGCGTGATGGCTGGGCTGCTCATTGGAGGGGCATTTCCTGCTCTGGTCTCTTCGATGACGCTGAAGGCTGTGGGCCGCACGGCAGGGTTGATTGTGGCGGAGGTGCGTCGTCAATTCAAAGAGATTGTGGGATTGCGTGAAGGCAAGGTGCCGCCAAACTATCAGCGTTGCATCGATATTGCTACCAAAGGCGCTTTGGAACAATTGGTGGCACCCTGCCTGCTCGCAGTCGCTGCTCCCTTTGTCCTGGTTCTCTCTCTGGGATGTGAAGCGCTGGCGGGGTTCCTGGGTGGCAACATCGTGAGCGGCATTTTCCTGGCTATTTTCATGGCTAATGCGGGTGGTGCTTGGGATAATGCCAAAAAACGTATTGAGGCTGGTGCGTATGGCGGCAAAGGTTCCCTGGCTCACCTCGCCAGTGTAGTGGGCGATACGGTGGGGGATCCACTGAAAGACACGGCGGGGCCCACTCTGAATATCCTCGTCGAATTGGTTGCCGCCGTCTCCCTTGCCTTTGTACCACTGTTCTTGCGACTCGTACATTAGGGGAAAAGCACATGCGTCCGTTGATTGGCATCCCTTGCCAGGGCAACCTGCGCTCAGCATACCGCCGCTTTTGCGTCGGACAGAGCTACTGTCGTGCCTTGGAGATGGCAGGAGGTGCGCCGGTGCTCATCCCCTTGCTCAGCGACGAGCAAGCGCTGTGGGACATCTATCAGCGGCTGGATGGTTTGCTCCTAGCGGGTGGCGGGGATATTGCTCCGCACCATTTTGGCCAGGTTCGCACGGCAAAAGTGAGCTATGTAGACCCGCCTCGCGATCGTGTGGAAATGCTCTTGGTACGGCGGGCAGTTGCCGATGACCTGCCGGTGTTGGCTATCTGCCGTGGGATACAGGTGCTCAATGTCGCACTGGGGGGCACGCTGTATCAGGACATCCCTTCGCAAATCCCTCATGCCTTGCGCCATAATTTTCACCCTGATCATCCGCGCAACTTTTTAGGACACGAGGTGGTTGTTCAAGATGAAACTCGCCTGGCTCATATCCTTGGAGCAAGTTGTATTCGAGTCAACAGCTTTCACCACCAAGCAGTGAAAGAGGTATCGTCTGAACTATGCGTGGCCGCTTTCGCCCCTGATGGAGTGATTGAAGCCGTCGAAGCTCAAGACAGGCGGTTTGTCGTAGGCGTGCAGTGGCACCCAGAGGAACTGGTTAGGGATGATCCTAGAATGGTGCGCCTGTTTAAAGCGTTGGTCGAGGCTAGTGGATCGCGCTGGCAATAAGCAGCGCTGCCATCCCGATCAGCTTCATAAAGATTAGCAATGAAGGGCCTGCGACATCCTTTAGAGGATCACCAATGGTATCGGCAGCCACTGCTGCTTGATGGGCAAAACAGCCCTTATCCCCGTTCTCCTCAATGAGCTTTTTCGCGTTATCCCAGGCAGTGCCAACGTTGTTGAAGAACGGCCCCAGCAATGCGGCGCTGGTCACGGCACCAATCAACAGAGACCCCAGTGCGGCCCCACCGAACGCCAAGCCGATAATGACCGGAACAGCAATACTGATAATCCCCGGCAAGGTCATCTCACGCAGAGCATTTTTTGTCGCAATATCCACACAGGCAGCGTAATCGGGCTTGGCCCTTCCTTCCATTAATCCCCGAATCGTAGCAAATTGCCGGCGCACTTCGTCCACCATTTGTAGCGCAGTCCTGGCTACAGAGCCAATTAGCAAAGAAGCAACGAGGTAAGGCATAGCAATACCTACGAATAGAAATGCCAGGGCAAAAGGCGTGGTAACGTTAATCGCCTCCATCCTAATTAACCTGAAGAAGGTGGCGAACAGGACAAAGGCCGTAATGGTGCCAGAGGACATGGCATAGGCTTTGGTGGTAGCCTTCATCGTGTTGCCCACTGCATCCAATGAGGAAAGAGCACGAACGGTCTTCTTCTCCGCTCCTGACATCTCGGCGATCCCTGAAGCATTGTCCATAATGGGGCCGTAAGCATCGGCAGTCATGATATAGCCGATCAAAAGATCGGTTCCAATGTTGACTGCTACAATCGCCAGGAGGTTGTTTCCGGAGACAAGATAAGCCACAGAAACGGCGCTGACGATCATAACAATCGAAACCAGTGGACTTTGCAATCCATAGGCTAAACCGGTGATAATGTTCAGAGCAACACCTCGTTGCGATGCCTCGGCTATCTCCCTAACGGGGCGGCCCTTCAATCCAGCATAATATCGGGTAGAGAAAGCAGCGACGAGCGTAACCAGGATACCCAGGAAAGCACCAATCCATATGGTCAGATCCTTTAAAAGGAGATATGTGAGGAAGAAAGAGCCGATCGTTGCCAGCACCGTTGTGACTATCATCCCCAAGTTAAAGGCAGATTCCGGCTTGCGGTCCTTGAAACATCGGATTGAAAAGACGCCAACCAAACAAGACAGGACCCCCACGGATTGCAGTAACAACGGGAAGAAGATGACCCACGGGCCATATTTTTGAGCGTAGAGCAAGGCTACGATAATTCCTGTAACAATATCGTCAGAAAAGGTTTGGAACAAATCCGACCCTCGGCCTGCACAATCACCCACGTTATCCCCCACTTGGTCGGCGATCACTGCTGGGTTGCGTGGATCGTCCTCGGGGATGTTCTTCTCAATCTTACCCACCAAGTCTGCACCTACATCAGCGGATTTGGTGAAGATCCCGCCACCGATCTGGGCGAACAATGCGGCCAGGCTGGCACCAAACCCGAAACCTACCAAGGGCTCTGGGTCGCGGAACACAAAGTAGAGCAAAGACAGGACCACCAGACTAAAACCAGTGATCGAGAGGCCCATGACAGAGCCGCCAAACACGGCGGTGTAGAAAGCGTTTGTCGCTGACGCGGAAGCATCCTCGGCTGTCTTGACGTTGGCTCGCACCGCTGCGCTCATTCCGAGAAAAGCAGTGATGAGCGAGGTAACTACTCCCAGTACAAAGGTAAGTGCAATAGCCCACCCTAACCATAACCCCAGAAGCACAGCAAGGAAGGGGGTGAGCACAAGAATACTCTTGAGCTGTCGGGATAGGTAAGTCTTCACTCCTATGGCGATCGCATTGGCGATCTCGACCATCTTCTTGGAGTGGATTACCGCATGACGAAGGTTGTCAAAAAGCAAAACAGCGGTTGTTGTAGATACAACACCGCTTAAGACAGGGATCAGAAGCAGCAACATTGGGCTCATCTCCTACCATTGCAACAATACATAGGCTATTTGCGGGGGGCTTGTTCTTCCCCCACAGGTTCGGTATTGTAATGATATTTTGTGAAATGCAAAAATCGATCGCGTGAAGCACAAGGCTCATGAAGGAGTCCAAACTCAGCAGTTTCGGGGTTCGTGCTCCGTCGTGAAGACGATTTGGGATATTTGGGATATCCTTTGGGATATATTGTCTACTTGAGGATGTAATAGGCACCCTTCTTATCGCCGATGCGCAGCAGGATCCCCTTCTCCACCATGTCCGCTAGGTCCAGGCGCAGTGTTTCGGGAGTTACGTGGGGGCATAGGTCGTGGTACTCACGGTTAGTGATGCGGTCGTGTTCCTGCAGGTACTCTAGGGCTTTGATCTGTCGCTCGTTGAGCACTTTTTCCCACTGGCTCGCCGGGCGTTCGCGCACGTTGCGCAGAATTACTTTGAACGAGAAGGGCGTAGCCTCAAATTGCGGGCGGGGATGCCCTGCTTGAAGCATCTCGTCAATCATGCGGTCAATGCCCAGGCCCAATTCCTCGATGAACCCCCAATAGAAGAGTCCCCTCACAATGCGCGGGTTGCGCGAGAAATGCTCTTCGACGATGTTATCCAGAGTGATGTGGCCTGGGAGTCCGCCGGGGCTGATGATTTCCAGTCGGTCGTCGAACATGCGCACTTCGATCCGACGGCCCGTAATGCGATAGTCGCGGTGGGCGACGGCATTCACAATGGCTTCGCGCACTGCCGCTGGGGGGTATTCGGGGCGCTCTTCCCGTTCCAAGCCATGGATGAACGTTTCGTGGCGCATCTCTTCCCAAAGGATGTTCCAGAGTTTGTCAATGATTTGGCACAGCGCTCCACGGATTTCCTCGCGTCGGGTATAGCCAGGCAGGCCATCCCGGTTGGTCGGTGTCGTACCTGCAAAGCGTACCAAGACAGCATCGCTATGGGGGATCATGCGCTGGGGGTTGCGCCCAAAGAGCAGCAAGCCGGCCACGGTGGGTTTGCCTTCCGCATTGATGGCGCCGCTATCCAATAAGAGCTCCTGTTCGCTCAACTGCTCGCCACGGGGGCCACGCAACCGACGCTTGGCAGCATATTCGGTGATGATGCCCTGGTCAAAATCGTCCAAGGTTGCGCCAGGAACTGCCTCCAATTCATATTCTCCTGCTCCCTTGGCCGAAGCGAGGTGTCTGATCTCTTCGCCGCTCAGAGGGCGGTTCTTCTCGCCCGAGCGCAACAGGACGCGTCCGTCAAAAAGGCTGTGCAATTCTGGGCTGCGTGGCACGGAAATAGCCACTACTGCTGTCCCGCTCGGGGTCTCCAATGCCTGCCATTCCGTTTTGACTGGCGGACGGCACATCCCTTGTGCGCGCAGGAGCACTGCTTCCAGGTGCTCGGGCTCAACCTCCTCCAGCAGCATCCCGGTGGTGCTGAGACCAACCAGGATCGTGCCTCCATCAGCGTTGGCAAAAGCCACCAAAGTTTCTGCTAACGCTTCTGCGTCAGGTTGTGGCATGAATTCCAGCAGTTGTCCGCGCCCTTTTCTCAACAGTTCTTTGAGGTCCATACACCTTTCCCTACTCTGCCTTGCATTCTTTTCACCTTCCGCAGGACACTACCCCTTGCGTGCCCTCTTCGTCGTTGCTTGAGGAGCAGCAGTGGTGTCTTGTACTTCCCCTTTCTTTGTCCGCTCGGTGCCTTCTTTTGCCTTGGTTGTGGGCTGTTTCGCGGCAGGCTTGCGTGTCTGACGAGCCCTCTTCTCCCCTTTGGAGGGTGCCTGGCGGGTAGCAGCAGATGCCTTGGATGCGGCTCGTATGCGCATGACGCTAATGACTTTATCCGTGTTTTTGAGGGGTACAAGGGCTGTACCACGCGTGGAACGGCTTTGTTGAGGGATTTCGCTAGCCTTGGTTCGCAAGGTGGTTCCACCGGCAGAGGAAATGCCAATCTCGTCATCCTCACGCACGACACAAGCTGCTGCCAATAGCCCGGTTTGCGCTAGGGTTTTGGACGAGAAAGTCTCAATACCTTTGCCGTAACGGCTCTGGGCTGGATAGGCTGTCAGGGGTGTCTGTTTGGCATAGCCTCGTTCGCTCACGACGAGCAGAGAGGCGCCTTCCTGCACGCCATCCATCCCGATAATGTAGTCATCAGTGGCTAGTTTGATGGCATTCACGCCAGCCGCGTTGCGGCCCATTGCCCGTACTTCCTCTTCATGAAAACGTATCGCTTGCCCCCTTGCGGTAACCAAAATGAGCTCTTGGTTGCCGTCGGTGATCATGGCACAACGCAACTTATCGCCTTCGTCTAATGCGATGGCAGTCAGGCCACTTGGACGGATAGCGGAGAACTCTTCTAGCGGGGTGCGTTTGATGCGGCCTTGGGCAGTACAGATGGTCAGGAAGGTGCCTGCTTGGAAGTCAGGCGTTTCTATCACTGCGGTTACCGTTTCGTCTGCTTCGGTGGTCAGCAGGTTAGAGAGAGGGATGCCCGTTGCTGAATCAGGGATTTGATGCGCTTTGATGGTAAAGCAGCGGCCTTTGTCCGTACAGAAGAGCACATTGTGCAGTGTGTTGGTCGCCACCATATGCTGTACAGCGTCCCGGCTTGTCGCAGGAAACAGTTCACTGGGCCGGGAAACCCTTTTCACATAGCCCCGTTGCGTAACGGCAACAAACACATCTTCCTCTGGAATCAGGTCTTCGACGCTGATTTCTTCGGCTTCCTTTTCCGAAATACGCGTGCGTCGGGCATCGCCATAACGTTCTTTCAATTCCTGCAGCTCTGCCTTGATGACCTGGAGGATTTTGCGCGGACTAGCCAGCAGGCTCTGCAGGTATTGGATTTGCTTCAGCACATCCGCATACTCTTCCTCGATTTTGCGGCGTTCCAGTGCTGCCAGACGACGTAATTGCAAATCGAGGATGGCGCGTGCTTGTATCTCCGTCAGCTTGAACTTGCGCTGTAGATTATGCAAGGCGGTATCCGCATTTTGAGATTGGCGGATGGTGGTGATGACTGCATCCAAGTTGTCCAGGGCGATTTTCAGCCCTTCGAGGATGTGGGCACGCAACTTGGCGCGCTCTAGTTCAAAACGGCTGCGGCGGATGATGACTTCCTGGCGATGTTCGATAAAGAGTTGCAGGCACCGCTTCAACGATAGGACACGGGGTTCACCGTCCACCAATGCCAACAGGTTGACGTTAAACGTGCTCTGCATGGGCGTGTACTTGTACAATTGCATCAATGTGGGCTGTGGTTCCATCCCACGCTTCAGCTCAATGACGATACGCATGCCCTGGCGGTCGGATTCATCGCGCAAATCGGATATCGTCTCAATCCTTTTGTCGCGCACTAGCTCGGCGATTCTCTCAATCAGGCTGGCTTTGCCCACTTGATACGGGAGCTCCGTAACGATAATGACCGATTTGCCCCCGCCAGCGTCCTCAAAATGCGCCCTTGCCCGCACGACGATCTTCCCATTGCCAGTAGCATAGGCACTGCGGATGCCTTCCAGCCCCAGGATAGTGCCCCCGGTTGGGAAATCAGGGCCTTTGATAAACGCCATCAGTTCTTCCGCAGAAATGGCATCTATACGCCGATAGTTGTCTATGAGGAAGATCAGGGCATCACACACCTCGTTCAAATTGTGTGGCGGTACATTGGTGGCCATACCGACCGCAATGCCAGAGGCACCGTTCAGCAGAAAATTTGGCACGCGTGTGGGCAGCACCGTTGGCTCTTGCAACGTGCCGTCAAAATTGTCCATGAAATCCACGGTGTCTTTGTCTATGTCAGCTAGCAATTCCTCAGCAATGGGGGTCAGGCGTGCCTCGGTGTAGCGCATCGCGGCGGGGTTGTCGCCGTCAATAGAGCCAAAGTTACCCTGGCCATCCACCAGCAAATAACGCATCGTGAAATCCTGGGCCATACGCGTCATCGCATCGTAAACGGCCACGTCGCCGTGTGGATGGTACTTGCCCAGCACTTCACCGACGATGCGGGCGCTTTTCTTGTAAGGCTTGTCATGCTGCAAGCCCATGTCATTCATGGCGTAGAGGATACGGCGTTGTACGGGCTTTAATCCATCCCGGACATCGGGCAGGGCGCGCGAAGTGATGACACTCATGGCGTAATCCAAATACGCCGTCTTCATTTCCCGCTCGATGTCAACCTGTCTGACAATGCCAATCTCCATATCCTGGAACCTTTCCTTACCTAATGTCATTCCTATTATACCCTAAAGAGTTTGTATTCCCAAGAACCCCCTGTTACTGTAGACATGTTGACCATAAGGGCATAGCGTGCTATACTTGCTGACGGGGCAGGGGACATTCATTCTGATGTGCAGGGAGTTTGCTGTTTGCCTTATGAGTGGTTGCGGAGTGAGTATGGTGATCTCATCGGTTTAATACGCAAATGGATTGGAGGGGAGCATGAAACGCATTGCTGTATTGACCAGTGGGGGCGATGCCCCGGGCATGAATGCGGCCATTCGCGCCGTGGTGCGCACTGGCCTTGACAAAGGATGGGAAGTGTTTGGTGTGCGTCAAGGTTACGCTGGCCTTATTGTAGGCAATTTCATCCCATTGAAAGCTCGTGATGTCAGTGGAATCATCCAGCAAGGGGGTACTGTATTAGGCAGCGCCCGGTGCCTTGAGTTCAAAACGGAAGAGGGGCAGTTGAAAGCATTGCGCGCCTTGCATCAGCAAGACATCGAGGCTTTGGTGGTGATTGGCGGGAATGGCTCCCAAAAAGGTGCCTATGACCTCTGGCGCATGGGGTTCCCGGTAGTGGGCATTGCTTCCACGATAGATAACGACCTCTATGGCTCCGAGGTCACTATTGGCGTGGATACCGCGCTGAATATCGCGTTGGAAGCGATAGACCGGCTGAAGGTTACCGCTTCGTCTCATCAAAGGGCATTCCTCGTAGAAGTTATGGGCCGCAATTGTGGCTACCTGGCATTGATGGCAGGCATTGCCGGCGGTGCCGAAGCCGTGGTCATCCCCGAAGTGGAAACGGATCCAGAAGCGTTGGCTGCTGAATTGCGCTCTTCGTACGAACGTGGCAAATCCCATGCTTTGGTCGTGGTCGCTGAGGGGGCAAAGTACAACGCCGAGGGCTTGCTGCAATATTTCCAGAAACACCGTGAACGGTTGGGATTTGAATTGCGTGCCACGACTCTGGGCCATGTGCAGCGCGGTGGTGCCCCCTCCGCCTATGACCGCTTGCTGGCGACTCGTATGGGGGCAGCGGCAACGGAATATATCGCCCGCGGCGAATACGGTCTGCTAATGGGCTTGGTGAAAGGTGAAATCACGGGCACGCCATTGGAAGAGGCAGCGCACAAGAAAAAAGAGTTAGATATGCGACTGCTGAGATTGGCTGAGGTGCTGGCGAAATAGCGTGATGAGGGTAGAAGCGTTTCACAGGGCATAATATATGGCTTGTACATTGCTGGGATAGAGGAGGAGCCACAAAATGAAAAAGGTTGGACTGAGAGAAGTGCTCAATCTGCTTGCCTTTCTCGGCACAGTTACTGTAAACGGCTTAGCCAATGCCTTGCCCATTAATGGCCAGACCACGGGGGAGATATCCGATCGTTTCCAGGTTTATTTCGTCCCGGCGGGCTATGTTTTCTCCATTTGGGGGCTGATTTATCTGGGGCTATTGGGGTTTGTTGTGTATCAACTGCTGCCCGCACAGAGGAATAACCAGCGACTAGGGCGCATTGGCTATTGGTTTGTCCTGAGTTGTTTGGCAAATGGCATATGGATTCTCCTCTGGCACTATGAGTTCTTTGCGTTGACCGTAGTGGTGATGCTGATCCTCCTTATCTCGCTCATTGCCATTTACCTGCGCTTGGACATCCGCCGCGTGCAGGTTACAACAGCCGAGAAGTGGCTGGTAGACATCCCATTTAGTATTTACCTGGGCTGGATCACGGTAGCGACCGTGGCGAATGTCACAACGCTTCTATCGTATTGGAGTTGGAGTGGCTGGGGTATCGGTGCGCAGGTCTGGGCGGTCATCATGCTGGTCATTGCCACAGCACTAGCGGCAGCAATGAGCTTGACCCGCCGCGATATTGCCTATGCCTTAGTCATTGTGTGGGCTTTTGTCGGTATTGCCGTCAAGCAGGGCGGGACACCACTCGTGGCTTGGAGCGCTGCATTGCTGGCAGTGATGGTGGCGGCCATAGGGGCGATCGGTGTGCTGCGGAGAAAGCCGGTAGTGTAAGAAGCAGCGGCATTGAGAGATCAAGGGAAAATTCAGTGGAAACGGTCATTCCGCTGAGGAGCAGACATCACCGAAACAATTGGTTTGTTGATGCAGCGCTGTGCATCTCCATAGCAGGCTTGGCTTTCTCACTATATGTGCGCACGTTGGCTCCGTCGGTATTGATCAGCGATTTAGGCGAGTACCAGTTTGTTCTGTACGAACTGGGTATCCCCCACCCTACCGGTTATCCTCTATATGTCCTTTTGGGCTATCTGTGGAGCCGTTTGCCCATTGGTTCAGTAGCGTACCGTATCAACTTGCTTTCTGCTGTCTTGGGAGCGGTAACGCTTGTGCTTGTGTACCTGGGGTTACGGAATTGGACAAAGTACCGAGGAGTTGCTCTTGGTTTGACCCTCTTTTTCGCCGTGACACCCACTTTTTGGTCTCAGATGCTTGTTGCCGGTAGCTATCCACTGAACGCGCTGCTTTTTGCACTGCTCCTCTACTTAGTTTTGTGTTACCTGGAAGACAGAGTGCGCGTAGAGTGGCTACTGTTCGTATTTGGGCTGGGGCTGGCGCATCACCGCACGATGATCCTGGTTACTCCAGCGTTGTTATATCTGATCTGGCAACGCCGCCAAGAGCGCTGGGAGTGTAGACGTATGCTAAAGGGAGTAGGATATATGCTCGCACCTTTGCTGCTATATGCCTACATTCCCATTCGCGCCTTCCAGCTCGGTCGCGATGATCTGACAACCGTCCCGGCGTTAGTTTCCTTTCTTTCCGGCAGGGTGTTCTCTGGTTTGTTATTTCAACAAGGCTGGGCAGGGCTGCCTAGCCAAATCGCCAAGTGGGTTGGATGGACAGTGCAGGAGTTCACGCCAATAGGCATCTTGCTTGCCTTGGTTGGTATTGGCACTGCCTGGCGTTATTGCCGCCCTTTTAGTCAGTTTACTATATTGGCTTACCTAGGGCATCTGGCTTTCAACCTGAACTATTACATTGGCAACATTTATATCTATTACATCCCGTCCTACATGATTCTGTTGTTTTGGGTAGGGAGTTCTCTCTATGGGGTGTGTCGCTGGTTGGAACAGGCAACTGATAAACGCGGATGGCTGCAAGTTGGAATCAGCGGCATATTGCTGGCGAGTGCCCTCCTGCGAGCCGTTGCCATTTACCCAATGGTCGATATGAGCCACGAGTACACGATGGAGAACCTCTGGCTGGATGCTTTCGCACTCCCGTTGGCAAAGGGAGGGGCAGTGCTTGCCAACTGGAACAAGCATACCTCACTGGTTTACTATCAGCGCGTGGAAAAGCGGCGGCCTGATTTACAACCTTTCATCGCTACGGATGAAAACGTACACCGGGCTATTGCCGAGGGGCGTGCATTGTATGCTGCTGATCTGCCTCCTAGCGTGGAACCTTTTGCTCTTTCCTGTATGGGACCACTGATCGAGATACGTCCTCGCCCTTACCGTCTGGCTGATATCCCTATTGCTCGTCCCACTGATGTCGTATTCGGCGGGTTTCTTCGACTACACGGTTATGACTTTACTTACCTCCGCCGGGATGTAGAGGGAAATGAGCGTTACCTCGTTACTCTATACTGGTCCCTTGCTGCGCCTACAAAGCGCACACTGGCTGTTTCAGTGCGTCTGTATACAGGCAATAACCTGCTCATTCAGGTGGACGGCTTGCCTGTGCGAGGGTATTATCCACTGGCACGTTGGCAGCCAGAAGAGGTAGTCATTGACCAGTATATACTGCGCTTATCACAAGCGCAGCAACCGCTAGATAAGAAGGCAGAGTTGGAGGTAGTTGTCTATACCCCCGATGACATGCAACCGGTGGTCGTAGAAGGAACAGAAGAAAAAGCATACAGGCTAGGCACAGTTACCTTGCGATAGCCGCTTGTTTGTCTAGCCAAAAGCCACATCTAGGATCATCATGGCGGCAAAGCCAACCATGGCGCCCATAGTAGCCCAATCGGTATTGCCGCCGCGTTGCGATTCAGGCACGAGCTCCTCGACTACGACAAAGATCATCGCACCTGCCGCGAAAGCCAAGGCATAGGGGAGGGCGGGTTGCGCGATGAGGACGGCGGCTGCTCCGAGCACACCCGCAATGGGCTCCACGAGAGCGGACAATTGCCCGTACCAGAAGCTTTTCAACGGCGACATGCCCTCACGGCGCAGGGGCATGGAGACAGCCATGCCTTCAGGAAAGTTTTGGATCCCGATGCCAATGGCGAGGGCAATGGCGCCAGCCAGGGTAGCGGAAGGAAGGCCGGCTCGAATCGCACCAAAGGCAACCCCCACAGCCAACCCTTCGGGGAAGTTGTGCAGGGTGATTGCCAGCACCAGCAGCGTGATGCGGCGAAATGTGGTATGGATGCCCTCTGCCTCTTCAGGCGGAGCGCGCGGATGCAGGTGTGGCAAGATTAAATCAATGCCGCGTAGAAACAGACCTCCAGCGAGAAAACCCACAGCAGCGGGGAACCAAGCGGGTACACTCTTGCCTTCTGACATCTCGAGGGCAGGGGCAAGCAGGGACCAATAACTGGCTGCGATCATCACCCCAGCGGCAAAGCCAAGCAGTGTATCCAGCGTCTTTTTGCTGATGTCTTTGGCGGTGAAGACTGAGGCGGCTCCCAGAGCAGTGAGCCCCCAAGTAAAACAAGTGGCTAACAATGCCTGTAAGACGGGATGCAAACTTGCAAAAGCGTCAGTCATCTTTATGAACGTTTTGCTTTCTCCTGCAACTCATAGAGTTTGTTGATCGCCTCCAGGGGAGACATAGAGGAAATGTCCAGCTCTTTCAGCTCATCCAGCACGGGATGATTGGCTGGAAAGAGGGACAATTGTTGCACCTGCATCACGCGGCGAGGAGCGGTACCTGCGGGTGAACGCTGCACTTCTTCTTCCAGTTTTTTCAGAATCTCTTCTGCTCGGCGTATCACTGGCTTGGGCAAGCCAGCCAATTGGGCAACGTGGATGCCGTAACTGCGGTCTGCACCCCCAGGCACAATTTTACGCAGAAAAACCACCCGATCCTCCTCCTCTGCCACTGCCACATTGTAGTTGCGCACGCGGGGCAGGAACCTCGCCAATTCGGTTAGTTCGTGATAATGGGTCGCGAAAAGGGTTTTTGCCTGAAGACGAGGATGGTTATGGATGTATTCCACAACAGCCCAAGCGATGGAAATGCCATCGTAAGTGCTCGTGCCACGCCCGATTTCATCCAGGATCAGCAGACTGCGCTTCGTAGCGTGGTTGAGGATGTTCGCTGTCTCCACCATTTCTACCATAAAGGTGCTCTGCCCCGCACTGATTTCATCCTGTGCACCCACGCGGGTGAAAATACGATCCACTAGGCCAATTTCTGCGGACTCAGCAGGCACGAAGGAACCAATCTGCGCCATCAGCACAATGAGCGCAACCTGGCGCAGGTAGGTGCTCTTGCCTGACATGTTCGGCCCTGTGATCACCAGGATTGCCTCTTGTGGCGAAAGGTGCGTGTCATTGGGCACAAAAGGCTCTTCGTGCAGGGTCAATTCGACCACTGGGTGGCGTCCACCGATGATATGGATGGTGTCTCCTTCGGTCAAGGTTGGGCGTACGTAACGATTGCGTTGCGCCACTTCAGCGAACGCTGCGTACACGTCTATCTCGGCGAGTGCGCGGGCAGTAGCGAGCATGCGTTGGGCGGCAGCCCCCACCTGTTCGCAGACTTGCAGGTAAATCTGGCGTTCCAATTCCGCGCGGCGCTCCTCGGCGTTGAGGATAAGCGATTCGTGTTCTTTCAGCTCCGGGGTGATAAAGCGCTCCGCATTGACCAGCGTCTGCTTGCGAATGTAATCCTTGGGCACCGCGTCCAAATTGGCTTTGGTCACTTCGATATAATAGCCAAAGACTTTATTGTATCCCACCTTCAAGGACTTGATACCCGTGCGTTCGCGCTCCTGACGTTCCAGATTGGCAACCCAGGCTTTGGCATTGCGCGCTGCATTCAGCACTGTATCCAGCTCAGCGGAAAAGCCGCGTGCGATGACACCTCCTGCTGCTAGCGTTGCCGGAGGGTCGGGCACGATAGCCCGTGAAATCAGCGTGACTACTTCAGGGCATGGATCGAGGGATTCTGCCAAGGCGGCGATACAAGGGGATGCAGCCATTTCTCGCAGCAGGGGGATGATTTCGGACACGGTCTGTAGTGAATTGCGCAGCCCAATCAGATCGCGCGGTGTAGCAATGCGTTGCACGACGCGGTTGGTCAGCCGTTCCATATCGGCAACGCGCTTGAGCAAAGTGCGCAAGGCGGTGCGCCGGGGGATGTCGTCGTAGAAGGCCTGCACACCGTCCAAGCGGCGCTCCAAAGCGGCTAGGTCGAGCAATGGCTGGCTGAGCCATTGCCGCAAAAGTCTGCTGCCCATCGCCGTCTGGGTATCGTCCAGCACGTCCAACAGTGAGCCGCGCACCGTGCCACTGCGGATCGTGCTCATCAGTTCCAGGTTGCGGCGTGTGGCTGCATCGAGGGTCATAAATGCCTGTGTGGAGTAAGTGGATAACTGCGTGAGTTGCTGCACAGCCTTTTTTTGCGTTTCTTGCAGGTATTGCACAATGGCACCGGCTGCGGATATAGCGAGAGGCAAACCTGCACAGCCATAGCCATCGAGCGAAGCAACTTCAAAATGTTCGAGCAAGGCGCGTTGTGCGTTCCCCACATCGAAATGCCAGTCCGCGTATTTCGTGAAGGTATATTTGTTGGCCCATTCCTCTGGCAGGCTTGCTTTGTCACTGATGAGCACTTCGGCCGGCTGCAGCCGTTCTATCTCTTGCCATGCCTGCTGTAAGGGCTGCTTGCCATCGAACTGCGTGGTCTTGAACTCGCCTGTGGTGATGTCCGTATAAGCCAGGCCTACTCGCTCCGGATGGAATGCAAGAGCTGCCAGATAGTTATTGCGTTTTTCTTCCAGCAGGGCAGGCTCGACTACTGTGCCTGGTGTGACCACGCGCACTACTTCACGTCCCATCAAGCCCTTTGTCTCTTCCTGTTCCACCTGCTCGACGATGGCGACTTTGTATCCAGCGGAAATCAACTTGGCCAGGTAGCTCTCAACTGCATGGTAGGGAACGCCAGCCAGGGGCACGCGTTCCCCCTTCCCAACTGGACGTGAAGTGAGCACGATGTCGCACACTTCTGAGACCAGCTTGGCATCGTCGTCAAAAGTCTCGTAAAAGTCGCCCAGGCGAAAGAGGACAATCGCATCCGGGAAGCGCTTCTTGATACGCAGATACTGCCTGCGCACGGGCGTAGTCATGTCCCTCTCCAGTTAACCTCTGGCTGATTGGATAAGCGAAGTATAACGTACAAGCACGGTGCTGTCAAAGCAAAAATGTCCCCAGGCGCAGGATAAAATTTTGCATCGGGATTTGACAAGAAAATAAATCAGATTAAGATATATGTTGACTTATGCAGAACGCTTGTTCAATGGGGAACAGCGACAATGCATTGTAGATTCCCCTCACACAGTGCCGCTGATTCCCGCTCCATTGAAAGGAGGTGGTGAGTCGGCAAGTAAGCCATACTAGGCAATGCTCTACCTCGGTGAGAGGTAGAAGAATTTTTGGTATGCTATAGGAGGGGAGAAAAATGAATACGATCTTTGTCTTGATTATTGCCGCCATTGCTTTGTTCTTGGGGTATGGGGTGTACGCGCGCCGGATTGATCGCGATGTGATTCAACCTGACCCCAAGAGAGCTTGCCCGGCGAAATTGTACATGGACGGAGTGGATTTTATCCCCGCCAGCCGCAACGTCCTCTTTGGCTACCAATTCAAATCCATCGCTGCTCTTGGCCCCATCCTCGGTCCTATTGCGGCGGTGCAATGGGGCTGGCTGCCGGCGCTGTTGTGGATTATCTTCGGCACTTCCTTCATCGGCTGGGTGCAGGATTATGCCAGCATGATGATGGGCGTGCGTCGCGATGGGGATACTTTAGGAGCATTGAGCTATAAGCTTATTTCCCCCCGTGCGCGTAACATTTTGATGCTTTTCCTGTATTTTTACCTGCTGCTAATCATGGGTGCATTTGGCAACACGGTTGGGAAAGGCTTGATGATTAACCCCAAAGTTCCCTTGGGCATGATCATTGTGACGCTGGCGGGCATTCTAGCTGGTCAGATGCTTTATAAGATGAAGCAGGACATCGTTCTTACCTCTATCGTTGCAGTTGCAATTTCTTTCCTGGGCATTGGGATCAGCACGCTGCCTGCCGTGTCCAACATCTTCTCTGGCCTTTATGGCTTACCCAAATCGCCAGTCGTGTTCCTTACTGTGACCAGGGCACAGTTCATTGGCACTTTGCTTGTCTTCTTATTCTGCTACCTGGGTTCCGTGCTGCCTATCTGGTCCTGGGCACAGCCGGTGAACTATGTTTCCTTCTGGATCATCGCCTTGGGGATGCTTGGAGGTGTGCTGGGCATGCTCATCTGGCGGCCAGGTATGGGTGAATTCCCTGCGTTCACCCAGTGGAGCATTCCTACCGGGCCGTTGTGGCCCATGCTGTTTGTCACTATCGCCTGCGGTGCCATCTCTGGTTGGCATAGCCTAGTGTCCACCTCTGGTACAGCGCGCCAGTTGGAGTGTGAGACAGATGCTCTGCCTGTAGGGGGCGGCGCCATGTTCATGGAGATGGTCCTGGCTACGATTGCCTTTTTGACTGCCACGGTCGCTTTTGGTAGCCTGACTGCCTACAAGGAGACGCTGGGGAAGGTGGCCGCGTTGGGAGTATTCGCGGAGGGCTTGGCTCGTTTCCTAGATCGCCTAGGCGTGCCCCACGATTTTGGCGTAGCCTACGGCTCTGTCTTCCTGACCATCATGGGCTTGACCATCATGCAATTGGCGGTGCGCTTCATGCGTGTGGCCAGCGCCGAGTTGCTTGGGGACAAAGTGCCTGTTTTTAAGAATGTGCATGTGGGCACCATCGTGGCTCTGATTTTGACGGCTATCTTTGTCTGGATTGTGCCTTGGCTGACCATTTGGACCGCCTTTGGTGCTGCCAACCAATTGATGGCTGGCTTGGCTTTGCTGCTGATCTCGCTATGGTTAAAGGAGGAAGGGAAGAGGAACACCTGGGCACTCTATCCTTCTATCTTCATGCTCGTTACAACCGTAGCGGCGCTCATCTTGCTGGCTTACAACCAGTTCAAGGGGATCGCAGTGGCCAAGACTTCTCAGGCAGCGATTGCTGCGGCGCTGGTGGCGATCATCGCGGTAGTTTTGATTGTGGCAGCGGGATTTCTCATTGCAGATGGCTGGAAGGCGCTGCAGAAGCGGCGCCCGGAGATGGCTAAGAAAGTGCCATAATCAAACCCTGTCTTGTACGGCAGGGGCCTGCCGAAGCCTCCTGCCGTACAAGGCCCAACTGGTACAGACCAGAAACCAGGTTTCTAGCAGAAACCTGGTTTCAAGTCATAAAAGAAGGATCGACATCGGTGCTGGATAGAGTGCAGAAGAAGCTCCGCAGAGCCATGCGCATGCTCAGCGAAATCATTTACGGCATGACCGTTTTTGATTGGGTGCGCGGCTTGCGGCGCCAACGAGGGGAGATTGAGCAGCTTTTCATGCTCATCACCTTTGGTGACCTGATCGGAATTCCTGTGCTGCCTCCTTACTATACCTTGCGCTTGTTGCCCTATGTGGTACCACACATTAACCGCTGGAAGCATAGTTTGTTGCGGGAGCGAGATTGGACAGACTTGGCAGAACTAATTGAGGGAGTAGATTGATTTTTCAAACTCGGTTTGATAAAATCCAAAGGCAAATTTTAGGAAGGAGCCAAAGATGACTGAGGAAGAAAAACAGGAGAGTGCACTTTCGCGTTTTGGTCGTTCGTTCAAAGAATTGCTCTATGGCATGGCTGGTCATGACATGACCCGCTATGCGCTCAAGACGCGGGGCAGTATGGAGCATCTATTCATCCTGATCACTATGGGAGACCTGCTTGGCGTACCCATTCTGCCGCCCTATTATTCATTGCGCATCCTGCCATACGTTGTGCCGCAAATCAGCACTTGGAAGCGGCGCATGTTGCGTGAGCGCGACCTGACAGACGCGTTAGCTTAGAAAGGAGCACACACTTGACACTGCTTGCGCAAAGCTTCCGTGCCAATCCCAACCGCCGCTATATCGAATTCGGTGGCAAGGGTGGATTGGGCAAGACAACCTTTTCCGCTGCTACCGCCTACTGGCTAGCCCAGCAGGGGTATAAAGTACTGGTCTTTTCTGTAGACCCGCAAGCCTCGCTTTCGGATATCTTTGAGCGCGATATTTTTGGCAAAGGGCCGGTCGAGATCATCCCCAATCTCTTCGCACAAGAGATTGACGCTGACCGACGTATCAAGGATTACCAAGACGAGATCCGTCGCAAAATTCTCGATATGTATGGCATGGACACTGTGCCTGAGGAGATCGAGCACTATATCCAGGCTGCTGCTGCCGAGCCTGCTATGGAGGAAAGTGCCATTTTTGATGCAGTGGTGGATATTGTCGTCGGTGGTGATTATGACTATTACATCTACGACCTGGTGCCACTTGGCCATGCGCTGTACTATTTGAGCATGGCTAGCATCTACAATGAGTGGATTGAGAAGATCACCAAGTTGCGTGAAGAAATGCAGGAATATGCGCAGGTAGCAGCAATTCTGGAACGCAAGAAACAGACCGAAGAAGATCAGATATTGGCTGAGTTGCAATACATTCGGCAACGTATCAGCACTTCCTCCAGTATCCTCACTGATCGGGAAAGAACTGCCTTTTTCTTCGTGGTCACGCCGGAGGACATGATTATTCGCGACACCGTGAAAGCGGCTGCGCTGTTTGCCAAATATCAAGTGCCGATCTGTGGCTATATTGTGAACCGTGTCATCCCACCAGAGTTGGCACAACAGAATATCCCCGAGTATTTGCGCAACCGCATTGCTATGCAAGAGCGCTACCTAAGACAAATAGAGGAAACCTTTGGTAAAAATGTGCTGGCATGCGTGCCTGAGTTTGAACGAGACATCACGGGGATGGAAATGATTGCTAAGGTAGCGCAAGCCTTGTATGGAGGTGAGGCATGATCACGACAAATACTTGCCAGTTTTTGGCTGAGCATCCGCAGATAAAGTACCTCTTTTTTGGTGGAAAGGGCGGCGTTGGCAAGACGGTGATGGCCGGAGCGGCAGCACTATGGATGGCTCGCCAAGGGAAGCGAACTTTATTGGCTTCGACAAACCCCGTGCACTCCCTGAGCAGTTTGCTGGATCAGGATGTTTTTGGGAAGCCCACCCTGGTGAAAGGGGTGCCTAATCTCTGGGCATACGAGATCGATACCAAAGACACCATCGCCAAGTCGAAAGTGGAACTTACACAGAAAATTGAGTGGTTTCTGCGTTATGCAGATATCAAAACCAAAGCGGATGAGTTTGTTGAGTCAGCCACAATGAACCCTGCCTTTGAAGAATCGGCGATGTTTGAGAATATGATTGACCTCATGTTCGAAGACAAGTACGAAGCCTATGTTTTCGATACCGCTCCAACAGCCAATGCCAGGCGTCTTCTGGGCATGTCCAGCGTCTATTCGATGTGGGTGAATAAGATGTTACAGAGCCGTGAAGAAGCCAGGTCGCTAAAGGAGCTCCTATCCTATAGCAAGAAAAAAGAGGAGAAGGACCCGCTGATGGAGTATCTGGTCAATCTCCGTTTGCGTATGGAGCGGGCCAAAAAGCTGCTCACCGATGACCAGAAAACGGCTTTCTTCTTCATCACCTTGCCTGAAGCGCTGCCTATTGCCGTTATCAAGCGTTTCATTAACTGGTTCAAAGATTTTGGCATCCCTGTGGGTGGCGTCATTGTCAACATGTTGATTGATAAAGAGTCTGTGGGGCCCGATGCACCAGAATTCGTGCGCAACCGCGTCCAGATGCAGGAGCGCTACATGGAGGAAATCTGGCGCAGTTTCCCGAACGTCTGCGCGCTGGTGCCTCTCTTCGAGACAGAGGTGCGGGGCGTGCCGATGCTAGAGCGCGTGGCAGAACGAGTTTTTGCCCGCTGAGCATTTGGCCTCTATCTTTCTCCCAGCAAATATACCACTTTCTGGATAAAGGTATTGCTTTTCTGCGGACTCAATGGGGTGTAGGTGCAGATGAATCCGTATGTGCTGCTTGTATTGGTGGCGTTGTTGTTCATTTTAGGCTTTGGCGGCCTGTCATGGCTACGGGGCGAGGGGTTGCCTGGACGCTTTGCCTGGGAAGTGCTTGCCTTTACCGGTGTTACGCTTTTGGTAGCCTGGGTAATGCAAGTGCCTATCTCCCCTGTTTTGTTCCTGGTTTTGGTGTACCTCTTTACCATGCGTGCGCGGCTGTTGATCGACGTGGGCAACCTCTTGTCGACACGGGGGTCCTATGCGCAGGCGTTGTCCCTTTTCCATCTAGCCTTGCGCCTGGACAGTGATGCCTTTAGCCAGGCCATTGGACGTATCAATATCGGGGTTGTTTTGATACAGCAAAAGCGCTTTGAAGAAGCTATCACGCTGCTGAGTGACGTGTTAGCCCATATACCTCGTGGCGGACCCAAATATGAGGCGGCTTGTCGCTATAACCTGGGCATGGCTTATCTTCGCACCGGTCAGGATGTGAAGGCTGTAGAACAGTTCAATGAAGTCATCCAGCTATTACCGCACTCCATCTACGCACGAAGCGCAGAGGCGATGCTCCAGAGGCGTAGATAATCACTAAACTCGCGCCTATGGCCGCTCTTTCACCTCTCCCGTACGAGCATCCATAGTAACCTGGAAGGGGTATTTGTCCGGGTCATAAGAGATAACCCAGTACATCCAATTAGTAGCCTTGTTGTTCACAAAGTCCAGATATTTGGTGTTGAACATCACATACGAGATAAGCCTTGGTTCTACGTTGTACTTAGCTTTAAACAGTGGGTTACTAACTTGAGCCGCTTGTGTGCTATCCACCTTCCAGTCGCTAGATAGATAGAGATGGGAGTAAAACTCCAAATCCTCCTGGGTAAGCGGTTGCCCGTCTACACGAGTCAAGGCACGTTCACCTTTGGAGCTCAATGCGCCCGCCTGCACAGACACTGTCAGTTTTTTCTGAGTGGCGACCGAGACAAATGAGTAAGTCCACAGCTCGGCTCTTCCATCGCAGGGCAGTGAACTGCCATCCATAGCGATGTTGCCACCAACCACCGAATGCAAGACTGCATCATTCTGCCAAGCTATCGCTTCCTTCTCGGCAATGGGGTACCACTCCAATGCCGAACCTACTTTGGCTATTGGCTTGACCGCCGTTGGTTGGGGTATCTGGGATGGCCGAGCCATCAATGTTGCTATGGGTTTTTTGGTAGGGGTGATACCTGGGCCGCAGCCGCTTAACACTGTAACTCCGACCACCAGCACTGCCCAAGGCAGCAGGGTTCTTAACTTTGTCATAAGAGCCTCCTAGAATTTTTGGTTTCTTTGAGGTATTATAGCTCCAATTCATCATTTGAACCTAAGAAGATAGGCCACATAAAAGATTCTGTGTATTTCCGCAAAAGATTAAGCACAAACAAGAACTATTTTAAAGCTTATACGAGTTTCTATGGTATACTTTGCTGACATCTGACATGATGAATATAAGGGGGACAAACGTGGCAAAAGAGAGGCTTGGCTTCATCGGTTTGGGGATTATGGGTGCACCCATGGCAACGAACTTACTGCGCGGTGGGCATCCATTGATCGTCTATAACCGCACGCCGGCGAAAATGCAGCCTCTGCTGGCGCTGGGCGCGGAGGCAGGTCAATCCTGCCAGGATGTAGCAGCACGCAGTGAAGTGGTCATCTCCATGGTTTCCGATTCGCCAGACGTGGAGCAGGTTTACCTTGGTGCGGAAGGCGTGCTGGCGGGAGCGAAGCCTGGCACCTTGCTGATTGATATGTCCACCATCTCGCCGGCGACAGCGGTCAAAGTAGCCAAGGCGGCAGGGGAAAGGGGCTGCCCTATGCTCGACGCACCCGTTTCCGGCGGGGATGTAGGAGCGAGGAATGCCACGCTTGCTATTATGGTCGGTGGTGACCGAGAGGTTTTCGAGCGTGCCAAGCCTATTTTCGAACTGATGGGCAAGCCCATCTACTGCGGGCCCTCCGGTGCGGGGCAGATTGTCAAAGCATGCAATCAAATCGCCACCGCGCTGCATATGATCGCCATGGCCGAGGCTCTTGTCCTGGGAGCCAAGGCAGGCGTTGACCCAGCCATTGTGCTGCAAGTGCTCAGTGGCGGATTTGCGCAATCCCGTGTGATGGACGTGCGTGGCCCACGGGTCATCCAAGGCGACTTCCAGCCTGGATTTCGCAGTCGTTTGCACTATAAGGATCTGAATATCGTCCTGGA
>Ga0315298_1001183_pt1 | contig 49080 bp, 43 predicted proteins | sample WHS_1_MG_FD_203077 | JGI IMG/M metagenome (GOLD analysis project Ga0315298, IMG submission 203077) | Extremophilic microbial mat communities from Washburn Hot Springs, YNP, Wyoming, USA - WHS_1_MG | ecosystem: Environmental > Aquatic > Thermal springs > Hot (42-90C) | place: USA: Wyoming...
CTTTGCTCAGCGCCTGGCGCTCGATCTCCAACTGCATAATGCGGCGCTCGATCTCGTCCAGTTCCGCCGGCATGCTGTCGATCTCCATGCGCAGGCGGGCCGCCGCCTCGTCCACCAGGTCAATGGCTTTGTCCGGCAGGAAGCGGTCGGAGATATAGCGGTGCGACAGCACCGCCGCGGCGATGAGCGCGCTGTCCTGGATGCGCACGCCGTGATGCACCTCGTAGCGCTCCTTCAGGCCGCGCAGGATGCTGATGGTCTCCTCCACGGTCGGCTCGTCCACATAGACCGGCTGGAAGCGGCGCTCCAGCGCGGCATCCTTCTCGATGTGCTGGCGGTACTCGTTCAGGGTGGTGGCACCGATGCAGTGCAGTTCGCCGCGCGCCAGCATGGGTTTGAGCATGTTGCTGGCATCCATGGCGCCCTCGGCCGCGCCGGCCCCGACCACGGTGTGCAGTTCGTCAATGAAGAGGATGATCTGGCCGGCGGCGTCGGTGACCTCCTTGAGCACCGCCTTCAGGCGCTCCTCGAATTCGCCGCGGTATTTGGCGCCGGCGATGAGCGCGCCCATGTCCAGCGCCACGATGCGCTTATCCCGCAGGCCCTCCGGCACATCGCCGCGCACGATGCGTTGGGCCAGGCCTTCCACAATGGCGGTCTTGCCCACGCCCGGCTCCCCGATGAGCACCGGGTTGTTCTTGGTGCGCCGGAGCAGGATCTGGATGACGCGGCGGATCTCCTCATCCCGCCCGATAACCGGGTCCAGCTTGCCCTGGCGCGCCAGTTGGGTGAGGTCCCGGCCGTACTTCTCCAGGGCCTGATATTTCACCTCCGGGTTCTGGTCGGTGACGCGCTGACTGCCGCGGATGGAGCGCAGGGCTTCATAGATGCGGTCCGGGGTGACGCCGTAGCGCGACAGCAGTCCGGCGACCGGGCCGCTCTGCGGATCGGTCATGGCCAGCAGGAGATGTTCGGTGGAGACGAATTCGTCCCGCATTTTGCCGGCCTCGGCCTCCGCGCGCTGGAACAGGCGGGCCAGGGCGGGGGAGATGCCCACCTGCGTCGCGGCGCCGTACTGGCGCGGCAGTTTGCCCAGCTCCCCTGTCAGGTCCTGCAGGACCCGCTCCGGCTCAATGCCCAGGTTCTTCAGGATGGCCGGCACTACGCCGCCGTCCTGCTTGACCAGGGTATAGAGCAGGTGCTGGGGCTCGATCGCGCTGTGATGATACTCTAGGGCCAGATTCTGGGCCTCGATAATTGCTTCTTGTGCTTTTTCCGTATACCGGTTCAGGTTCATATCCTTTCCCTCCTTGCGTGCGGGTTCGCGGGCCGGCGTCCAATAGCAGGCGCGGCGCCGGCCCATATTTATGTCCTTCCTTACGATAGCAGGAAAGTGTAAGAGCGGCGTTAGAGGATTGTTAGAATTTTATTAGAGTGAAGGGCGGGTTAGTGTGCTGGAGCAAACGGGCCGGCGGGAGCGGGAAGGGGCTTCGGAACCGCCGGCGCCAGCCCTGCGTTTCCCGCGCCCTGGCCCAGGGCAGGTTTTCGTTTCCGCGCAAAGACAGTATAATCGAGGGGATAAGGGCCGGCAAATACCCAGAAAGGAGCTGGCGATGGCACTGAAAGGACGCTTGCGTTTGAAATGGGACGTGGATTTCGAGGACCTGGGAGAAGCCCTGCAGTCTCTCATCGGCCAGCCGCGGTTGGTGCTGGAGCAGGTGCGCCGGCGGCTTCCGTTCCGCCGGCGCATCGGGCTGGTGCTCAGCGGAGGCGGCGAGCGGGGTTTCGCCCATATCGGGGTGCTCTCCGTGCTGGAACGGGAGGGCATCATCCCGGATGTGGTGGCCGGCACCAGCGCCGGCGCGGTGGTCGGCGCGGTTTACTGCGCCGGCTGGTCGACGCGCCAGATGCTCCAGCTTGCCGCCGGCCTGAACTGGACCCGGCTGGGCAAGCCCCGGTGGAATCTGCTCCGCTCGATGGGCATCCTGGATGGCGCCCGTTTTGAGGAATATTTCCGCGAACTGGTGGGGGATATCACGTTCGAGGACCTGGCTATCCCGCTGACGGTAATGGCGGCCGACCTGCTGACGGGCGAGGAAGTGCCCATCCGCAGTGGCCCGCTGGCGCCGGCAGTGCGCGCCAGCAGTGCTCTGCCGGTCATCTTTAACCCGGTGCCGTATAACGGCCGGCTGTTGGTGGACGGCGGCCTGGTCAACAACCTGCCCATCACTTCGGCGCTGGAGATGGGCGCCGATTATGTGATCGCGGTGAACGTCAGCCAGGCGACGGAGCCTACGGAGCCGCCGGAGAACATCCTGGATGTCCTGCAGTTGGCTTTTGTCACCATGCGGCGCAATGCCATGCGGGATGAGCCGGCGGCGGACTGCCTCATCGTGCCGCGCATCGGCGATACGGACAAACTGCGTCTCACGAGCGGCATGGGCCGCATTTATCAGGCCGGCGTGCTGGCGGCAGAAGCCGCCTTGCCCCAACTGCGCAAAGACCTGGGCCTTTCCTGAAGCAGGCAGTGGGGGGCTACGGACACGGGATGTTCAGCGGGACCTTCATCCATCCCCAATCCGCTGTGTGTTCCTGCGCGGGTTCCTGCGGAGCGAGAGGGGTTTCCTGATTGCGCCATGAGAGGTGCAGGCGTATGGGCACTGCGCCGCCGGCCAGCGCCTCGCCCAGGGCAGAGCGGCCGTCCCCTCCCGCGGACTGCCATCCACTCATTTGTCCCTCCAGCTCCAGGCGCTGAGCGGTGATCTCCAGCCGCTGGATGACCAGCCGGCCGGCCATGAGGGCCGGCATGCCCGGTCCCGGCAGGATCGCCGCAGGGACATCCCACGGCCCGGCGGTGTCCAGGTCCAGGGCCTCTATCTGGAGACAGCGCAAGCGGGGTGGGTCGGCGGTCAGGTCGCTGAGGAGGGGGTCTGCAGAAGGATTCTGCGCCGGCAGGAGCAGGAGACAGCGCCGCGGCCCCCCAAAGCGCAGGCGGTCTGGCTTCTGATCGCCGTTGCTGTCCAGCGTCTCCACGGCGCCGACGATCCAGCCGGCGGTGCAGGCGCGGGTGCGAGGGGTGGGGGATGGGGTCGGCGCGACGGCGGCGGGCGCGCTGACCAGGGAATAGTACACCTGGTCCAGCCCGGGGCCCAGCAGGATGTACAGACAGATGGCCGTCAGGCTGAGGAAAATGGCCAGGAGCACATATTCCGCCCAGCTCGGGCCTGCGATGCGGCGTTCACCTGCCATGGCCTGATACCCGACCTATTCCAGGCCCAGCCACTGCCGGCAGGCCTTGCGTCCTTCCTGGGCGCCCTGATGGGCCGGCATCAGCGCCAGGGCCTGCTCGAACATGGGCAGTGCTTCCGCACATTTCCCCAGGCGGGCCAGCGCCCAACCCTTCAGGTTCATCGCCTCCACATCCGCCGGATTGATGGCCAGCGCCCTGTCCAGCGGCTGGAGCGCCTCCTCATAACGCTCCAGGTGGGAGTAGATCACGCCCATTTGCCGCAGGGAATCGTCCAACAGGCTCCGCAGTTCCTCCATCTGGATGACCTCCTGGAAGGTCTGCAGGGCCGCTTCGAACTGGCCGGCGCTGAGCTGGGCCTGGCCGCGCAGATAACGCGGTTCGGGGTCGTCGGGATGCAGGGATTCCAGCCGGCCGGCGGCTTCCAGCGCCTGGTCGTACTGGGCCATCGCCATATAGCTTTCGTACAGCGCGTGCAGAACCTCGTCATTGGCGGCATCACCGCCGGCGAGGGGGGCCAGGTACTGCACCGCCTCCTCGTAATTCCCCTCCGCGTACAGGGCGAGACCCAGCCAGCGGCGGGTTTCCGGGTCATCCGGGGCTTTCTCCAGGGCACGGCGCAGGTAATTCAGCGCGGCGGAGGAACTGCCGCGCTGGAGGTAGAACTGCCCGAGGGCGCGCAGTACCTGCGGGGAATTCGGGTCGCGGGAGTAGGCCTCGTTGAGCCACAGCTCGGCGTCCTCCCAGTTCTGGCGCGCCATGGCGGTCAGCCCAATGCCAAGGTACGGTTCGGGGGAATTGGGCATCATGCCGGCCGCCGCGCCGAACATCGCCTCCGCTTCCTCGTATTTCCCTGTGCGGTAGGCGCTCCAGCCCATCATCAACAGCGCCGGCGCCAGGTTCGGCTGGGGTTTGGACATCTCCGCCGCCACCGCCTGACCGAAGACATACTGTGCGGCCTCGTAGCGGCCGGCCTCGTACAGTTCCTGTCCTACTTTCATCAGGTCAGGGGTAGCGACTATTGGCTGGCGGGGCTGGGCCTGAAGCCGGCCGATGGAGACCCCCAGCGCCAGCACCGCCAGGAAGGCGGCGATGAGCACCAGCCACCACACCCGGCCCAGCCGGCCGGACAGGACGATGGTTTTGGGAGGGGGAGCCGCTCGCCGCAGGCCGCGCACCGGCCGGCGCTCCGCCGGCGCCGCTTCGGTGCCGGCAAGGGTCTTGACCGCATCTTCGTCGCGGAAAAGGGGCACCCGCCGGCCCTCCGGGCGCACGCCCCTGCCTGGGGATGGCTCGGTTTCCTCCGGCAGGCGCACTTCCACCGGTCGGAAACGGGTTTTCGGCTGACGCGGCGCCTCGCCGGCCTTGCTCTCCGCCGGCGCGGTGCTCAGCCGCGCCAGGCAGTGGGGGCACACCACCTCCTCACCGCTCAACTCGCCACCGCACTGCGGACACTGCGGCATATGTATCCTCCCTCACCAGGTGCAGGGACACGTTCCAGGCTGTTGATATTGTAGCATATTTGTGCGCCGGCCGCGCTGCCCGCCGGATTTCTTTAGGTTAAACCTTGGCGTGCGGTGATGGGGCCAGTCGGAAGCCGGCCGGCAGTATCTGCTCGACCCGCGCCTGCAGTTGAAAGCGCCGATAGGCCGCGGTCTCGTCCAGCAGTCGCCGCAGGGAACTGGAAATGGGGGAAGTGATGACATCGGCCCAGTGCACGGTCTGCGGACGGTAGCGGAGGAAGAAAAGACCGTCCTCGCCGATGCGCTCGAACATGCATACATCCAGGTCGCTCAGCAGTTCCAGGCCCAGCAGGACCGCTTCCGGCCGCTGGGCAATCACGCCGGCCAACGTGGTGAGGCTGGCCTCCCCGCGTTTGGCGCGCAGAGTGTGCTTCACCAGCCCCATCAGGTCCAGCAAAAGACTGCGCAGATCGGCCGGCGGGCAGTCGCCGTACAGCAGGACCAGCCGGCGCGCCGCTGTTTTCTCCAGCGCCGCCGAGAACTCGTCGGGGCCGGGGGGCACGCTCCAGATGACGAGCGTCTCCGCCGGCGGGAGCTGGTCGCGCCGCTGGAGGAAGGGGTATGCGCCGGCGCCTCGACCCTCTCCCCACAGGGCGATGGACTCGCCGGCCGCGGCGCGCTCCGCCCAGTGCTGGAGGATGTTGATGCCTTCGGGGGAGGCCCGCAGGTCCACGACCTCGACGGTATGCTCGGGTACGGTCACCGTGATGGGGGCGGCCGGCGTACGCCGCACCGCCACCAGCTCGATCTGCATGCGGCGCGTGCCGCCGTACAGGTTTTGGCGCAGGGTGAAGGCCAGGTCCAGCGAACCCTGGGGCAGGAGGTCGCGGTCTCCGTTGAACCAGACCACCTCATGGGAGATGCCGGCCTCGTCGGTCAGGCGCAGGCGGTAATGCTCGCGGCGCTCCCCCACCGTCTCGATGGATGCCAGGGTCAGTCCGCGCGCCGCCAGGATGGGGGTGGGGTTCCCCTCCCCGAAGGGCGCTAAGCGCGCCAGATCATCGTACAGCGCCAGGCTCAGCTCATCCCAGCGCACCCAGGCATCAATCAGCAGGGTGTGCTCCAGCACCTGATGGGTGGTCATGTGCCGCACTGTCTGGATGAAGCGGTGGGTGAACTCGTCCAGGTCAATCTCGCGCAGGGAGAAGCCGGCGGCCATGGGGTGTCCGCCTTCGGCGATCAGCAGGTCTTTCTGCTGGAGGATAGCCTGATGGATGTCAATGCCGGGGACGGAGCGGGCGGAGCCGCGCGCCATGCCGTCCGGGCCGATACTGATGACCACCGCCGGCCGGTGGTACATCTCGGCCAGCCGGCCGGCGACGATGCCCACCACGCCGGGGTGCCACTGTCGGTTCGCCAGCACGATGGCCGGCGGCAGGGGGCGCGGCATGGCCTCCAGCCGCTCCATGGCCATGCTCATCGCCAGGTTAGTCTGATAGCGCCGCTCCTCGTTCAGGCCGAGGATTTCCACCGCCCATTCCTCCGCCTGGCGCTTATCCTCACTGAGGAGCAGGCGTACGGCCAGCTCGGCATGGGCCAGCCGGCCGACGGCGTTGAGGGCTGGCGCCAGCTCATACATCACGGGGCTCGTGTCGATATCGGACAGCTCGATGCCGCCGATGCTCAGCAGGGCGCGCAGGCCGACGCGCCGGCCGCTGGCCAGGCGCGGCAGTCCGATCTGCACGAGATAGCGATTGTCCTGCAGAAGGGGCACCACATCGGCGATAGTGCCCAGGGCGACCAGGTCCGCCAACTGCTCGACCATGCGGCCGCGGCCGAAATGTTCGAACAGGGCCTCCGCCAATTTGTACGCCACGCCGGCGCCGGCCAGGGAATAGCAGGGATGTTCGGGTGGGAGCCGCTTGGGGTTCACCACCGCCAGCGCCGGCACCGGCGCGGAGGGCATGTCATGATGGTCGGTGACGATCACATCCACGCCCTGCTCCCGCAGGTACTGAAGCTCCGTCAGGTCGCCCACGCCGCAGTCGCAGGTGACCAGCACCTGCACGCCGGCCTCCAGCAGTTCTTTGAGCGCCGGCAGGTTCAGTCCGCGCGATTCCTCCTGCCGGTGGGGGATATAGAAGCGCACGGATGCACCCAGGGTGTGCAGGGCGGAGAACAATATGGCGGTGGCGGTCTGCCCGTCCACATCGAAATCGCCCCACACCACCACCGGCTGGCGGTCGCGCACGGCGCGGGCCAGCCGCTCGACAGCCGTGCCGGCATCCGGCAGTTCCAGGGGGGAAGCCGGCCGGTAATAGCGCGGGTTGAGGAAGGCCAGCGCGGCTTCCGGGGTCGTGATCCCCTTGCGCACCAGCAGTTCCGCCACCAGGGGGTGGCCGCCGATGACCTGGGAAAGCTCTGGCGGGACCTGTATCGCCGGCGGATCAATCCAGGCTGACTGTACCATATGCCCTCAATCAGTATTCGAATTCGGGAACATCCGACCAATCCCATTCATCGGGTGGGCCGGCGGCGATGTCGGTGCCGGCCAGCGCCTCCCCTTCTTTTGCCCGGCCGCAGTAACCCCAGTAGGGACAGAAGAGGCAGGTTTGCTCGTCCTCGCAGGGGGTGAAGCTCTCGGCCGGCAGGGAGGCGATCTGCGCGACGCGTTCCCGCAGGCGCTCCCCCGCCGCAGTGTGCTCCTCGGCGGAATACGGCAGAGCCAAGGGCGTCGCCGGGTATTCGGAAAACCAGTAAATCATCTCGACGGCATCGGGGGGGACGGCCGGCTCGCCGAAGTAGGGGGCGCCGGCCTCGACCGCCAGATAGCGGTAGACCACGGTCTGCCAGCTCTCCCGCAAGCGCTCCAGCCGGGGATAGAAGAAGCCGGTCTTCCAGTCGAAGATGGTCAGCCGGCGGCGCGGCTCTGCCACCAGCAGGTCCATGCGTGCCAGGAGCACATGTTCGCCGATCGGCGCGGCCAGCTCCACCTCTGGAAAGCGGGAGCCGGCCGGCAGGGCCGGCGGATGGTCCCGGAACGCCTGCCACCATGTCCGCAGGGGCGAATCGGCCGGCTCTGCCTCAATAATGGGGGCGACGTTGATGTTCAGCAACCACTGCTGGACCAGGCGGTGAAAGCGGGAGCGCTGGAGCAGGTCTGCCTCGCGTTCCCGAGAGAGCGTGGTCTGGGGCCATTCGACGCGCGCCACCCAGCGCAGGTAGAAGAGCCGGGGACAGCGGTCGAAGTCCTGCAGGTTCGATTGGGTGAAGACGAACGGCGGCTGAACAGCCGGCCTGTTCGCAAGCGTTCCCCGCATCATGGCTCTGCCTCACTGATAGGTGCCCCTTTGGCGGCGCGTTCATAGAACTGGCGCAGGCGTTCCAAAGCGGGCGCAATATCGGTTTCCTTATCGCGCAGGATGCCGAACGGGCCGCTGACCAGCCGGCGCCTGCTCCAGCTTATGCACAGCCGGCGGCGGGCGCGGGTGATGCCCACGTACAGCAGGCGCAGACGTTCGGCGATATGCTCCAACTGCGCTTCCTTCGTGGGAGGATGAGCGCCGCGCGGCAGGTCCACCTCGTCCGACAGGGCGCGGATCAGCTCCGTGACCTCTTCCCGTTCGCTCCCTTCCAGGATGCCCCAGCTTTCCATCCATACTTGATCCGGGTGCTCCGGGAACCATGCCCGGTCCGCGCCCAGGATGTACACCAGGTCCCACTCCAGCCCCTTGGCGCCGTGCAGGGTGGCGACGTTGATGACGCCCGGTTGGGGCGTATAGCCCAGCTCGCGGAAGCCCATCTGCGGCAGGGCGCGCGGGTCACTGCTCAGCTCGGCCAGCTCGCGCGCCAGGTCCGGCAGGCGCCAGGAGGGGTTCATGTCGGCGGCATGCCGCATGGTGGCGGCGATCTGCTGGACCAATGCGAGCTGGAACGGGGAGCGGAACAGTTCCGTCCCGACGGTCAGCACAAATTCATCGATGGGGAGCAGGGAGGCGCGCAGCCAGCCGGCGGCTTGCTCGGCGAAGCGCTCGATGACCGCAATCAGCTCCTCCGGCAGGTCTTCCACCGGTGGAAGCGCCATGCGCCGGCTCTTCCCCGGCTCCGGGAAGAGCAGTCGCTCCGGCCGGGCACTGCGCAGTAGGGCCAACAGGCGGGATATATTCAGTCCCGCCGGCAGTTCCAACACATGTGCCTCGACCAGGGTGCTGAACAGCTCCGCCAGGATACTGCTGGTACGGGGGGCGGTGGCGAAATGGGCAATGCCGGCCAGCACCCGCAGTACCGAACGCGCCTGGGAAGGCTCCCGCAGTAGGTCCTCAAAGTCCACTCCCAGCTCACTCAACTGCTTGACCACCTGACTGCCCAGAATGTTGGTGGGCACGAGGATGGCGACGGTATCGTTCGGGTGGGTCTGCACGTACCGTTTCGCCCGCTGGCATATCTCCCGCACCTCCGCTTCCCAGGTGGGGAACTCGCGCGTCAGGTGGACGGTGCTTTCCTCGGCCGGCGGGTTAGGTTGTGGATCGCCTTTGGGGACAGGATGGATCATCTGCAGGGCGAAGGCGCGCCGGCGGATCTCCGGCTCGGGATGCTTTTCGCAGGTCCATTTGACCAGATCATTGGCCAGGCGGATGATGGGCAGGGCACTGCGGCCGGCCTCGTCCAGCCTCACCAGGCGCACGTCGGGGCGCTCGCAGAAGCGGCGGAAGTAGCGCGGGTCCGCCGAAGTGAAGGTGGCATTGATAGCCTGATTGGGGTCCCCGACGCGCACCCAGTTGTGATGCGCCGCGCTCAGCAGGGCCAGGATTTTCTCCTGCAGGGGAGAGCTGTCCTGGGCCTCATCCTCCAGGATATAGGGCCAGCGCTGTTGGAGCCGGCGCAGGAGCGCCCGGTTTTTCTGGAGCAGGTCATACGCCAACCACACCAGGTCGTCGAAGTCCAGGGAGGCCCGCTGGTTGAGGTACTGCTGATACTCGGCGTACATCTCTGCGCCCAGCATGGCGAGCCGCACCACCGGCCCGTCGGAGACGCCGGCCAGCCGGCGCATCAGCTCCTCGGGGCGCAGACGCATCATCTTCGCGGTGCGGATGGTCGTGGTCGCCAGGTCCTGCATCACCCTGCGCAGGTCCGACTCGGAGACTTCCTCCGACAGTCCCAGCGCCTCCAAAATGGCGGTGCGGTTGCGGGAAATGAAGCGCGCGACGGCGCTCGCCACCCCGCGGTGGAACTCGACCTCGCCCAGGATGTCATATTCGGGGTCCAGGCCGACATCGCCCGGCGCCTGCTGGACGATCCAGTGGGACAGGCTGTGGAGGGTGCGCACGTCGTAGCCGGCATGCTGGGGCAGGCCGCGCTCGCGCAGGAAGCCGGCGATCTTGCTCTTGAAATTGGCCACCGCGGCGTTGGAGAAGGTGACGATGAGCACCTGGGGCAGTTCCAGTTCTTGGCCGGCGGCCGGCTCATTGGCCGATCGGGTGCGCTCCTGCTGTAGCCGCTGGCGCAGGCTCCGCTCTTCCAGCCGGCCGAACCCGTGGCGCTCGATCAGCTCCACTGCCAGCAGGGACAGGGTGGTGGTTTTGCCACTGCCGGGCACGGCGGAGACCGCCATGTAGCCGCCGGTATATGTCATGACCTTCTGCTGGGAGCGGCGCAACTGCATCATGGCTGAACCTCCCCGGCCAAGACGCGCAGGGCGGTGGTGAGGAAGGGGCCGTCCTGCGCCAGCCCAATGGAGCTGATGTCGCTGGCGCAGAGATAGGCCCGCCGGCGACAGCGCCTCGCCAGGCCCTCGATCATGCGCACCATCAGGCGGTTGCGCAGGGCCAGGTCATGGTCCATATCCCATGTCTGGCCGGCCTGCCAGCGCCGCGACAGCACGATGGGGTTCGTCAGCGGCTGGTGAGGGGGCCGCCACCATTCCGGGGCACCCACATCCACCCAGAAATGGACCTCGGAGCTGTGGTTTTCCAGCAGATAGGCATAGACCGGGGCGATCAGCACCGCCGGCGCATCCGCGTCCTGCGCACGCTCGATATAGCGCGCGGCGACCACGCCCTGGTCAATCATCTCCAGGTAATGCCGGCCCAATTGGGGCGATTCCGGCTCCAGGCCGCCCAAGGCCGGCGCCGCCCAGCGGAATTTGCGCGCGGATTCCATCAGGCGGGAGCAGGCGCGGTGGGCGTCCAGGTTCTCCGGGGGCCAGAAGCCCTTGGCGCAGAGCACTTCCTCGAAGAAGCGGCTGAGGAAGCGGTCAAAGGACAGCGGCTGGCCGGCGGTGTACTCGTTTATCCATTGATACAGCCCCTGGTAGCGCTCGACGGCGGCGAAGCCAATGCGCTCGCGCAACTGGGGGTCCAGCTCGCCGGCGTCCTTCAGGCCGGCGCGCGGCTCATACAGGACGGAGACCAGCAGGGCGGCACGCACCAGGTCAAGGTCCGGGATAAGCTGGGACAGCGCCTCCGCCACCTCCTGCGGCTGGGGGAAGCGCTCCCACTCCGGATGAGCGAGGGCCGACAGCGTGAGCAGGGCGCGCACCACGGCATCGTCGCGGAAGCTGGTCCAGCGGCGCAGGATGCGGAAGGGTATGCCGTGGGAGCGCAGGGCTTCCTGCAGGCCGAAGCGCAGGACGCCGTCCACATACGGCGCGATGATGGCGATTTCCGCCGGCGGCACGCCGCTCTCCACCAGCGCGGCTACCTGCTGACCCACCCAGCGGATCATATCGGAGCGGTAGGTGGTCTGATACAGGTGGACGTGCTCGCGCAGGGCTTCCGGGGACGGCTCCGGTTCGGTTCTGCCTTCCAGGAGGATGCCGGCCAGCCGGCTGGCGAAGCCGGCGATCTGTCGGTTGGGCACGAAGGCATCGTCCAGGTCCACTGCGTGCCGGCAGGCCTGGCGCAGGTCCCATGCCCCCTCCGGGTCCACACCCAGCAGGATGCGGTAGCCGCCGCCGATGTCATAGGCCAGCACAGCCGAATCACACACCTTCAGCATGCGCCGGATGAGGTCCTGCTCCACCGGCACGGTTTCCTCGACATTGTCCACGATGAGATGGCGGAAGTGGCGCGAGAAAAAGGCCCAGAAGATCGGATTGGGGAGCAGGTAGCGGTGGAAGACCTCGATGACCAGGGATACGTCGAGCGCGTTGCGCTCCAGGCAGAGCCGGCGGAAGCGCGTCAGGCACTCCTGCACCTGCCAGTAGAGCGCTTCGCTGGCGGTGGGATTGGCCTGGGCCAGGCGCTCGCGAATTTCGGTGTAGGGGAAATCGTTGATGGCGGCCTTGTTCAGGTTGTCCAGCAGTTGGGAGGTCAGCCGGCGGGGCCGCACCCGCACGTCATGGAAATAGGCATGCTCATCCATGAGCGGCTGGATGACCTGGTACATGAGGAACTGGGCGGTCTCGTAGGTCAGGAACACCGGATCGCGCTCTGGGTGGGCGAAGCCGGCCTCGGCGGCGATCGCCGGCCAGAACAGGTCCACCATGCGGCGGGCGAGGCCGTAATAGGTGGTGATGGTGGGCCGGCCGTGCGGTACCAGCGCCTGGCGGGTCAGCATGGACTCGATATGGTCACGCAGGCCGCGATCGGGCACCAGAAAGAGGACGGATTCGCCGCGCACCGGGAGTTGGAGGAGGTGAAGCAGGCGGTGCCAGAGCGCGGTGCTTTTGCCGGCGCCGATGGGGCCGGCGACGAACAGGGTATCATTGTCCTGAAGGGGCCTCTGCACGATGTCCAACTGCTGGGGGGTTAGCTCCATAAGGTCGCGCATGGACTGTACCTCTCAATCCAGCCGGCGCTGTACGACGGAATAGGCCACGCCGGCGATGACTGTCCCCAGCAGGAGGATAGCTCCTGCATCCGGCAGGACATCCGCCAGAGCCGCTCCCTTCAGCATCACCTGCCGCAGTAACGTCATATAATGCTGGAGGGGGAACAGGTAGGAGACCTGCTTCAACAGCAGAGGCAGGTTCTCCGTCGGGACCAGGTAACCGGAGAAGGCCACGTTCAGCACACCGATGAGGAACACCAGCAGGAGCGACTGTTGCTGACTGCGTGCCACGCTGGAGATGATCAGCCCCATGCCCATCTCGGCGCTGATGTACAGCGCCGTCAGTCCCAACAGGAGCGCCAGCGAGCCGCGCATAGGCACCTGATAGACGCGGGTGACGACCAAGAGCATGAGCATGAAATCGGTCAGGGCGATAATGAGGACAGGGACGGCCTTGCCGGCCAGCAGTTCGGTGCGGCGAATGGGGGTGACGGCGAGCTGTTCCATGGTGCCGCGCTCCCGCTCGCGGGTGATGCCCAGCGATGCGACCAGCATGGTGACCATATAGACGATGAGGCCCAACTGCGCCGGCAGTGTCGAGTAGCGCATGTTGAGCGTCGGGTTGAAGCGCGCGGTGGTGCGCAGGTCTATGCCGGCGCTCCCGCCGGCCGGCAATCCCATCTCTTTCGCCTGCTGGCGCTGGAACTGCGTCAGGATGCCCTGGGCGGTGTGTTGCAGGGTCTTCGCCACCAGGGCGTTGGAGCCGTCCAGGATAAGCTGGAGCGCGGGCCGGCGGTGCAGGGAGAGGACATCGCCGGCGAATCCCTGTGGAATGACCACCACCATGTCGAGCTGATTATCATCGATCAGGTAGATCGCCTGCTCGATGGACTGCAGGTCCGCCCGCACGCGAAGCTGGGAGGCGTTGGAGAAGGCCTGCACGACGGCGCGGCTCATGGCGCTGTGGTCGAGGTCCAGGATGCCGACGGGCAGGTTGCGCATTTCGGAGCCGGTGGCGGATGCCAACATGAACAACTGGAAGACCGGGCCAAAGATAATGAACGGCGTCAGCAGGCGGTCGCGCCGAAAATGGATCAGCTCTTTATGTACCAGGGTCAGGATGCGGTAGAACATATCAGGCCAGCCGATTCTTGAAGCTCAGGATGGCCAGGGCCAGCGCGCCGGCGCCCAGCGCCAGCAGGCCCAGGGCATATTTCCATAGATGCTCCATCCCGACGCCCTTCAGGAAGATGCCGCGCGAGATGGCGACGAAATAGGTTGCCGGCAGGACGGCGCTCTCGATGCGGGCGCCCAGGCCGGCGGTCTCCACCGGATGGATCAGGCCCGACAGGAAAAAGCTCGGCAGGAAAAATATAATGAACATGGCGATCATGACGGCCTGCTGGCTCTCGGTGAAGTTGGCCAGCATGAGGCCCAGGAAGTTGCTGGCGAAAAGGAAGTCCAGGCCGAGCAGGAGGAACAGGACGAAGTTGCCGCGGAAAGGCACGCGGAACCACAGCACCGCCACCGCGGCCGTCAGCAGGACCCCGATCAGGCCGGTGAAGAGGTAGGGCAGACCCTTGCCGATGATCAGCTCGGCGCGCCGCACCGGGGTGGAAAGGAGCGTCTCGAGGGTGCCCAATTCCTTTTCCTTGGCCAGGGCCTGGGCGGCGCTGAACGCCGGCATGATCAGCACCACGGCCAACAGCCCGGGCACCATGCTAAAAAGCGATTTGAGGGTGCGGTTGTACCAGGCGATGTCGCGAACCTCGAACAGCCCGCTGGCGATAGGGGGGCTGTCCATCATCTGCAGGGCAATTTGCTGAGAATAGGCGGCGGTGCGGGCGGAGATATCCGCCAGCACCTGGCTGGCAGTGGTGGGGTTACTGCCGTCCACCAGCACCTGGACGGCCGGCGTCTGACCGCTCTGGAGCAGGTCGCCAAAGCGCGGCGGGATGATCATCACGGCATCCGGGCGCTCGCGCACCAGGACGGTATGGATCTCGTCCCAGTTCCGCAGGCTCCGCTGGAGGTGGATGACGCCGTCGGATGTCAGGGCGCGGACATACTGGCGGGAGGCCGGCGAGTTATCCTGGTCCCACAGGTAGAGGTCGAAGCGGTCCACATCGAAGGCGAAAAGGTAGGCGAACATGACCAGGAGGATGGCCGGCGTAAACACCACCAGCACCCAGGTCTGTCCATCTCTCCAAATGTGCAGTAGTTCCTTACGCAGGATCGCCCATGTGATGCGCCAGGACATGCACCCCTCAGGATGATGTTTGATCGCTTTCATTATAGTCCTCTGCTGAGCGGGTGACAAGTTGCCGTGTTGACAATCTGGCCTCTTTGTGGTACACTATGCGCCGCTTGCAACAAGCGCATATACTGCTGGATGAACGGCATGAGAGAGAGCCGCGGCGGAGGGAGTGCCGGCCGCGGCCGCCGAAGGGGTACCGTACACCTGGGCAAACTCTCAGGCAGAAGGATCATGCCGGGACAGCACTCTGGAGAGCCGGCCCACTTTCCCGGGCCGCACCGAAGGGGCAACCGCATTCCAGGGTGAATGCGGCAATCTCTCAGGTCAGCAGACAGAGGGGAACAGGTGGAACCTTAGCCTGTTCCTTTTCTGTTATTCTGGAGCGGCGCGAACTCCTATGCACGCTGAGAGAATGGGGAGAAAGACCCGAGCGGATACCCTGCCCCGCCTGCATGCGGCCGGGCCGGCCAATGCGGCCGGCCAGCCGGCCGTTCTGCGCCAGGCGCAGGAGATAGCCCGCCGGCATGTGGAAGCCCTGGCGCGGGAGACGGGCGCTTTCGTCCTGGAGCCGGCCGATTCCCCCCTGCCTCCGGCGGTTGCCTCGCTCCTGCTTCTCCGGCCGGGCGCCGGCGCGCTTCTGAACGCCCAACGTCTTCTCGATCTGGCTGAGCTACTGCGCCGGCATCCCAATGCCTGGTTGTCCCTCCCCCTCGCTGATTTCACAGCACTCGACGATGAAAACGTCCCGCGCAGTGCCGGCACCTGCTTCGCCGTGGAGGACGGCGCGGACCTGGTGACGGCCGGACTGCATCCGGACTGTCCCGCGGAACTCCAGCAGATCGCGGAATCTCAGCGGCCATATACAATGAATTTCAAGGCCCTCCTGCGTGCCTTCACCGACCGCGAGGCCGAGGTGGCGGTCATCGGGCCGATCGCGCCCCACACCTGGCGCTATCTGGAGGATGAGGTGGCCTGCCGGGTGCGGGTGTATGCCGACGGGTACGGCCGGCACGCCGGCCTGGCCGCCGAGTTGTACCATCAGGTGGGATCGGCGCGCTGGCGCGAGCGGCTGGCCGGCATGGCCGACGTCGTCATCATTGACACGCGTCAGTTCCTCGCCGGCCTGTCCCCCTATCCCACGCCGGAGGATTTCCTGGCCTCCGACCTGGGCCGGCCGGCGGAAGTGGGCCATCCGCTCCTTCGCGAGCTGACCACCGCGGCCCTGGAAGGGGATCCCCCACTCGTATTGGGCGGCCCTATGCTGTTGAACGGCGGGTTATATGCCCTGGTCGAGACTGCCTGGCGCGTTGGGCCGGATGTGGACCGGGGCTATCATATTCGGTGGGGGTGAGGGCAGTTTGCCGGCGCCGCAGAAATATATTGTTCGCAGACAGGAAGTATACCGGTGGCATGATCTGTCGAGGGTAATTTGACGTTCCCTCGCGGCTCAGATACAATACACATCAGTTCAGGGAAGGAGGTTCCTCATGCCAGATAAGGATTACGCAAGCCTCTATTTTGGTGCCGATTTGGCCAAGGTGGACCCCGACATCCATCGCATCATCGAATTGGAAGAAGAGCGTCAGAAGCGCCGCATCATCCTCATCCCCTCGGAGAGCATCGCTCCCAAGCCGGTGCGTACTGCCCTCGGTTCCGTGTTCAACAACATTTACGCCGAGGGCTATCCGCCCACCCGCATGAGCAAGGACGATGAGGATGTCCTGCTCGATTTCGACTGGGAGCTGGCCAATTACCGCCGCTATGCGGACCGCCGCTTCTATAAGGGCGCCGATTACGTGAACTTCATCGAGTGCCTGGCCCAGCGGCGGGCGGCGCACCTGTTCGCCACCGATGCGGTGCCGGCGGACCAGATTCACGTCAACGTCCAGGCCCTCTCCGGCGCGGCCGCCAACCTGGCGGTGCTCGAGACATTGATGCAGCCGGGCGATGTGCTGATGGGCATGGACCTGTTCCAGGGCGGCCATCTGACCCACGGCTCGAAGTTCAACTTCTCCGGCAAGCGCTATCGGGTGGTCTCCTACGGGGTCAGCAAGCGCACCGAGAAGCTGGACTATGACGAGATTATGGAGCTGGCCAAGGCCCATCGCCCCAAGGTCATCATCGCCGGCTACACCTCCTACCCCTGGGCGCCCGATTGGAAGAAGTTCCGCGAGATTGCCGATGCGGTCGGCGCCTATCTGATGGCGGATATCTCGCATCCCGCCGGCCTGTGCGCCGCCGGCTATTACCCCAACCCCATCGAATACGCCCACGTCATCACCTTCACCACCCATAAGACCATCTGCGGCCCGCGCGGCGCCGTGATTATGACCGCGGACAAGGACCTGGGCGCCGCCATTGACATGTCGGTCTTCCCGGGCGTGCAGGGCGGCCCGCACACGAACAAGTTCGCCGCCATGGCGGTCGCCTTCAAGATTGCCACCACCCCCGCATTTAAGGACCTCATGCGGCGCATCGTGGAGAACGCACAGGCGTTGGGCGAATCGCTGAAGAAGCGCGGCCTGAACCTGGTGTACGGCGGCACCGACACCCATCTGCTGATGGTGGACCTGCGCCCCATCAAGGGCAAGCACGGGTATCCGCTGTACGGCGAGATCGTGGTGCGGGTGATGGAGCTGGCCGGCCTGATCGCCAATAAGAATACCGTGCCGGGCGACGAGCAGACCGCCCTGGGCCGCGGCGTACGCCTGGGCACTCCCTGGGTGTCACAGCGGGGCATGGGGCCGGCGGAGATGGACATCATCGCCGATGCTATCCACAAGATCATCACCAATATCGAGCCGTTCACCTACGAGGGCCTCATCGGAACCCTGCCGCGCGGTAAGATCTCACTGGATGTGCTGGAAGAGGTCAAAGAGCAGGTGGCGAAGCTGGCGGAATCCATGCCGGCCGATACCGAAGCGCGCCGCTCCTCCTATCCACACTACTTCTTCATGAACGAGCCGCGGGTGCGCCGCAACGGGCGCGAGGTGCTCGGCATCTGGGGCGAGCGGGCGGAGCCTTTCGTCCAGCAGGTGTGCACGGCCAACCTGGCCGGCATGCAGGTCGGCGAGGTGCGCCGCGGCTTCCTGCTGGATAAGGACGGCCTGGTGATGGACGATGTCTTCGTGCAGTACAAAGGCGAGGATGCCCGCCGGCAGGTGCACTACCTGATGGCGGTGCACGCCGAGCGCGCCGGCCGCATCACCGCCTGGCTGCGGGGCCTGGCCGACGGCTACATCCTCTTCGACAACGATGACATCTTCCGCATAGTCGAGGGGCCGGTCGTGGTGGCGGACTGGGTCTCGCATCCGGAACTGGAGAAGGAAGCCGATGCCTTCTTGAGCGCCATCGCCGGCCAGGATAATCCCGTCCAGCTCGGGAACCCGGCGCGCGCCAAGGAGGCGTTCGAGAAATATCCCGCCATGTTTGACCTGCGCAAATCGTACTTTATCGGCCAGGCGGCCCTGCTCTCCGCTGGCGCTCACGCCTCGGGCGGGAACAAGGTCGAATGGAGCTGGCAGGAGCCGCAGGACGTCCCGCTCAAGCGCACCTGCCTGTACCAGGAGCATCTCAAGCTCACGAAGCGCATCATCCCCTTTGCCGGCTGGGAGATGCCGGTCTGGTACACGGGCGTCAGCGATGAGCACCGCGCCACGCGCGAGACGGCGGCGCTGTACGATGTCTCCCATATGGGCGTGCTGGGCATCACCGGCCGCGACGCCGAGACCTTCCTCGACTTGGTGTCCACCAACTACGTGCGCTGGCTGGAGGATGGCCAGTCGCAGTACTCCTACCTGCTGGATCCGGACGGCGAAGCCATTGACGACATCATGGTCTACCGGCGCGGCCCGCACAACTTCCTCATGGTGGTCAACGCCGCCAACGCCGACAAGGATTGGGACTGGCTGAACGCGGTCCTGCAGGGCAAGGTCATCATCGATCGGGATAATCCGGGCATGACCTTCGAGGGGGATGTGACGCTGAAGAATCTGAAGGACCCGGCCAACGGCGCGGAGCAGAAGGTGGACATTGCCCTGCAGGGGCCGGCCTCCCGCGAAATCCTGATGCGGCTGGCGGATGATGAGAAAACGCGGCGCGGCCTGGCGCGTCTGCCGCGTACCGACCTGATGGATGCCCGCTGTGCCGGCCTGGACCTGGTCATCGCCCGCACCGGCTACACCGGCGAGGATGTCGGGTTTGAGATCTTCGTGCACCCCGATGAGGCACCCAAGCTGTGGAACGCCATCCTGGACGCCGGCAAAGACCTGGGCGTGAAGCCGGCCGGCCTGGCAGCGCGCGACTCCACCCGTACCGAAGCCGGCCTGCCGCTCTACGGCCATGAGATCGCCGGCCCCTATCACATCACCCCGCATGAGGCCGGCTTTGGCTCCTACGTCAAGTTCCACAAACCCTTCTTCATCGGGCGCAAGGCCATCATCGCCAAGATGAAGGAAAGCACCATGCAGATCATCCGCTTCCGCATGACCCAGAAGGGCGTCAAGGTGCCGAAGCTCGGCGACCCGGTGGTCAATGCCCGCGGGCGCTGCATCGGCTATGTGACCTCCTGCGCCATTGACTATGAGGGCTACCTGGTCGGCCTGGCGTATGTGGAGCGCAAGGCGGCCAAAGAGGGGAGCCAGATCGGCATTTTCGTCCTGCCGGAGAAGCCGGAGCCCGAGAAGCAGAAGCCGGAGTTCGCCCCGGGCGATTCCACCCTTCTGCCCTTCACCGCCATCATCCTGCCGCGCTTCCCGAAGAAGGAGGAGCTGGGAAGGGTGGTTCCAGAGACGGGCGTCAGCGCCTGATGCCGGCGCGGTGATATTGCGCAAATTCACTAACACACTCAAGAAAAAGGAGAGCGTGCGATGGCTATCAAAATCGATCCCAACTGCTACTACACCAAGTCCCACGAGTGGGTGCGTGTGGAGGGGAACGAGGCCTGGGCCGGCCTGACCGACTACGCCCAGGACCAGCTCAGCGACATCGTCTACGTCGAACTGCCGGAAGAGGGCGATTCCTTCAAACAGGGCGAGGTCTTCGCTACAGTGGAATCGGTCAAAGCCGCTTCCGATGTCTACATGCCGCTCAGCGGCGAGGTCCTGGAGGTCAACGAGCAGTTGTCCAGCGCGCCGGAGCTGATCAACCAGGACCCCTACGGCGATGGTTGGCTCATCAAGTTTACCCCATCGGACCTGTCCGAGCTGGGCAAGCTGATGGGCCCCGATGCGTATGAGAAGTTTCTCAAAGAGGAAGAGGAGAAAGGGGGACACTGATGGTATACGTTCCCAATACCGATAAAGACCGTGCCAAGATGCTGGCCGTCATCGGTGTGGAGAGCGTAGATGACCTGTTTTACGACGTTCCAAAGGAACTGCGCTATCCGCAGATCGAACTGCCAGAGCCGGTCTCGGAGATGGAGGTACTGCGCGAACTGCAGGAGATGAGCGAGTCGAATGTGGATCTCCTGCACACGCCCAGCTTCCTGGGCGCCGGCGCGTACTATCACTTCATCCCCAGCGTCGTGGACACCATCATCAGCCGCTCGGAATTCTACACGGCCTATACGCCCTACCAGCCGGAGGTCAGCCAGGGGACCCTGCAGGCCATCTTCGAGTATCAGACCATGATCTGCATGCTCACCGGCATGGATGTCGCCAACGCCTCGCACTATGACGGCGGCACTGCCACGGCGGAAGCGGTCATCATGGCGGTGGCGGTCGGCAAGGGCAAACGCCGGCGCATCGTGGTCTCGCCTCGCCTGCATCCCGAATACGTCCAGGTGGTGCGTACCTACGTGCAGGGCATGGATATCCAGGTCGTGGGCGATGAGAACCCGCACGCCTCGCTGGAGGACATCGCCGGCCTGATTGACAGCAACACCGCCGGCGTCATCGTCCAGGTGCCCGACTTTTTCGGCACTATTGAGGATTACGGCACCCTCCAGGCCCTGGCGGATAAGGCGCACCAGGCCGGCGCGCTCTTCATCGTCGTGGCCTATCCCATCTCGCTGGGCCTGCTGAAGCCGCCGGCGGAATACGGCGCGGACATCGTCCTGGGCGAGGGGCAGTCCCTGGGTAATCCGCTGAGCTTCGGCGGGCCGTACCTGGGCTTCTTCGCCTGCAAGGAGGAGTATGTCCGCCGCATGGCCGGCCGGCTGGTGGGGCAGACGGTGGACACGCAGGGCCGGCGGGGCTTCGTGCTCACCCTCTCCACCCGCGAACAGCACATCCGCCGCGAGAAGGCCACCTCTAACATCTGCACCAACCAGGGGTTGAATGCCCTGGCCGCGGCCGTGTACATGTCGGCGCTGGGCAAGCAGGGCCTGCGCAAGGTGGCGGAGCTGTGCTATCACAAGGCACACTACGCCGCCAGGAGGATCGCCGAGATCCCCGGCTACCGCCTGCTGTCGGACAAGCCCTTCTTTAACGAGTTTGTGGTGCGCTGTCCGAAGCCGGCGGCGGATATCAACCGCTATCTGTACGAGGAATGGGGCATCGTCGGCGGCTTTGAGGTGGCAAAGGTGTGCCCTGGGCTGGAGGACAGCCTGATGTTTGCAGTAACGGAGATGAACACGCGCGACGAGATCGACGCGCTGGTGGAAGCACTGCGGGAGGTGGCGAGCAATGGCTAAGATTGTCGAACCTTTGATCTTCGAGTTAAGCTCGCCTGGCCGCGTGGGAGCTACCCTGCCGGAGCTGGATGTGCCGCCGGCGGATATCCCGGCGGAGCTGTGCCGCGAGGACCTGCCCCTGCCGGAAGTCTCGGAAGTGGACGTGGTGCGCCATTTCGTGCGTCTGTCCCGCATGAATTACGGCGTGGACCTGGGGATATATCCCCTGGGCTCCTGCACCATGAAGTACAATCCGAAGGTCAATGAGGTGGCGGCGCGTCTGCCCGGCTTCGTGTACACCCATCCGTATCAGCCGGAGGACCAGGTGCAGGGCAACCTGCAGTTGATGTGGGAACTGCAGGAGATGCTGAAGGCCATCAGCGGGTTCGCCGGCGTCTCCCTCCAGCCGGCGGCCGGCGCCCACGGGGAACTCACCGGCATCCTGATCATGCGCGCCTATCTGCACGATCAGGGTGAGACCCAGCGGGATACCATCCTCATCCCCGATTCGGCCCACGGCACCAACCCCGCTTCCACGGCCATGGCCGGCTTCAAAGTGGTGGAGATCAAATCCGATGAGCGCGGCAACGTGGACCTGGAGCATCTGAAGGCCAACCTGAACGACCGCGTTGTCGGCCTGATGCTCACGAACCCCAACACGTTGGGGCTGTTCGATGAGCATGTTTGCGAGGTGAGCCGGCTGGTGCACGAGGCCGGCGGCCTGATGTACGGCGACGGCGCCAACATGAACGCCATGCTCGGCATCGTCAAGCCGGCGGACCTGGGCATTGACGTCATGCACTTCAACCTGCACAAGACCTTCTCCACGCCGCACGGCGGCGGCGGCCCAGGCAGTGGTCCGGTGGGCGTGGTGGAAAAGCTGGTGCCCTATCTGCCCGGCCCCATTGTGGATATCCAGGTGGTGGGCGAGGAAGAGCATGCCGGCCATGTCCATGAGGACGAAGAGGAAATGGTCGAGGTCTTCTTCCGCCTGGTCATGCCGGCGAAGAGCATCGGGCGTGTCAAGACCTTCTACGGCCAGTTCGGCGTGATGATCAAGGCCTACACCTATATCCGCATGTTGGGCGCCGAGGGCCTGCGCCGCGTGGCGGAGAACGCGGTCATCAACGCCAACTACCTCATGGCCAAGGTCAAGAAGGTCTACCCTCTGCCGTACGACCGCCTGTGCAAGCACGAGTTCGTGGTGGAGGGCAAGTTCAAGGATGCCCCGGACATCCATGCGCTGGACATCTCCAAGCGGCTCATTGACTACGGCGTGCATCCGCCCACCAACTACTTCCCGCTCATCGTGCCCGAGGCGCTGATGATTGAGCCCACGGAGACGGAGAGCCTGGAGAGCCTGGATTACTTCGCCGATGCGCTGCTCCGCATCGCCGAGGAGGCGAAGACCAATCCGGAGCTCCTGCATGAGGCGCCGCATAATACGCCGGTGAGCCGGCTCGACGAGGTCGGGGCGGCGCGCAATCCGATCCTGCGCTGGAAGCCGGCGGAATAAGCGCAGTCCAAAACCGCAGGTGATGAGGGCACTGGAACCGCCAGTGCCCTCATAATATCTTTGGTTGCACGGGCCTTTCGCTTCACAAGGGGGTGATGCATGGCGCGGCATCCCTGGCTGGACCCTTCGCCCTTCTTTTTTGCCGGCGGCCCCGTCGGCTGTCTCCTGATACACGGCTTTACAGGCGCGCCGGCGGAAATGCGGCCGATGGGGGAATTCCTGGCGGCACACGGCCTGACGGTCTCGGGCATTCTCCTGCCGGGGCACGGGACCCAGGTGGAGGACATGGAGCGCACGACCTGGCGGGATTGGGCCGGCGCGGCAGAGGAGGGCCTGCGACAGCTACAAGGGCGGTGTCCGGTCGTCTTTGTGGGCGGGCTGTCCATGGGCGGCCTGCTGACCCTGTACCTGGGGGAGCGCTATCCGGTGCACGGCCTTATTGCGATGGCCGCGGCGATTCGGGTCAGCAGTCGCCTGTTCCCCCTCGTCCCTATCGCCAAACATTTCCTGCGCTACATTGAGAAGGAACCGCCCGAAAAGGCGGACTATGTGGACCCGGAGACCTTTGGCCGGCTGTGGAGCTACGAGGTTTATCCCACGCGCTCAGCCCATGAGATGATGAAGCTCATGCGGCAGGTGCGGCCGCGCCTGCGTGATATCCAAGCTCCCATCCTAATCGTGCAGGGCGATCAGGACAGCCTGGTGCCGCCGGCCTCCGCCCAGGAGCTGTACTCTGCCGTCCGCTCCGCGAGCAAGGAACTGCTGATGGTGCATTCGGGCCACTGCGTGACGGTGGATGCGGAGCGCGAGCGGGTCTGGCAGGCGGCGCTGGATTTCATCCGGCGCCATACGCCGGCGGAGCACCGCCATCATATTGCGGACTGATGGTAGGACAAGTTGACAATCGAAGCAAGTAGGAGTAATATGCCCTCGACATTCGCTGATGCATCGCGATGGAGAGGGCATATTATGTGCAAAGCATGCAGTCAGGTCGGCCTCCCGAAGGAAGCGCTGGATACCCCCGCCCTGTGGGTGGACCTGGACATTATGGAGCGCAATATCCAGGTGCTGGCGGACTTTTTCCGCCGTTCGGGGGTGGGGTGGCGGCCGCATATGAAAGGGATCAAGGTGCCGGCCATTGCCCATAAGCTCCTGCGGGCCGGCGCCCATGGCGTCACCTGCGCCAAGCTGGGGGAGGCGGAGGTACTGGCGGCGGCTGGCATCCGCGATATCCTGGTGGCCAATCAAGTGGTGGGCGAGCAGAAGGTGCGCCGGCTGGTCTACTTGCGGAAGACGGCCGACGTCATGGTGGCGGTGGACAGCCTGGAGAACGCCCAAGAGATTTCCCGCGCGGCGCAGGAGGCCGGCGTACAGGTGCGCGTCCTGGTGGAAGTCAACACCGGCATGAACCGCTGTGGCGTGGAGCCAGGGGAAGCGGGGGTGCGTTTTGCCGGCCAGGTGGCAGAACTGCCGGGACTGCGCTTCACTGGTTTCATGTCGTGGGAAGGCCATGTCGTGGCCATCCCGGACGCGGAGGAAAAGCGCCGCGTCTGCACGGAATCGGTCGGGAAGCTGGTGCGCACCGCCGAAATGGCGCGGCAGGCCGGCCTGCCGGTGGACATCGTCTCGTGCGGGGGGAGCGGGAGCTACTGGATCACGGCGGGCATCCCGGGGGTGACGGAGATCCAGGCCGGCGGCGCGGTGTTCACCGACGTGACCTACCGGCGGTGGGGGGTGCCGCTGGAGCCGTCGCTTTTCCTGCTGACCACGGTCATCAGCCGGCCGACAGCCACGCGCGCCGTGTGCGATGCCGGCCGCAAGGCGATGGACAACGTCGTCTCCACACCGGAAGTGGTGGGGGTGCCCGGAGCGCGCGTGGGGGTCCTGTCGGCCGAGCACGGCATCCTGGAGCTGGCCGGCCCCGAGGTGCCCCTGCGGGTGGGCGATAAGGTTGACTTGATCGTCGGGTACGGCGATTTGACCGTGTACAAGCATGATTATCTGTACGGCGTGCGCAACGGCATTGTGGAGGCCCAGTGGGAGGTGATGCCGCGCAGTGCACTGCGGTAGGGGTGAAGCGGGCGCTCCTGGGCCGGCAGGGTTTGACAGCGCGTATCTTTTCCAGTAAGATTGCCGGCAAACACAGAAACTCGATGGGAGCGTCATCTTCGCTATGTTGACCGATTGGGCTCGCAGGAGCTTCCGATGGGCTGTGGACCCCATTGCCAGAACACTGGCGGCGCTGGGATTGACCCCCAATGGCCTGACCTTTCTGGGCCTGGTGTTGAACATCGGTGCGGCGTACCTGCTGTACCTGGGAGAGTTCTTCTGGGGCGGCCTGGCGGTGGCCTTCGCCAATGCCTTTGACGCGCTGGATGGCGCGCTGGCCCGACAGACCGGCAAGGTCAGCACCTTCGGCGCCTTCTGGGATTCCACCATTGACCGCTATTCCGAGGCCAGTTTGTATTTCGGCCTTGCGGCGCACTTCCTCCGTACCGCCCAGTCCCACCTGGTTCTGCTGGCCTTCGCGGCCGCCATCGGCTCCCTGCTGGTCAGCTACACGCGGGCGCGTGCGGAGGGCGTGGGTGTGGAGTGCAAAGAGGGCCTGCTGACCCGCGTCGAGCGCACGCTGTTGTTGATCGTATTCCTCCTGGTGCAAAGGATAGACATCGGGTTGTGGGTGCTGGCTGTGCTGGCCCATCTGACCGCCTGGCAGCGGATTTACACCGTCTGGCGCAAGACGGACAACGGCCGGCAGCCGCTGTGAGGGCGCTGTGCATGCCTGTCTGCTGTACAGCGATTTCCCATCCTATGGCTGAGGCGGGTATGGGATGCCTGAGGTGCTGGTATTGGGGTCGGGCGGGGCACTGCCCAGTGCGAAGCGGGATAACACCTATCTGGCGGTACGGGGGGAAAGCTCGGTACTGTTGATCGACTGCGCCGGCAGTCCGATCCAGCGACTGCGCCAGATGGGGGTGGACCCTACTTCTCTGCGCGCCTTGATCGTGACGCATCATCACCCTGACCATATTTATGGGGTACCCATCCTGATCCTGGGGATGTGGCTTTTGGGCCGGCAGGATGACCTGGAGGTGTATGGGCCGCTGAAAGCGGTGGCGTCGGTCGCTTCCCTATTGGAGGTGGTGGATGCCACCGATTGGCCGGCGCTGTTCGGCACGGTGTTTCATGCCATCCCGCTCATCGAGCGCACCCTGGTGCTGGAGACGGAGGATTTCCGCGTATACTCCAGCCCGGTGGCGCATATGGTGGCCTGTGTGGCGCTGCGCATCGAGCATAAGGCCAGCGGAGCGGTGATGGTCTATTCCAGCGACACGGAGCCATGTGATGCGTTGGTGCGCCTGGGGGCAGGGGCGGACCTGCTCCTGCACGAGGCGACGGGGAACTTTCAGGGGCATTCTTCCCCGCGCCAGGCCGGCGAGATGGCACAGGCGATGAACGCGAAGCGCCTGGTGCTGGTGCACCTCTCCAACAATGGGGCCGATGGGGATGAGGAGCTGTGGCAGAGAGAGGCGCGAGAAGCATATGCCGGCCCCGTCTCTATCGCCCATGACCTGGAGCGCTTCGAATTCTAGGGACAGAAAGAAGGCGGTTGAGGGGTGCTTCAACCGCCTTCGTGTACGCCGAGGGGTTCAGCGCCGGCTACTTGCGCGGGTGGGCCGGGTCAGGCTGAGGCGCATCCACCGGGCAGACGGCGGCGCAGTTGGGGGAGTCGTGATACCCGACGCATTCCACGCACTTGTTCGGGTCGATGACGTACTTGTCGTCGCCTTCGGAAATGGCGCCGACGGGGCATTCCGGCTCGCAGGCTCCGCAAGCGATGCATTCGTCCGTGATCATGTAAGCCATCGTTATCACCTCCGGTGAAGAATGGGAAAGCGCAGGAACTAGTGGCGATTATACCCCGTTTAGGTAAAAGTGCAAACGCGGGGCGGGCGTGCCGGCGGAACGAGATTTCGACCGCGCTGAAATTTGACAACTGCATTATCCATGCTATAATGATTATTTGCTGAAAAAATCCCTGGCTCGAACACGCGGCGCCCTGGACGGCATTCGTTCCTAGTGCTGGTCAGAGAAAACGTACGACAAATGGATACACAAGGCCCCTTTGAACTGCCAGAGAACTCTGGCAGGGTTATGCCGCGCCTGGGATTTGACAGGTTTCACACGTAGCTGTCCCCGAATACATCCGTTCCGCTGGTGCAACGTGCCGGGAGATAGGGGGAGCTTCCCTCAATTTCGGAAAAGAAGAGGGCAAAGGGCTTTTTTACACTTGAGAGAGGAGCCAGATAGCCTATGGCGGTGACCCGAAAAACATACGCGAGGATTCCTGATGTGCTCGAACTGCCCCGACTCATCGAGGTGCAGATCGATTCGTTCCGCTGGTTCTGCGAAGAGGGGCTGCGCGAGCTCTTTGATGAGATTAACCCTATTGAGAGCTTCAATAAGAACTTCGAGCTCTACTTTGACGAATATGAGTTCCGCGAGCCGACCGATTCCGAGGAATACTGCCGCGAGCGCGACGCGACCTTCTCGCGCCCGCTGTATGTCAAGGTCCGGCTGATCAACCGGGAGCTGGGGGAGATTCAGGAGCAGTGGGTCTTCATGGGGGATTTCCCCTGGATGACCGACAAAGGCACGTTTATTATCAACGGCGCGGAGCGCGTCGTCGTCTCCCAGCTCATTCGCTCGCCCGGCGTATACTTCACTGTGGAGGAGGACCACACCACCGGCCGCAAGCTGTGCATGGCCAAGCTGATCCCCAGCCGGGGCGCCTGGCTGGAGTTTGAGACCAGCAAGCGCGATGTGCTGTCGGTCAAGGTGGACCGCAAGCGCAAACTGCCGGTGACCGTGCTCCTGCGGGCGATGGGTTTCGAGACGGATGAGGAGATCCTGGAACTGTTCCGGCAGGTGGATACGGTGCCGGAGCATCAGTACATCAAGAGCACGCTGGAGCGCGATCCCACCAAGAACCAGAACGAGGCGCTCATTGAGATTTACAAGAAGCTGCGGCCGGGGGATCCTCCGACGCTGGACAATGCGCGGAGCTTTTTCGGGTCGCTGTTCTACATGCCGCGGCGGTATGACCTGGGCAAGGTCGGCCGGCATAAGCTGAACCGCCGGCTGGGCCTCACCATTGATAAGTCCCAGCGCACCCTCACCAAAGAAGACCTCGTCAAGGTCGTCGAACACATGATCCTGGTCAACAACGGCGTGGAGACCGGGGATGACATTGACCACCTGGGCAACCGCCGTGTGAAGACCGTGGGCGAGCTGATCCAAAATCAGATGCGCATCGGTCTCCTGCGCATGGAGCGGGTGGTGCGCGAGCGCATGAGCATCCGCGAGCCGGACCAGATGACGCCCATGAGCCTCATCAACACGCGGCCGGTGACGGCGGCCATCCGCGAGTTCTTCGGCGGGAGCCAGCTCTCGCAGTTCATGGACCAGACCAACCCGCTGGCGGAGCTGACGCACAAACGCCGGCTTTCCGCTCTGGGCCCTGGCGGCCTGCGCCGCGAGCGCGCCGGCTTCGATGTGCGCGACGTGCACCACTCCCACTACGGCCGCATCTGTCCCATTGAGACACCCGAAGGCCCGAACATCGGCCTGATCGGTTCGCTCGCCACGTATGCGCGGGTGAACGAGTACGGCTTCATCGAGACGCCGTACCGCAAGGTGCGCAACACCCTGCCCAAGACCTCGCCCGACCTGATTGGCCGGCGGGTGCGCGAGGACATCATTGACCCGGAAACCAACGAACCGATCGCCACACGCGGACAGGTCATTGACGAACAGTTGGCCGCGCGCCTGGCGGCGCTCCCCCTGCCGAACGACGAGGTGCCGGTCTGGCCTTTTGCCACCGACGAGATCGAGTACCTGGCGGCCGACATGGAAGACCGCTACACCATCGCGCAGGCCAGCACCAAGCTCAACGAGAAGCGGGAATTCGTTGACGAAAGGGTCTCCGTGCGGCGCAGTCAGCAGTTCTTCCGCGACTCGGTCATGCGCGTGGAGTACATGGACGTGTCGCCTAAGCAGATCGTGAGCGTCTCCGCGGCGCTCATCCCCTTCCTGGAGCATGACGACGCCAACCGCGCTCTGATGGGTTCTAACATGCAGCGCCAGGCGGTGCCGCTCATCCGACCCGAGGCGCCGCTGGTGGGCACGGGCATGGAATATCATGCCGCGGTGGACTCCGGCCAGGTCATCGTGAGCGACGTGGACGGGGAAGTGGTGAGCGTCACCGGCGACACGGTGGAGGTGATGAGCGATGCCGGCGAGCGCCGGGTCTATAAGCTCCGCAAGTACGAGCGCTCCAACCAGAGCACCTGTATTGACCAGCGGCCAGTAGTGGTCAAAGGTCAGCGGGTGCGCAGGGGCACGGTGCTGGCGGACTCCAGCTCCACGGAACAGGGCGAAATGGCCCTGGGCCAGAACGTGCTGGTGGCCTTCATGTCCTGGGAGGGCGGCAACTACGAGGACGCCATCCTCATCAGCGAGGAGCTGGTGCGCGAGGACAAGTTCACCTCCATCCATATCGAGAGGCATGAGGTGGAGGCCCGGGAGACCAAGCTCGGCCCGGAGGAGATCACGCGCGACGTGCCCAACGTGGGCGAGGACGCACTGCGCAATCTGGATGAAGACGGCATTATCCGCGTTGGCGCAGTGGTGAAGCCGGGGGATATCCTGGTGGGGAAGGTGACCCCGCGCGGCGAAAAGGAGAAATCCCCCGAGGAGAAACTGCTCCACGCCATCTTCGGCGAGAAGTCGCGCGATGTGAAGGACTCCTGCCTGCGCCTGCCGCACGGTGAGTTCGGCAAGGTGATTGATGTCAAGATCTTCACGCGCGACAATCACCGTGACCTGCCCGCCGGCGTGGACGAGATGGTGCGCGTCAGCGTCGCCCAGCGGCGCAAGATCACCGAGGGCGACAAAATGGCCGGCCGGCATGGCAACAAAGGCGTCATCTCCAAGGTGGTGCCCATTGAGGACATGCCGTTCCTGGAGGACGGCACGCCGGTTCAGATTATCCTCAACCCGCTGGGTGTGCCGGGCCGCATGAACCTGGGCCAGATTTTGGAGACGCATCTGGGCTGGGCGGCCGACCGTCTGGGATTCCGCGCCATGTCGCCGGTCTTCGACGGCGCGGATGAGGAAGATATCTCGGCGGAGCTGGCGCGCGCCTGGCTGATGGATTGGCGCTGGCGGGAGATCACCGAGGAAGCCTGGCAGTGGGTGAAGGCCTCGGGGATTGATGAGAACAGCCTGCAGGATGATGAGGAAGTGCGCCGGCTGTATCTGGTGCACCATCTGGGCCGGCGGGGCTATGACCAGGAGCGTCTGGTGCGCGACCGCCGCTATGCGCGGCGCGCCGTCCTGGATGAATGGCTCCTGGAACAGGGCTATGACCCCGAGCTTGTCATGGGGCCCAAGGACCGGGTCGCCTCTCCGGAGTCCAACCGCCTGGCCGTGCGCATCTGCCTGACCGAATGGCTCAAGATGCGCGGCGAGGAGGTGAACCCGGCGATGAGCGACGAGGAACTGCAGGCCTTCGCCCGAGCGGTCAGCGAGCGCACCAACTTGCCTCTGCCCACATCGGGCAAAATGGTGCTGTACGACGGCAAGACCGGTGAGCCGTATGATCAGCCGGTCACGGTGGGCATCATCACCATGATGAAGCTCGCTCACCTGGTGCAGGACAAGGTGCATGCCCGCTCCATCGGCCCGTACTCGCTCGTGACCCAACAGCCGCTGGGCGGCAAGGCGCAGTTCGGCGGCCAGCGCTTCGGCGAGATGGAGGTCTGGGCGCTGGAGGCCTACGGCGCGGCCTATGCCCTGCAGGAGATGCTGACCATCAAGTCTGACGATGTCTCTGGCCGGCTGCGCACCTACGAGGCCATCGTCAAGGGCGAGGAGATCCGTCCGCCCGGAGTGCCGGAGTCCTTCCGCGTGCTGGTGAAGGAACTGCAGTCGCTGGCTCTCTCGGTGGAGGTGCTGAACGAGAAGGAAGAAGTGATTGAGATCGGACAGGAAGGGCAGGGCGAGAAACTGCCGAAGCTGGGCTTCGGCCTCAGCCTGCCCAAGGGCATGGATATGGGACTGTGATCTACCTGGCTGAGAGAAATGATCATCAGGTGTAGCGACACAGCGCAGGAGAAGACGGATGGAAGTAAACGATTTTGATGCGATTCGAATCAGCCTGGCATCGCCGGAAAAGATTCGCGAGTGGTCGTACGGCGAGGTCCTTAAGCCGGAGACGATCAATTACCGCACCCTGCGTCCGGAACGGGACGGGCTGTTCTGTGAGAAGATCTTCGGTCCCGAGAAGGACTGGGAATGCTATTGCGGTAAATACAAGAAACTGCGCTATCGGGGCATCGTATGCGACAAATGTGGGGTGGAGGTCGCGCCGCGGCGCGTGCGTCGCGAGCGCATGGGGCATATTGAGCTGGCTTCACCGGTGAGCCACATTTGGTATGTCAAGGGTGTGCCCAGCCGGCTGGGCCTCTTGCTCAATATCTCCCCGCGCAACCTGGAGCGGGTGCTCTACTTCGCCCAATACATCATCACCCACGTGGACGAGGAAGCCCGCTCGCGCGCCCTCCAGCGCATCGAGCGCGACCTGGCCCTCAAGACGGCGCGCATCGAGGGCGAGATCTCCAACAAGATCGCCGAGATCGAGCAGGAGCGCGACCAGCGGCTGGAGGCGGTCGAAACCCGCCTGCAGGAAGAGCTGGATGCACTGGAGGATGAGCTGACCTCCCGCACCGATCAGGTCATCGGGGAGGCCCGCGCCCTGCAGTCTTACCTGGAGAGCTGGCTGGGAAGGCCGGCGGACCGGGACATCCAGTTGAGCTTCGCCGATGCCCTGCTGGTCCCCAAGGGAGAGACCATCACCCAGGCACATCTGGCGCAGTTGAACCAGATGGTGCAGGACCGCCTCGGGGATATCGAGCTGGAGGTGCGGGAGAAACAGCAGGACGTGCACCGCCGCAGCGCGGTGGAGCGCGAGGAGATCATGGCCGCCGCGGAGAAGGAGATTGAGTCTCTGCGGGCGGAGGCCGATCGGCAGATCAAGCAGATGCGGGCGGAGGTGGATGAGGATATCCGCGACCTGAAGAGCCTGCGGGATGGCGAGCTCATCACCGAGTCCCGTTATTACGAACTGCTGGAGCGGTGGGGGAGCAATATCTTCACCGCCGGCATGGGCGCCGAGGCCATCCGCGAGCTGGTCTCCCACCTGGATCTGGACAAGATGGCGGCGGAACTGCATGCTGAGATCCGCACCACGCGCTCCAAACAGCGCCGCAAAAAGGCCGCCAAGCGCCTGCGGGTGGTGGAGACTTTCCGCAAATCCGGCAACCGGCCGGAATGGATGATCCTGACCGTCCTGCCGGTCATCCCGCCGGACCTGCGCCCTATGGTGCAGTTGGACGGCGGTCGGTTCGCCACCAGCGACCTGAACGACCTGTACCGCCGCGTCATCAACCGCAATAACCGGCTCAAGCGCCTGATCGAGCTGGGCGCGCCGGATGTCATCATCCGCAATGAGAAGCGCATGCTCCAGGAAGCGGTGGACTCGCTGATCGACAACGGCCGGCGCGGCCGGGCTGTCTCCCGCTCCGGCAAGCGCAAGCTCAAAAGCCTTTCCGACCTGCTCAAGGGCAAGCAGGGGCGCTTCCGCCGCAACCTGCTGGGCAAGCGCGTGGACTACTCCGGCCGCTCCGTCATCGTGGTAGGCCCCGACTTGAAGCTCCACCAGTGCGGCCTGCCTAAGAGCATGGCGCTGGAGCTGTTCAAGCCGTTCGTGATGCGCCGGCTGGTCGAGTACAACTACGCCCACAACATCAAGAGCGCCAAGCGCATGGTCGAGCGCGGCGATCAAGAGGTCTGGGATGTCCTGGAGGAAGTGACCAAGGAGCGGCCGGTGCTGTTGAACCGCGCTCCCACACTCCACCGCTTGGGCATTCAGGCCTTTGAGGTGGTGCTGATCGAAGGGGATGCCATCCAGATTCATCCGCTGGTGTGCGCCGCGTTCAACGCCGACTTTGACGGTGACCAGATGGCCGTGCACGTGCCGCTTTCCGAGGCGGCGGTGCGCGAGGCGCGCGAGCTGATGCTCTCGACCGAGAACCTGCTCAAGCCGGCCAGCGGCGAACCCATCGTCGGCCCCACCAAGGACATGATCCTCGGGTGCTACTACATGACCGTGCCCAAGGACGGCGTGAAGGGCGAGGGCAAGCTCTTCAGCAGTATGGAAGAGGTGGAGCTGGCCTACAGCCTGGGCGCGGTGGACCTGCGGGCGCGCATCAAGGTGCGCTATGAGAGCAAGCTGGACCTCATACCCATCAGCGAGCTGGCGATCAGCGACCGGGTGCGGAACGCCCTGGAATCCGCCGGCATCACCATCGTCGGGGAACTGCTGGATAAGTTCGCCGAGGGCGACAGCGCGCTGATGAGCGCGACCGGCATTGACTCCAAGGGCGTGGCCGAACTGCGCCTGGCCCTGCGCAAGCGCGGCATCACCCCGGACCGCCCGCGCGGCAACATCATCGAGACCACGGTGGGCCGCGTGCTCTTCAACATGGTCCTGCCGGAAGAACTGCGCTTCATCAACAAGACCATGGACAAGAAGGCCCTCAATGACCTGGTGGGCGAATGCTACGAGCGCCTGGGTCGTGAGCGTACCGCCGAGCTCGTGGACGAGATCAAGCGCCTGGGCTTCATGTACGCCACCCGGAGCGGCATGACCATCGCCATCAGCGATATCGACGTGCCCGAGGAGAAGGCCGAGGTCATCGAGCGCACCTCCAAGCGCGTGGATGAGATCGAGCGCCAGTACCGGCGCGGTCTCATCACCGAGGAGGAGCAGTACCAAAAGATCGTGGAGCTGTGGACGCGCGCCACGGATGAGATCACCGAGGCGGTGGCCCGCCGCATGAACCCGGTGGACGGCATCGGCGCCATGGCGACCTCGGGCGCGACCAAGGGCGGCATCCAGCCCATCCGCCAGCTCGCCGGCATGCGCGGTTTGATGGCTGACCCCTCCGGCCGCATCATCCCTCTGCCCATCCGCTCCAACTTCCGCGAGGGTCTGACGGCGCTGGAGTACTTCCTCTCCACCCACGGCGCACGCAAGGGTCTGGCGGACACGGCTCTGCGCACCGCGGACGCCGGCTACCTGACCCGCCGTCTGGTGGACGTGGCGCAGGACGTCATCGTGCTGGAAGAGGACTGCGGGACCAAGGCCGGCATCTGGATCGATCGTGCCTCCTCGCGGCGCATGCAGGAGAAGTTCGGGGAGCGCATCCTGGGCCGTGTGGCGGCGGCAGACATCATTGACCCGCGCGATGGCTCCGTCATCGTTCGCACCGGCGAGATGATCGAAGAGCCGCAGTTGGCCCAGATCGAGATCGCCGGCGTGGACAAGGTGCGGGTGCGCTCGCCGCTGACCTGCGACACGCGCTACGGCGTCTGCGCCAAATGCTATGGGCGCGATCTAGCGCGCGGCGGCCTCATCAAAGTGGGTGAGGCAGTGGGCATCATCGCCGCGCAGAGCATCGGCGAACCAGGCACCCAGCTCACCCTGCGCACGTTCCACACCGGCGGTGTGGCCGGCGAGGACATCACCCAGGGTCTGCCGCGCGTGGAAGAGCTTTTCGAGGCCCGTACGCCCAAGGGCGAGGCGGTCATCGCCGATATTGACGGCCGGGTGGACGTCTATTGGGATGGCGATCAGCGCAAGATCAAGATCACCAACACCCATGTGAAGACCAAGGAGCATCTGGTGCCGTCGGGCTATGAGCGCGTGGTCCAGGATGGGGATCGCGTGCAGGAGGACACGCTTATCGCCCGGGATGGGGATGAGGACTTCATCTACGCCGGCATGGACGGCATCATCCACTGGGAAGAGGGCGAGCGCGGCCGCTGGATGGCCATCATCCGCCGGGAGGAGACGGAGTCGGTCGAATACGAGATTTCGCCGTCCGCCCGCCTGCGTGTGGAGCGCGGCCAGATGGTGAAAGCCGGCGACCAGCTCACCGAAGGCGCCAAGAACCCGAAAGAAATCCTGCGCATCCTGGGCCGCGAGGCGGTGCAGATGTACCTGCTGGAAGAGGTCCAGCGGGTGTACCGCTCCCAGGGCGTGAGCATCCATGACAAGCACATCGAGATCATCATCCGCCAGATGCTCCGGCGGGTGCGGGTGCGGGAGCCGGGGGATACGGACTTCCTGCCTGGCGAGCTGGTGGACCGCTTCAAGTTTGAGGAGATCAACCAGCAGATGATCGCCCAGGGCAAGCGGCCGGCCACCGGCCAGGCGGTCCTGCTCGGCATCACCAAGGCGGCCCTGAACACGGACAGCTTCCTGGCGGCGGCGTCCTTCCAGGAGACGACCCGGGTCCTGACCGATGCGGCGGTGCGGGGCGCGCGGGATGAACTGCGCGGCCTGAAGGAGAACGTCATCATCGGCAAGCTCATCCCCGTCGGGACTGGCTTCCGCCCGGAGCGCTTCCAGCGGAAGGCGCGGCGTGCGGAGCTGGAGGCGGTGGAGGGTGAAGCGGCTCCGAGCATGGCGGAGGAGCGGCGTCCCCTGCCGGCGTTCGAGTCGGATGATCTGGGTGACGATGACTTCTAAATTTGACGCTAGCTTAACCTATATGTTATAATGGCGTTTCGTTGACTCCGATACACACTGCACAGTGGCTCAAAGCGGAGCGAGTAGTGCAAGGCCCTCAGAGAGACGTTCTTGAGGGCCTTGCCGATGCAATACAGGGGAAAGCAGTAGTTCAACACCTAGAAAAGGAGTAGGACCTTGCCGACCATCAATCAACTCGTGCGGAAAGGGCGGAAGCCGTTGCGCAAGAAGGAGAAGGCGCCGGCACTGCAGTTCTCGTACAACGCCTTGAAGGGCAAATTGATGCGCCTGCCGAAGGGCAACCCCCAGAAACGCGGCGTGTGCACCCAGGTGCGCACCATGACGCCGAAGAAGCCCAACTCGGCACTGCGCAAGATTGCCCGCGTGCGGTTGACGAACGGTATTGAGGTGACGGCGTACATCCCGGGCATCGGCCACAACCTGCAGGAGCACTCGGTAGTGCTGGTGCGCGGTGGCCGCGTCAAGGACCTGCCTGGTGTGCGCTATCATATCGTGCGCGGTGCCCTGGATGCCGCCGGCGTCGAGAACCGCCGGCGCGGCCGCTCCAAGTACGGCGCCAAACGCCCTAAGTAATCATCGTCGAAACCTGACGAACCAGCATTGTACTTCGGATGGAACGGTTAGGAGTGGGAAATGCCAAGACGCAATCGTCCTGAGCGACGTGAGATTCCGCCTGACGTCAAATACAACAGCGTCATGGTTGCCAAGTTCATCAACAAGGTCATGCAGCGCGGCAAGAAAAGTCTGGCGGAACGCATTGTCTACCAGGCCATGGATATCATCGCCCAGCGCACCGGCAAGCCGGCGCTGGAAGTGTTCGAGCGCGCCGTGCGCGAGGTGATGCCCGTGGTCGAAGTGCGGCCCCGGCGCGTCGGCGGCGCCACCTACCAGGTGCCAGTCGAGGTCGAGCCGCACCGCAGTATGGCTTTGGCTATGCGCTGGATCATTCAGTCTGCACGAAAGCGGCCGGGCAAGACGATGGCCGAGAAGCTTGCCAACGAGTTACTCGATGCCTATAACGGCACGGGTGCGTCCGTTAAAAAGAAAGAAGATACGCACAAGATGGCAGAGGCCAACCGCGCCTTTGCTCACTACCGCTGGTAGCTCGTAGCTAGCTCTTCGGTTGTCGTGTCGGCCACGTCGTCATTGAGGACTTTGTCGATGGGAGCTGACTATGCCGCGCGACGTACCTCTGGATCGAGTGCGCAATATCGGGATCATTGCGCACATCGATGCGGGCAAGACCACGACAACCGAATTGATGCTCTACTACACCGGACGGACCCACCGCATCGGCTACGTCGACGAAGGGACCACCGTCACGGATTGGATGGAGCAGGAGCGCGAGCGGGGGATCACCATCACCGCCGCGACCATCACCTGCTTCTGGCGTGGGCATCAGATTAACATCATTGATACCCCTGGCCATATTGATTTCACCGCCGAAGTCCAACGCTGTCTTCGGGTGCTGGACGGGGGTGTCGTGATCTTCGATGCTGTCAACGGCGTCGAACCGCAGTCAGAGACGGTTTGGCGCCAGGCAGACCGGTACTCGGTACCGCGTATCTGCTTCGTTAACAAAATGGACCGGGTGGGGGCCAACTATCGGCGCACGATCGAAATGATCAAGGATCGGCTCGGCGCTCGACCTGTTGCGCTGCAGGTTCCCATCGGCGTAGAAGATAGTTTCTCGGGGGTGGTCGATCTCATCACGAACAAGGCGCTGGTCTATCGTGATGAGCTGGGCACGGAGTACGACATCCTCGACGTGCCGGCCAACCTGGAAGAAGAGGTCGCCCAGGCACGCGAGGAACTGCTGGAAGCCGTGGCCGAGTTCGACGATGAGCTGATGGAAAAGTATCTCGAAGGTCAGCCCATTACCCCTGAGGAAGTCCGCCGAGCGTTGCGAAAGGCCACGCTGTCGTACGCCCTTGTGCCGGTGCTGTGCGGCGCGGCCCTTCGCAATAAGGGCGTCCAGCCTCTGTTGGACGCCATTGTGGATTACCTGCCTTCGCCTCTGGATATCCCCCCTATACAGGGTATCAACCCGCAGACCAATCAGGTCGAGACCCGAACACCCGATGAGAACGGCCCCGTCGCCGGCCTGGCCTTCAAGATCGTCAGCGATCCCTATGTGGGCCGGCTGTGCTACGTGCGGCTCTATTCGGGCACCCTGCGCCCCGGCATGGCCGTGCAGAACACCACTCGAGGGCGCAAGGAGCGCATCGGCCGCATCGTGCGCATGTTCGCCAACCGACGCGAGGACCTGGATGAGCTGTTGGCCGGCGATATCGCCGGCGTCGTCGGGTTCAAAGAAACCTTCACCGGCGACACCATCTGCTCCGCCGATGCGCCCATCGTCCTGGAATCCATCCGCTTCCCGGAGCCGGTCATCTCGGTGGCCATCGAACCCAAGACCCAGGCGGACCAGGACAAGCTGGCCGAGGCCCTGCAGAGGCTCGCCGAGGAAGACCCGACGTTCCAGGTGCGTGTGGATGACAGCACCGGCCAGACGCTCATCTCCGGCATGGGTGAGCTGCACCTGGAGGTGCTGATCGACCGCATGATGCGGGAGTTCCACGTGGGCGTGCATGTGGGCCGCCGGCAGGTGGCGTACCGGGAGACCCTCACCCGCACAGTGACGCAGGAAGGGATCTTCCAGCGGCACACGGGCACCAAGGAGCAGTACGCCCGGGTGGTGCTGGAGGTGGGGCCGGCGGAACGCGGCCAGGGCAACATCTTCGAGAGCCGGCTGAAGCCGGAGCAACTGCCGCCGCAGTATGTGGAAGCGGTGAAGGCCGGCGCTATGGAATCGCTGGAAAGCGGCGCCTTGGCCGGCTATCCCATGGTGGACGTAAGGGTCGTGCTGGTGGATGCCACCTTCGTTCCCGAGTCTGCCACGGAGCCGGCCTTCAAAGTGGCGGCGAGCAACGCTATGCGCGAGGCGCTAGAGCATGCCGGCCCGGTGCTCCTGGAGCCTGTCATGAAGGTCGAGGTGGTGGTGCCGGAGAGCTTCACCGGGGACGTGATCGGCGACCTGGCTGCCCGCCGCGGGGACATTCAGGCTATGTCGCCCAGGGCCGGCGATGCCCAGGCCATTGATGCCTTCGTCCCGCTGGCAGAAATGTTCGGCTACGCGACAGACCTGCGCTCGCTGACCCAGGGACGGGGCAACTTTACCATGGAGTTCGACCATTACGCCCCGGTCCCCCAGGATATCCTGGAGCGGCTGTTGCTGGGAGGCATATAAGGGAAAGCGAAGGGGTAAAAATTTGCGATTCCGCCCCAGCGCGATATAATGGTAGAGTTTGCGCCCCTCGATCGGGGTTCATTATCTCAATCGTTATCGCAGTGTGATGTATTCCAAACGAAGAAGGAGAGCATACAATGGCCAAGCCGAAATTTGAGCGGACCAAGCCGCATGTGAATGTGGGGACGATTGGTCATATTGATCATGGCAAGACGACGCTGACGGCGGCGATCACGAAGGTCTTATCGTTGAAGGGGTTGGCGCAGTTCCGGCCCTTTGATTCGATCGACAATGCGCCCGAAGAGAAGGTGCGCGGCATCACCATTGCCATTGCGCACGTGGAATATGAGACGGAGAAGCGGCACTACGCCCACGTGGACTGTCCGGGGCATGCGGACTACATCAAGAACATGATCACGGGTGCGGCGCAGATGGACGGTGCCATTTTGGTGGTGGCGGCGCCGGACGGGCCGATGCCGCAGACGCGGGAGCACGTTTTGTTGGCGCGGCAGGTGGAAGTGCCGGCGATGGTGGTGTTTCTGAACAAGGTGGACATGATGGAGGATGAGGAGCTCCTGGAGCTGGTGGAGCTGGAGCTGCGGGAGCTGTTGGACAAGTATGGGTTTCCTGGGGATGAGGTACCGATTGTGCGGGGCAGTGCGTTGAAGGCGCTGCAGAGCGACTCGAAGGATCCGAATGCGCCGGAGTACCAGTGCATTTGGGAGCTGTTGCGGGCGGTGGATGAGTACATTCCGACGCCGAAGCGGGACATTGACAAGCCGTTCCTGATGCCGATCGAGGATGTGTTCAGCATCAAAGGGCGTGGGACGGTGGTGACGGGTCGTATTGAGCGCGGCATCATCCGGCCGATGGACGAGGTGGAGATTGTCGGTTTGCGGGAGACGCGGCGGACGGTGGCGACGGGTGTGGAGATGTTCCGCAAGGTGCTGGATGAGGGGCGCGCCGGCGACAACGTGGGAGTGCTGCTGCGCGGCATTGAGCGGGACGAGGTAGAGCGCGGCATGGTGCTGGCGGCGCCTGGGAGCATCACACCGCACACGACCTTTGACGCCGAGGTGTACGTGCTGACGAAGGAGGAGGGCGGCCGGCACACGCCGTTCTTCAGCGGGTATCGTCCGCAGTTTTACATTCGGACGATGGATGTGACGGGCGAGGTGCAGTTGCCCGAGGGTGTGGAGATGGTGATGCCGGGAGACCGGGTGAACCTGCGGGTGAAGCTGATTGCGCCGGTGGCGTTGGAGGAGGGGTCGCGCTTCGCCATTCGCGAGGGCGGTCGCACCGTGGGCGCCGGCGTCATCACCAAGATCGTCGAATAATCAGGTGGGCAAGGTAGCAACCGATGGCAAAACAGCGTATTCGAATCCGGCTTAAAGCGTACGATCATCGGGTCCTGGACCAGTCGGTCCGGCAGATCGTGGAGGCGGCGGAGAGCACTGGTGCGGTCGTGGTGGGCCCCATTCCCTTGCCCACCAAGATCGAGCGCTTTACCGTGATGCGCTCTCCGTTCATCGACAAGGATTCCCGGGAACAGTTCGAGATCCGCACCCATAAGCGGCTCATCGACGTGCTTGACCCGGGCTCCAAGACCATCGACACGCTGATGCGCCTGAACCTGCCGGCCGGCGTGGATATCGAGATCAAGCTGTAGCGCCAGGCAGGGGAGTGCTGGACCTGGGGGCCGGCGCGCGGCCGGCAGAGGTACAGCGCCCCCGAACCTATTGCGAGACAAACTCTGGCAAAGGAGGTATGGGCGGGAAGATGATGCGGCAGGAACCAGCGGCAGTCTTCTCGTCCGAAACGGAACGATGAAAGGCATACTGGGCAGAAAAGTTGGCATGACGCAAATTTTCGACGAGAAGGGCGAGGTCGTGCCGGTGACGGTGATCGAGGCCGGGCCCTGCTACGTCACCCAGCGCAAGACCGTGGCGCGCGATGGCTACTCCGCCATCCAGATCGGCTATGAGGAGGTCCCGCCGCGGAAGCTGAACAAGCCACTGCTGGGGCATCTGCGCCGGCATAACCTGCCGCCGCTCCGCATCCTGCGGGAAATCCGCGTCAAAGAGGATGAGCCCTACGACGTGGGGCAGAAGATCACCGTGGACATCTTCTCGGTGGGTGAGCGCGTGGACGTCGTGGGCACCACCAAGGGCCGGGGCTTTGCCGGCGTCGTGAAGCGGCATGGGTTCCGCGGCGGCCCCAAGACGCACGGCCAGTCGGACCGACAGCGTGCGCCGGGTTCCATCGGTGCCTGTAAGACGCCCGGCCGTGTGCTGAAGGGCACGCGCATGGCGGGGCGGATGGGCGGCCGGCGCCATACCATGCAGAACCTTAAGGTCGTTCTGGTGGACCCGGAGCGCAATCTGCTGGCGGTGAAGGGCCCGGTGCCTGGCCCGCGCGGTGGATTACTGCTCATCAAGCAGGCTCGCAAGCAGGGATAACCATTATGTGCCGGCGCCTGCAGTGGGCGGTACAGCCGGCGCATCTGGAGTGGGAGTAAAGAGACGATGCAAGTGCCATTGCGAAATATGCAGGGTGAAATCGTAGGCGAAGTCGAACTGCGCGACGACATATTTGGGGTGCCGTTGACGCCGGCGACCAAGGCGGTGATGCATCAGGCATTACTGCGGCAGTTGGCCAATGCCCGGCTGGGCACCCACGATACCAAGACGCGCGGCGAGGTTTCCGGCGGCGGCCGCAAGATCTGGCGGCAGAAGGGCACCGGTCGAGCGCGCCAGGGAAGCATCCGCGCGCCGCACTGGCGGCACGGCGGCGTGGTCTTTGGCCCTCATCCGCGCAGCTATGCCCAGAAGATGCCGCGCAAGATGCGGCGCCTGGCACTGCGGGCGGCCCTGTCCGCCAAGGCGGCGGACCAGCAGATCGTTGTGCTGGATGAGCTGGCTCTGGAAGCGCCGAAGACCAAGCAGATGCTGCAGGTGCTCGGTGCGCTCAAGCTGGATTCCAGCGTGCTGATCCTCCTGCCGGCCAAGGATGCCGCCGTCGAGATGTCGGCGCGCAACCTGCCGCGGGTCAAGACACTGCTGGCCAATTACCTGAACGTGCGCGACCTCCTGGGCTATGATTACGTGCTGATGCCCAAGGGTTCGCTGGAAGTCATCGAGTCCATCCTGGGGCAGTAGTCGTCGCGCGCCAGGACGTGTGTAGGGAGGAAAGGTCGAAATGCACCTTTACGAAGTATTGCGGCGCCCGGTGATCACGGAGAAGTCGAGCGCGTTGGCGGAGAAGGGGAAATACGTGTTTGAGGTGGACCGACGCGCCAACAAGGCTCTGGTGAAAGCGGCTGTCGAGAAGGCGTTTAATGTGACGGTGGTGGACGTGAATATCGTCTCGATGAAGCCGAAGCGCTCCCGCTACGGCCGGCGTGTGGTGGTCAAACAGCCGGCGTGGAAGAAGGCGATCGTCACATTGACGCCTGGCCAGCGCATCGAGTTCTTCGAAGGCGTGTAATGATACGACGCGGCGCTGAGTGCAATCAGCGAGTGGAGGTCAGATAGAATGCCGATCAAAGTCTATAAACCGACCACACCCGGCCGGCGGGGCATGACGGGGTACACCTTTGAGGAGATCACCAAGACCGAACCCGAACGCTCCCTGCTGGTGCCGCTGAAGAAACACGGTGGGCGGAACTTCCGCGGCAAAGTCACTGTGCGGCATCGGGGCGGCGGTCATAAGCGCATGTACCGCATCATTGATTTCAAGCGCGACAAGGAAGGCATCCCGGCGCGCGTGGTGAGCATCGAGTACGATCCCAACCGCTCGGCGCGCATCGCCCTGCTGGTCTATGCGGACGGCGAGAAGCGGTACATCATCGCACCGCTGGAGCTCAAGGTTGGCGACACGGTGATCTCCGCTCCGGATGCGGAGATCCGGCCTGGCAACACCCTGCCGCTGGAGAACATCCCGTTGGGCACCATGGTGCACAACGTGGAACTGCATGTCGGCAAAGGCGGCCAGATCGCGCGAGCCGCCGGCACCGCCGCCCAGGTGATGGCGAAAGAGGGCAAATATGTGCTCCTGCGCCTCCCCAGCGGCGAGATGCGCCTGGTGGACAAGCGCTGTAAGGCCACCATCGGCCAGGTCGGCAATATTGACCACAGCAACATCAAGCTGGGCAAGGCCGGCCGCAAGCGGTGGCTGGGCTGGCGCCCGACCGTGCGCGGCTCCGCGATGACGCCGCGCGATCACCCGCATGGCGGCGGTGAGGGCCGCTCACCCATCGGCATGCCCGGCCCGAAGACGCCGTGGGGCAAGCCGGCGCTGGGCTATAAGACCCGGCGCAACAAGGCGACGGACAAGTACATCGTGCGCCGCCGCACCGCCGGCCGGTAATGCTGTCAGCACATCTTAGGTCTACGCAGTGACGAAGCAGGAGGTTGACCAGTGTCGAGGTCATTGAAAAAAGGGCCGTATGTGGATCCGAAGCTGTTGAAGAGGATCGAGGAGATGAACCGCACGGGCAAGCGCGTGGCGATCCGCACCTGGTCGCGCGCCTCGGTCATCTTCCCCCAGATGGTGGGGCACACGATCCTCGTGCACAACGGCCGGCACCACATCCCTGTCTATATCACCGAGAACATGGTCGGTCATCGCCTGGGCGAGTTCGCCCCGACCCGGACCTTCCGGGGGCATGTGGCGAAAGAGAAGAAGACCAGAAGGGGGTAAATCATGGGGATGCAGGTTAGGGCAGTAGCGAAATATATTCGCATGTCGCCCCAGAAGGTCCGGCTGGTGGTGGACCTGGTGCGCGGCATGCGGGCGCAGGAGGCCCTGGAGCGGCTGCAGTTCGTGCCGAAGGCCGCCGCGAAGCCTGTGGCCAAGGTGATTCGTTCGGCCATCGCCAACGCGGAGGAGAATTTCGGCATGGCCGGCGAGGACCTGTACATCGCCCAGATTTACGCCGACGAGGGGCCCACGCGCCGATGGCGGCGGTTCGGTGCACGCGGCCGCTTCAAGCCTATCCTGAAGCGCTCGTCGCATATCACCGTCGTGCTGGAAGAGAAGGAATAACGCCAGGCCCCCCGCGGCCGGCGGGCAAATGCACATCGTGGAGCTGAAGCGCAAGGAGGTTCAATTTGGGGCGTAAAGTTCATCCGAATGCGTTCCGTCTCGGCATTATCCGCACCTGGGATGCGCGCTGGTATGCCGAGGGCGAGGAATACGGCAAACTGTTGATGGAGGACATCAAGATTCGGGAGATGATCCGCAAGGAACTGCCTAATGCCGGCATCTCCAAGATCGAGATCGAGCGCTTCCCGAATCAGGTGTCCATCGTCATCCACACGGCCAAGCCCGGCATTATCATCGGCCGCAAGGGCGCCGGCGTGAACAAGCTCCGCCAGCTCCTGGAGGATTTCACCAAGAAGCGCGTGCGCATTGACGTCGAGGAAATCGAGAAGCCGGAGCTGGATGCCTATCTGGTGGCGGAGAGCATCGCCGAGCAGTTGGAGCGCCGCGTGTCCTTTAAGCGGGCGATGAAGCAGGCGGTCCTGCGGGCCCTGCGGGCCGGCGCCCTGGGCGCCATGGTCACCTGTTCGGGCCGGCTGGGCGGCGCCGAAATGGCCCGCAAAGACACGGTGCGCATGGGGCGGGTACCGCGCCACACTCTGCGGGCGGACATTGATTACGCCAAGGCAGAGGCGCTCACCACCTTCGGCCGCATCGGGGTGAAGGTGTGGATTTACAAGGGCGATGTCCTGCCCGAGAAGAAATCCCAGGCCGAGCAGTTCGCCGAGGCGGGTGCCTGAGGGTGCCGGCCAGGCCGAAGATCGGCGCAGTTTCATGAAACCGCTATCTTGAAGAGCACCAGCGGGGCTGGTGCGGCTGAGGAGTTGGACATATGTTGATGCCGAAACGAGTCAAATATCGCAAACAGCATCGTGGAAGGATGAAGGGGCGGGCCACGCGCGGCGCCGAGATCGCCTTCGGCGAATACGGCCTGCAGGCGCTGGAGCCCTGCTGGATGACCAACCGGCAGATTGAGGCGGCCCGCCGCGCCATCGTGCGCTATGTGCGGCGTGGTGGGAAGCTCTGGATCCGCATCTTCCCGGACAAGCCCATCACCAAGAAGCCGGCGGAGACCCGCATGGGCGGCGGCAAGGGCAATGTGGAAGGTTGGGTTGCTGTGGTGAAGCCCGGACGCATCCTGTTCGAGATCGCCGGCGTGCGCGAAGATGTGGCGCGCGAAGCCCTGCGGCTGGCTTCCCATAAACTACCCATCAAAACCCAGATCGTCACTCGCGTCGAAAGCGAGGGGGAGGGTAGTTGATGAAGGCGCAGGAAATCCGAGCATCCATCGCGGGACTGGACTATCCCACCGCCAGGCGAGAACTGGAACGCCGCCTGGACGAGCTGTATCATGAATTGTTCAACTTGCGGTTCCAGTGGGCCACGCGTCAGTTGAAAAACTACCAGCGCATGACCCAGGTCAAGCGGGACATCGCGCGCATCAAAACCATCCTGCGTGAGCTGGAACAGGGACGGGGAGTGTAAGCCATGCCCAAAAAAGAACTGATTGGTCGCGTGGTCAGCGATAAAATGGATAAAACAGTGGTCGTCGAGGTCACGCGCACCTACGAGCACCCGCTGTATCATAAGACCGTGCGTGCGCGCAAGAAGTACAAGGCGCACGACGAGAACAATGCCTGTCGGGTGGGCGACCTGGTGCGCATTCTCGAGTCGCGGCCCCTGAGCCGTGAAAAGCGATGGATCGTCACTGAAATCATCGAGAGGGCAGAGCAATGATTCAGCAAGAATCTCGGCTGGTTGTGGCGGATAACACGGGAGCCAAGGAACTGCTGTGCATCCGGGTCATGGGCGGCTCTCACCGCTATTACGGCACGGTGGGGGATATCATCATTGCCTCGGTGAAGGAGGCCACCCCGACCGCCTCCGTCAAGAAGGGGGAGGTGGTGCGCGCGGTGATCGTGCGGGTGAAAAAGCCCTACGCCCGCCCGGACGGCACGTATATCCGGTTTGATGACAACGCGGCGGTCATCCTGGACGAGCGTCGCAACCCGAAGGGGACGCGCATTTTCGGCCCAGTGGCCCGTGAACTGCGCGAGAAGGGGTTCATGAAGATCGTCTCGCTGGCCCCTGAAGTGCTGTGAGCGCGGCACCAGAGGCGCGAGGACGTCCCAGGATGGATGCCGGGGAGGTTATGGGAATGCGAAAGATCAAAGCAGGCGATACAGTCGAAGTTATCAGCGGAAAGAACCGGGGCATGCGCGGCACGGTGCGCAAGGTCCTGCCGGGTCGGTCGGTGCGGTTTCCTGGCCGGCTGGACCCCAATCGCGATCGCGTCATCGTGGCCGGCGTCAACCTGGTGAAGAAGCACCAGCGCCGCACCGGCGACGTGCGCACGCAGGTGGGAATCATCGAGCGCGAGGCGCCCATTCATATTTCGAACGTGGCCCTGGTCTGCAAGCGCTGTGACAAGCCTACCCGGGTGGGCATCCGCGTCTTCGAGGATGGCTCCAAGGCTCGTTACTGCAAGCGCTGTGGCGAGATCATCGAATAATGCCGCCGGCAGACCATCAGCGGCGAAAGCAGGAGAGCAATATGCCGAGATTGAAAGATAAGTACCGAGAAGAAATCGTGCCCGTGCTGATGCGGGAGTTCAAATATCGGAACATTATGGAAGTCCCGCGCCTGGTGAAAGTGGTGGTCAATATCGGGCTGGGCGAGGCACTGCAGAACGCCAAGGCGCTGGACGCGGCCAGCGAGGACCTGGCCATCATCACCGGCCAGAAGCCCATCATCACGCGGGCCAAGAAGTCCATCGCCGGCTTCAAACTGCGCGCCGGCAACCCCATCGGCGTCAAGGTGACCCTGCGCGGCAACCGCATGTACGACTTCCTGGACCGCCTGATCAACGTGGCCCTGCCGCGCCAGAGGGACTTCCGGGGCGTCTCGCCCGATTCCTTCGACGGCCGGGGGAATTACACCCTGGGCATTCGGGAGCAGTTGGTCTTCCCGGAGATCGATTACAACAAGATCGATAAGGTCCGCGGCATGGAGATCACCATCGTGACCACGGCGAAGACCGACGAGGAAGCCCGCCGGCTGCTGCAGTTGATGGGTATGCCGTTCCGCCAGCCCGAGACGCTGGTGGAATAACAGGACACTGCGCATCACGACGCGCTGAAGAGGAGAGAGAACGTGGCCAAGAAGTGCATGATGTATCGGGAACAGCGCCGGAAATATGCCGTTCGTGTGCGGAACCGCTGTCAGATCTGCGGCCGGCCGCGCGGCTATATGCGCCGCTTCAAAATGTGCCGCATCTGCTTCCGCCGCTTCGCCTGGGAGGGTCAGATCCCCGGCGTGGTGAAGTCGAGCTGGTAAGGCACACGGACGGATGTCCCGCACCGGCCAAGTCTCTTAGCTGAAGTGGCTCTGGAGGAGAGAATTTCGATGCATACGGATCCAATTGCGGACATGTTGACTCGCATTCGTAACGCGGCGATGGCTCGCCATCCTTTTGTGGTGGTGCCCTCGTCTAAGGTGAAGCAGGAGATCGCGCGCGTGCTGAAGGAAGAGGGCTTCATTGAGGATTATCAACTGGTGCGCGATCCGAAGCGGGCCTATATGCTCCTGCGCATCCAGCTTCGCTATGATGAGCGGCGCCAGCCGGTGATCACGGCGTTGCGGCGGGTCAGCAAGCCTGGCCGGCGCATGTACGTGCGCCGGGATGAGATTCCCTGGGTGCGGAGCGGGCTGGGCATTGCCATCCTGTCCACCTCGAAGGGGATTATGAGCGACCAGAAGGCGCGCCGGCTGGGCGTTGGCGGTGAAATCCTGTGTTATGTCTGGTAATCTGGCTGTCGAAGTCACAGCCGGCGACAGCCGAGCGATTGGAGGTGTGAAAGTGTCAAGAATTGGGCGATTACCAATCCCTTTGCCCAAGGGCGTCACGGTCGAGATTGACCCTCGCACCAATCGCGTGCGGGTCAAAGGGCCGAAGGGGGAACTCGAACGCACCTTTTCGCCGGATATACAGATCACGCTGGAGGACAACCAGCTTAAGGTCACCCGGCCGACCGATTCCCGCCGGCATCGCGCCCTGCACGGCCTGACGCGCGCCCTGCTGGCCAACATGGTGGAGGGCGTGTCCAAGGGCTTTGTCAAGCGCATGCAGGTCCAGGGCGTCGGCTATCGCGTGGAAATGCGCGGCAACGCCCTGGTGCTGAGCGTGGGCTATTCCCACCCGGTGGAGTTCCTGCCGCCGCCTGGCATCACCTTCTCCGTGGACAAGGGCGGCCGCGACTTCCAGGTGGAAGGGATCGACAAAGAGCTGGTTGGCCAGGTCGCGGCGAAGATCCGGGCGGTGCGTCCGCCGGAGCCGTACAAGGGCAAGGGCGTGCGCTATGCCGACGAGGTGGTGCGCCTGAAGGCCGGCAAAGCTGGTAAGGGCGGCAAAGGCGGCAAGGGCGGCAAGAAGTAAGCGGCGTTCTCGAGACGGAAGTCAGGACTTGGAGATGTGCAGGCGGCAGTGGGCCGCCGGCACTGCGGAGGTCAAGAATGGGAAAGGAATTGAAGGCACACGCAGCTCGCAAACGGCGTCATGAACGCGTGCGCAAGAAAGTATTTGGCACGCCAGAGCGCCCGCGTTTGAACGTCTTTCGCAGCCTCAATCATATTTATGCGCAGATCATCGATGACACGCGCGGCCATACGCTGGTGTCCGCGTCCACCATCGATCCGAAGGTGCGCGAGCTGATCAAGGGACTGCCGAAGACCGAGCAGGCCCGCCTGGTGGGGAAGGTGGTGGCGGAGCGGGCGCTGGCCGCCGGCATCAAGCAGGTGGTGTTCGATCGCGGCGGCTACCCCTACCACGGTCGGGTGAAGGCGCTGGCCGAAGGCTCGCGCGAGGCTGGTCTCGAATTCTAGCCGGGTGAGCATCACCCTGCAACACGGCGGGAGCCAAGTTGGAGGAATATCAATGCAGGATTGGACTGAAGAACAGGCGTACGGCGAAGAAGAGGGTCTTGACGAGCGGGTGATCCATATCACGCGCACAGCCAAGGTCATCAAGGGCGGCCGGCGCTTCCGCATCCGTGCGGTGGTGGTGGTTGGCGATAACAAAGGGCGCGTGGGCCTGGGCATCGGCCGGGCGGCGGAAGTGCCCGATGCCATCCGCAAGGCGACGGAGCGCGCCCGCAAGAATATGCGCAAGGTGGCCATGGTGGACACCACCATCCCGCATGAGGTGATCGGCCGCCAGGATGCGGCGGTGGTTCTGCTGAAGCCG
>Ga0315298_1001185_pt1 | contig 49045 bp, 41 predicted proteins | sample WHS_1_MG_FD_203077 | JGI IMG/M metagenome (GOLD analysis project Ga0315298, IMG submission 203077) | Extremophilic microbial mat communities from Washburn Hot Springs, YNP, Wyoming, USA - WHS_1_MG | ecosystem: Environmental > Aquatic > Thermal springs > Hot (42-90C) | place: USA: Wyoming...
GGAGCGGAGGGCTGCCCACATTCCCACAGCCCTCACCCCGAAAGCTCGAGTAGCTGGCTATTGGCGGAAGAAGGGTCTCCCGGTAGGATGGTTGTGTACAGCAACATCCTATGAAGGAGGCCCTCCATGGTTCAGTGTACCGCTTCCGCTCTTGGAGCAACAGAGGGGGCCCGTATGCGTGCAGGGTCTTTTAGTGGCGCGTGTAGCTTAGACCCAGGAGCGCCAGGGCCTCCTCCGGGTGGGCGCTCTTCCTGCGCAGGGCGGCTGCAATGTTGGCGGCCCCAGCTAACCGAAGCAGTCCGATGAGCATGTTGCGCAAGGCTGCCATCACCTGAGGTGCTGACCCCGTTCGCACCTGGCTTCCACCCTCCCAAGATCACGTCCCGCACATAGTGCAGCCGGTTCTCGATCCCCCAGTGGCCTCGGTTCAGCTCCAAGAGCCGCCTCGGCCCTGCCTCGTGAGGCCACAGACTGGTCACAGCGTAGGCCACCTCCACCCTCGTCTCCCCCTTTCGGGTCACTGTCCGCTCAATGCGACAGACCTGGGCCAGATGGGGCCAATCGCTGTAGTCGCTCAAGGCGCTGGAAGCTTGCAGCCTCCTCTCTTCCTGCCGGTCACCATGGCGATTGCGTTGCACCACCTCCGCCAGCTTCGTCGGTGGATCGGCAAACAGGGTAACTATGTCCTCCATCAGGGTCGGCCGCTTGGCCTTCACCGTGAACAGATACTCCCCTCCTGCCTCCGCGATGTCGCGGCACAGCCCCCTTTGGGCCAGCAGGGCATCCCAGGTAACCACCAGCCCCCTCAGCTCCAGCCCCTCCAGGACTTCCGGAGCCACGGTGAGTTCAGCCCCCTTGTCCCTGACCCCCCTTGCGCCAGCACCCGGATGGCTTTGTGGGCATAAGCTGCTACCAGATGCACCCCCGGTAACTGCTCTCCATGGATGCCTCTCAGGCTCTTGCCGTCCAGGGCGATGGCTTCTCCAGGAGCCAGCCCCTGCTCTCTTGCCCCAGGAGACTCTCCAGCCGGTCTCGATCCAGACGCTTAAACAAAAGATGCAACGTCGCTACGCAGGGCGTCGTCGGCTTCTTGAACCCCAACGCCGCCATCATCTCCGGGCTGTGATCACGCCCCCACTGGGCAATGGCATACAGGCTCCTGGCCCCGCACAGCATCGCGCACACGGCCAAGGCCAGGATCGCCCCTATCTTGTACCGCCTGCCATGAGGATCCCGCGGGTCCGGCACCTCCCCAGAACCTCCGCCAACGTCCGGAGCCGGACCGTCTGCTCTACCTGCTCCACCGTAAGTACGCCTTCCATCCACGCCCTCCCCCTTCCAATCTCTGACCTGCTTCCCTGCTACTCTCGTGCCACAACTAAAAGGCCCTCGGACGAGTACAACCTCTTGTGCGGACGCTGGACGGATGGTATAATCTGACGTGCGCTGCGAAAGGCAGCCGAGCCGAAGTGGCGGAACTGGCAGACGCGCTACGTTCAGGGCGTAGTTGGGTTTACCCCAGTGGGGGTTCAAATCCCCCCTTCGGCACCAGCATCGGGACCGTTCCGTAGAGCGGTCCCATCTTCATGTATGCGGTGGTCTCAAACCACGTAATACTGTCTAGAGATGCCTGCCCAAGCACGCTTCCCTCCGGTCGCCCATGGACGGTTGGAACCGGTATGGCGCGTGGGCACGCCGACCTGCGGCGGTGGAGCATCGACCCCGATGTTCGCCTTGACCCCTCAGGCCAGGGTTGGTAAGATTGGCTTGTGGCAATCTCGCGGGCCAGCGGACCGCTCGCGGATTGCCCTGAATCGATGCCCCTGTAGCTCAGAGGACAGAGCAGCGGTTTCCTAAACCGCGTGTCGGCCGTTCGAGTCGGCCCAGGGGTACTAAATTCCTTCTACTGCCGCCTAAAATCTTAGGCGGCTTTATCATTCTCGGGTTGGTTTAATGCCGGCCTGCCAACATCTTGCTGACGAATCCCTGCAGAAGGCCATTTCCGGCGTTCCTGAGCAGGAGCTCGAACTCGGCTGCCCCTTCCTGCTACTTGGGCAGGGACACATGGCTGTACAGGCCCATGGTGACGACTGTCTGGATGTGCCCGGGCCTCCCGCTGACGATCTTGGGGTGGACCCCTTGGTCGGCAGCTGGGCAGCGATTGCCAGGGCCTGCCTGCAATCATCATCCATCACCCCTGCTGCCGAAAGTGCTTCTGACCGCGAGACTCGCTGGGAGTGGTAGTGCATCTTCCTGACCACCGCCACGGCCACCGACCTCTCGGCTAGCCCTTCCGACAGAGCTCTAGGATCCCGCACCGCAGCTTCGAGCTGCCGACACCGCTTGCACCACTTCCAGCGATGCCCTGGGAGGACATCTGGCTCGCGACTTGCTGATGGATGTAGTGCGTCGCCGACGCAGGCCCCAATGCGAGGAGACCAGATGGGGAAGCCAGCCCGGCTCGAAGCGGGAGCTCATGCCTTCTACCATCCCGATGACCACGGTCGCGCCCACGCGCCACCATCCACAGCCTGCCACGGCATCCGGTCTGCCGCCTTCCCACTCCTGGTAGCGGCCGCCATTTCCGCCGCGGCTCTGGCGGCGTCCTGCAGCCCGACAAGCCACCCTGGTGCCGGCGAGTCGATCCCCGTTGTATCGCCATCAACGTGGACAACTGGAGGCCAGCCGTCGCCAACCTCCGGGTCGACCAGCTCCCCATCACTGTCGGCAGCCCTCGCGACTACGCAGCCCCTCCCATCCCCCAACCCGAGCCCCACTTCCGTCTTCGGCTGCCCTTCTGGGCCATGCCCCAGTTCCCTCCAGTACGCGGTCAATGGCTGCGTTTGTGCCGGCCAGACCTACGTGGAGTCGCAAGTGACAGCCCAGTACTGCTGCAAGAGCGGCTTCTCCGACAGCGAGTGCCCGGAGGCATTGCAGCAGGAGGCCCTGGCCGAGTCGGTCTTTGGGTCGACTGCGGCGGAGATCGAGGCCCAACTGGTGACGGTGAAGCTGCAGGGATGGCCGGTTCGGGTACACGAGAAGGCCGCGCCCGCCTTCATGCAGGCAGCCGCGAAGATCGAAAACATGAGCTACCGGATCGTGCAGCCTCCTGAAAGCTACAATCGCCGCGACGTGGGCGGGCACGTGGTGCTCAGCATGCATTCCTTCGGGATCGCCGTGGACATCAACCCCGACGCCAATCCGTCGTGCGGGATTACGCGCGAGTGCCGCTGCTACAACGACCTGGTCACCGACATGCCACCGGCCTTCATCCAGGCCTTCACCGACAGCGGCTTCGAGTGGGGCGGCAGCTGGCCCGAGCACCCGGACCCCATGCACTTCGAGTGGGCCGGGTGGCGCTGAAACCTTATCACTGATTTAACCGTCGCCTTACACGTGCTTATTACCTGTCTGCTATCCTTCTGTCATCAGGCCGATGGGCAGTCGATCCGCACGCCTGGATCCTTTGTTCCGAAGGGAGGTGAGCACACCGCGGCTGCACGGCCGTCGGGAGCGTGAGCGCCCCAAAGCGGCGTCGGTCGGCCCAGCACTGCGAGGGAGGTTGGTCCGATCGACCCCGCTCCCGGCAGCCACATCAGTGACTGTAGGAAAGGGAGAGCCTTCGCCCAAAGGCGGGGCAAGACTCAAGACCATAGCGAAGAGGCACGGCAATGAGATCTATCAGACCGATAACCATGATTGGGATCGGAGCGGCAGTGGTTTCGCTAGCGCTCACGGCGGTGGTTGGCACTGCCATAGCCCAGACCGCCAACCCTCCTACGACCCAGGGGACAGCTCCAGCCAAGACCCGCTCCGCGCCCGGCTACCAGAGCCAGTTCCTGGAACGGCTGGCCGCAGACCTGGGCTCCTCCGTCGACAAGCTGAAGGCCGCCCTCACCCAGGCCAGGAACGAGACCGTGGATCAGGCCGTGAAGGATGGAAGGCTGACCCAGCAGCAGGCCGACAGGATCAAGGCTCGCCCGGCCACGATGCCCGGTCCGGCCTTCCGGTTCGGTAGAGGCGACGTGGCGGGGAGGGCTCGAGACAGGGCCGCCGTGCTCGGAGCGCCCGAGAGGGCATCCGTCGCCCAGGCCCTCGGGATGAGCCCCCAGGAGCTCTCGGCGCAGCTGCGCACCAAGACCCTGGCCCAGATCGCCCAGGGGAAGGAGCAGAGGGTGAAGGACGCCATCTCCAGCGCTCTCAAGGCTAGGCTGGATCAGGCCGTGAAGGACGGCAGGATCACCCAGGATCAGGAGAATCAGAGGCTCAGCCAGGTCCAGAGGCTCGATCTCAGCAAGATCGGTGGACATCAGCCTAGCGCTGCCCGTCCAGGGTGGCGCGGCGAGCGCCGCCAGGCCCCGACCAGCTAGCGCCCTAGATCCGTCTTGGCACCTACCGGGCGGGGTCGTGCGACCCCGCCGCGCCTTCCCTGGCACGATTGGTGCCCCCGCCGCTTCGACCGAAGACCAGCCCCAAGCAGGATCGGAGAGACGGTGCAGCGGGAGCCCACACCTCGTCCCAGCCATCCAAGCCCACAAGATAAGACAGGAGTCCCCCGGAAGCCCGCGCGCCTCTTCTCGCCCCGGCTGTGGCCGCTGATCGTGGCCTGCGCCATCGCCATTCTCGGCGCTGCCGCCGCCCTCCATCTCCGGGAGTGGCAAACGGCCCCCAGTTCATTCATGGGACCGTCCGGTGGCGTCTCGACGCCACCGGACGGTCGACATGGCTCGGCAGCCACCTCATCAGCGCTGGTGATGCCGCCCGTGATCAACCGCGGAAGCCCTCCCGCCCGCAACCCTCTCAGCCCGGACCCGGAACCCTCAACCCAGCACTTCATTGTGGAGGACGGCGAATCTGGCGCCATCCTCTTTCAGCAGAACGCCTTCACGCCTGTTGCCCCGGCCAGCCTCACCAAGATCATGACTGCGCTCCTCGCCATCGAGCGGGGTCACCCCTCGGATATGGTCAGGGTGGATGTGGATGCCGCCGCCTTCGAGGGCAGCTCGGTCATGGGGCTGGAAGCGGGCAGCGAGGTGAGCCTCCAGGACCTCCTCTACGGGATGATGCTCCTCTCCGGCAATGATGCAGCAGTGGCCATCGCCCGGCACATCGCCGGCAGCGAGGAGGCTTTCGTGAGGACGATGAACGACAAGGCCGTTTGGCTTAGGCTGGGTGGCACTCACTTCGCCAACCCTGCAGGCTTCGATGCCGATGGCCAGTACTCCTGCCCCGCCGATATGGTATCGCTCGCCCGCTACGCCATGCAGTACCCGCTGTTCCGCGAGATCGTCTCCACTCAGAGCTATCAGATGCACGGTCCGGGAAAGCCCAGCACCATCAGGAACGTGAATGACATCTTGACAGCCTATCCCGGCGCGGATGGCGTCAAGACAGGGGACACCCCGCGGGCGGGGAGGTCATCCGTCGCAACCGCCATCAGAAATGGGCACCGGGTCTACGTGGCCTTCGTGAGATCCTCCAACGGCGCGGTGGCCGACGGCATCCTGCTCCTAGACTGGGCTTTCGGATCACACACCTGGGCCGCAGGACCCACCATGCCGGACCGCCGATAGCAGTCGTCCAGCCGTAACGATACTGCAACCGATCTCGGCGCCGGCTGCCCCTTTCCGGCCTGAATGACCCCTGAAGCGCTGCCGATATTCAGAGTGAGCTTCTTCTCACCATGGAGGCAGCTATGCGCTGGCCGAGCCGGGCTGCGCTGGCCACCATCTTCTCAGTCGCGCTTTGCATCGCCGTAGCGGTTCCGCGCCCGGCGACGGCCGCGCTGTCGCCAGAGGACCTTAGCCAGCAGGCACGCAGGGTCCTCGAGCTCACCAACCAGGAGCGCTCCAAGGCGGGACTGGTCTGGCTCCAATGGAACGACATCCTGGCAGCCACGGCCAACGATTACGCCCGCGACCTCGTCTCCCGCCGATACTTCTCGCATACCTCCCTGGAAGGCACCATGCCATGGGACCGCGCCAAGGCTCACGGCTACCCCACCTATGGCTGGGGGAGCTGCTACGTGGGAGAGAACCTGGCCCAAGGTTTTGCCACCCCTGAGGACGCCATGAAGGGCTGGCTCGCCAGCGAAAGCCACAAGGCCAATCTCTTGAAGCCCGAGTACAGGGAGCTGGGAGTCGGGGTCGTCGCTGACGCCAGCGGGAGGAAGACCTGGGTGCAGAACTTCGGCTCTCGGCCTGGCGTCCTCCCGGTGGTGATAAACCAGGGGGCGGCCGCAACCGACTCACCTGCCGTCACCATCTCCATCAGTTCGGAGGATGTCACCCCCAACGGCCAGATGGGGAAGCCCGTTCAGATGATGGTGAGCAACCGTTCCGACTTCGCGGGCGCCTCCTGGATACCCTACAGTAGGATGCTCGCCTGGAGCCTGGATCCGACTCCCGGGCTCAAGAAGGTCTTCGTCAGACTGCGGGACGCCAAGGGTACGGTGGTGGAGTCTGGCGACGAGATCGAGCTGACGGGACGGCAGCAGGCCGGCATAGCCCCCATCAGCTCGGAGCCGCTCTTCCAAGCTATGCAGTCCTCCAACGCCACCGTGGCCGTCCGCTCCGAGGAATCTCCCCAGTTCCGCATGGGCTTTGGGACCCTGGCGGAGCTGATCCCTGAGGTTGTCGGAAGACCGATAGAGAATGAGCACCCCGACATCGAAGGGAACACGGTCCAGCGCACCACCACCGGCCTGATGGTATGGCGCAAGGCCGACAACTGGACGGCCTTCACCGACGGGGACCGCACCTGGGTCAACGGTCCCCTAGGGCTCCAGGTCCGCGGCAACGAGGAGCGGTTCCCCTGGGAGGAATAGCACCGAGCCTGCGCTCTCCGCCTCGACCTAGCGCCTCGCGCAAGCTTCAGCCACCCACACTCCGCCGCGGTGCCCCACGTCCCGACACTCCAGCGCCCTCGGCAACGTTCTCCAATCCCTCCCTCCGCCATCGCCCTCCGCGCCACCTGGTGCCGCCACCCTCACGGGATGACGCGAACATTCCGACACGGCTCTGCGCGCTCTCGATCAGAAATAGCTGCCCTGGAGAGCAACCCTGGCGCTACGGCACCATGTCCAACAGCGCTCCAGACGTGACGGACATATGGCCGGACCATCTATCTCCTGTCTCCGCCTCTGGCAGCGATATCGGGATTGCCGGCCTTCTGAGGAGAATGACAGACCACGAGTGATCGGGAAATGCTCATAGTCCGCAGCGCGCTCCTGCCTGGCGGTAGCCGATCCGCTGCTGCGTCCTCACGGGTCCCAGACGTGGATCTGTACGACCAGTCCCGCAGCCGACAACACGTGAAGCTACTGTCCCGGAGAGAGCAGCACTCCGGCAATCGCTTCGATCGTGGCCGGGGAAGGACTGGCTGTCCCTCCCCGGCTGCAATCACGGTCGGCTGCGACCTTCACCCGCTGCGACGCGAAGGGATCACGGGCTCAGGCTCTCAACCTCGGGAGAACTTCCGGGTTCACGGGGGTGAGAGGCGCCCGCCCTTCCATCACCGCGATGACGTTCTCTGCCGCCAGATCCGCCATAGCCCGGCGAGTCGCGATGGTAGCGCTGCCGACATGGGGCAGAACCACCACATTCTCCATCTTCAGGAGCGGGTTCTCCGGGTCCACTGGCTCCCTCTCGAACACATCCAGTCCGGCCCCGGCGATCTTGCCCTCGCGCAGCGCCGCAATGAGGGCGGACTCATCCACGATCGGTCCCCGAGCGGCGTTGATCAGGTAGGCCGTCGGCTTCATCATGGCCAGCTGGGCAGCCCCGATCATCCCCCTAGTCTCCGGAAGAAGCGGCACGTGGATGGAGACGAAGTCGGCCTCCCGAAGCAGGGTCTCCAGGTCCACATAGCGATATCCGAACTTCTTTTCCAGATCCTCCCGCCTGACGAAGTCATGGTAGAGCACCTTCATCTTGAAGCCGATGGCCCTCTCCGCCACAGCGGCACCGATCCGACCCAGTCCGATAATGCCTAAAGTCGCGTGGTGGACATCCCTCCCCAGCAGGTTGGAAGAGTCCACCCCCTTCCCCCACCGCCCTGCCCGAGTAAGGCGCTCCGCCTCTCCTATCCTGCGAGCCACCGCCAGCATCAGCGTGAACGCCAGGTCGGCGGTGGTGTCGGTGAGAACATCGGGGGTGTGGGTGACCAGGATCCCCCGCTCAGTAGCCGCCTGCACGTCTATGTGGTCGTATCCCACCGATGACGTCGCGATCACCCGCAGCAGCGGTGCCCTGTCCATCAGCGCCGCCGATACCGGGGCGTACCCCAGGAGCGCACGTGAGTCGGACAGCTCGCGCTCCAGCACATCTGCAGGGCATCGCCCGTCCCCGCTCCAATGGCTCACCTCGCAGAGGGCCGACAGGCGGCCCACCATCCTCTCGTCCAGGGGTATGGTGACGAAGACCTTAGGTTTCGACATGTCGGACTCCTTTCCCAACCTTCATCAACCCTAAGGATACGACACGGCTGCCGCCGTGGCCAGCCGCGCAGCGGCTGGGGCGCGGCTGAGCTGCCAGCTCCCTGTGGCTCATGCTGCGGCGATGGCACAGGCGGAACAATTTGCTGGCACATGCGTTGCACGGTTCTCGGCCATGGACCCCGAGGGTTACTTCTCGCATTCTAACAAGGGAGACCACAATGCGTCGCCATGCCATCGTGCTGATGCTGATGCTCGCCTTGGGCATCCAATCGCTGCTACCGGCTCCGGTCGCGGCACAGGCAGCGCCCGCTTTCCAGATGGGTTTCGCCACCCTGGCTTCGCTGATACCGGAGATCGTGGGGCAGCCCATGGCCAACGAGCAGTTTGACCCGTCAAGAGGTCAGTCGATCCAGCCTACCACGCGGGGGCTGCTGGTCTGGAGGGAGGCCGACAACGCCACGGCCTTCACCGACGGGGCGACCACCTGGATCTTGGGGCCCAATGGACTGGAACAGCGGCCCAACGACAGCCTCTTTGCCTGGGAGCGTCCGCTGGCGCAACAGTCAGCATCACCAGTCGTCATCGGACCCGAGGCAGCGGTGAGCCAGGCCCTGCAGCAGCTGAGCGCCGTCCCTTCCGGCAGTCAGCTGGTCGACTCCGCCACTCAGCATGGGGTTGTGATCACCATGGAGCCGCTGCCCCGCTCGGTCCTGGGCGCCTTCGTTCCGCAGCACAACCTGGTGATCCTCTCGTCGCAGCTGGAGGCTGCCCCATCCAAGGGCGTTGCGGACGTTCTCGCCCACGAACTGCAGCACGCCACCGATCTGGCTACCATCGGAGAGCCCCAGACCCCGACCCAGTGCTACAGCTTCGAGGAGAGGGCCTTCTTCAAGCAGGCCCAGGTGTGGGAGGAGCTGTGGAACGGCGACCTTCCTCCCAGCAGCAACCCGCTCTATGCCGAGCTGAACGATGTGGCAACCACCGTGCAGACGAACCCCAACGCCTTCGTGGCCCAGCTAGTGCAGCGCTATCGTTCCGAGTGCGGCCCGCTGCCGTAGCGCTCCGCCAGCGGTCATGGTGGCTGGTACGTTGGCGGGTCACGTGGCGGGAGGCGCCGCATCCCCCCGCCCGTGAGACGATTGTCGGGTGGCGCATTGGACACCGCCGCGCCACCCGACATTTCTGGACCAGCCTGAGAGAGAGCCACTTCGGCTGCAAGACAACTCTTCCGGCGTCAATGCGGAACCAGGCTCCAAAGGAAGGGGCCATACTTCCACAGTGTGGCCATCAGCAGCCACGCTCCCGCGAAGGGGATTGGATCCAGCAACAGCAGGCGAACGGGCAGGACGACTGCGGCACCAGCTAGAACCCAGAGGACGGCCACACGGATGAGAAAGGAGGCCGGCCCAACTGGGCAGGTCCGGTAGTCGATGCCAGCCGCCGCCATCAGCGGGAAGGCCACCATCACCGCCAGTCCACCCAACACAAAGCCGACCAGCATGCGAACGCGAACTGGCTGATCGCGAAGCCTCGCCAGCACAGCGCCGGCCCATCCCCGCAAATTCACCACCCTGACCACTGCCGCTCGCGCAACCGCCCTTCCCGATTTTCTCCTCGATACCCCACCCCAGTATACATCAATGCGTCTGATCCTAGCATCGGGACGCCCCAGAATGCCAGGGTCTTTCAGTTCTCTAGGGTCGCGGCTGGGCCCCACCAACTCGACATCTGGAAGACGGCGTTTCAGCGATCAGAGTGGTCAACCTCGGACCCTCGTGGGCTGCCCACCGCCCGTGAAACGAGTCGCCGAGAGAGAAGTGGAAGGCCTCTGTGCGCCGGGGTGTCTCCGATTGTTTAAGGCAACGGGAGAACTAGCCCCGGGAGCGCGGGCCTCCGGCCCGCCCATGGTCGGAGGACGCGCTCCCGGCGGCGGTTGGAGCGGCCAGTTTCGGCCCCTCGTGGACGGCCCACAGCGCATCAGACAAGTTGCGGAGCGAGAACTGAAAGGCCCCGCCCGGAATGCGGCTCCGGCACGGGAAAAGCCCTCGTCAGGGGCCGCGAGACATCGCTTCACCTTCCAGCGAGGACCACAGACGAACCGCCATCCCTCGAGATCCCAGACCGCCCAGCCCTGCGCACGGGATTCCTCAAGATCCCGAGACCCTCGATCCGGCATTCCACCACGTCGCCGTCCTCGATGGGCACCGCTCCAGGCGTGCCGGTTGCGATCAGGTCGCCGGGGAAGAGGGTAGCGACCTGCGAGTGAAAGGCGACCAGATAGTCGGGTGGGAACGCCATATTGGACACGACATTCTCTCGATACAGGGAACCGTTCTTGTAGGTTCCTACCCTGAGGTCCAGCAGATCGGGCACCTCGTCCAGCGTGATCAGCTCCGGCCCAAAGGATAGGAAAGTGTCGAAGTTCTTGGCCCTGGTCAGGTAGCGGGGGTTCTCGATCACCATGTCCTCTGCGGTCATGTCCAGTATGAGGCACACCCCCGCAACGCAGGACATGGCCTCCTGTCTGGAGATATTTCTGCATGGTCGGCCAATGACCAACCCGAGCTCGGCCTCCGCGGTGACGCGCTTCGACTGGTAGAGTATCTCGATGTGATCGCCTGGCCCGATGATGGTGTTGTCTGCTTTCATGAAGCTGGCCGGCTCGGCAGGTAGAGACGCACCGAGATCCCGTGCATGCTCCCTGTAGTTGAGGCCGATCCCCCATATCTTCCGGGGGTGGCGATAGAGGGGGCCGAACCGGACGGTCGACGGGTCCAACGCCGTGGGAGTGCGTTCCGCATCGTGCAACAGGATCGAGCTCACGCCGTGCTCGATCAGCTGGAAGAGGTTCGTGGGCCATGACTTGCCCCAATAGCTGTTTATCGTCCTGACCGGGACGATCCCGCGTGCGGTGATCACCCCAGCCTCCTCAGCCGCACTGGGCTCACTGGATAGACGCAAAGATGATATGCGCACTGGGCGATTTCCTCCTTCTATGTGGCACCAGCACCACTCCACCGGCGATGGTGCGTCCCTGCTGCCCCGGGTCTGGACTAGGCCACCCGGGCGCCTCGGCGCATCCATGCGTTTCCGGTGATGGAGCTGCGTACATCCACTATCATGTGGCGTGCCAAGGAGGAGGCATCCTCTGAGAGAGAGGAAGAAAGAAAGAAGGGGGACGAAGGCGCGTGGCCCCACCTCCAGCGCGAGAGCCATCGCTCTTCGACACGGGTTACTGCCACTGGATCACCCTGGGCATACTATGACAGTTCAGGACCACCAGCAGACCGATCCCTATCGTGATGCGAGTACCAGCCCGGCCACGTCCTCGCCCTTCTGGATCTCGGACAGGCGCGTGCCCTTGCGGTCGCGGCCAGCGGTGGCGACAGACGCGACGGCCAATCGGTGGACAGTCCCTTTCACGGTCCAGATCAACAGCTCGTCCAACTCCGAAGCCGCTACACCACCCACCAACCCATCGCCGGCGCCTAGCGCGGCCGCCTGCACTCCGCCCGTCGCGCGGCTCTTGGAAGGATACTCACTGAGAGTAGTCTTCTTCGCGAACCCGAACCTCGTCAGCGTCACCAGGTAGCGTCCGTCGTCCTCCTGAAGAGCCAGAGCCCCCACCACTTCCGCACCATCCGCCAGGGCGACGGCCGCCACCCCTTGTCCGACCCTGCCGGAGGCCCTCGCCTCCTGGTCGCGAAAGCGCAGCGCCTTGCCGTCGGATGTCAGCACCATGTACTGCCCCCCGCCATCGGAGATCAGAGCCGTCAACACCTGGTCTCCCTCCAGCAGGTTGACGTCCGACAGGCCCGAGGCATCCGCGCCTCGATACTCGTGGAGTGCTGACTTCTTTACCCTGCCCTTCCGCGTGAACTGCACCAGGAAGCGCTCCTGAGAGAACCCGTCCACCGCCGCGGCAGCTACTATCCGCTCCTCCGGCCCCAAGCTTAAGATCCTTCGGATCGAGCCATCCTTGCTGCTGGTCTCCGGCAGCTTGTTGGCCCTCACGGAAAACACCCTCCCGAGGTTGGAGACGAACAGCACGTAGTCCATGGTGCTGGCAGGGAGCGAGGCGATGCACGGGAGATCTTTTCTGGAGCGCCGCTTGCCATCGGGGATAACACGTAGGTAGCCATCGCTGGAAAGCTGGACCAGAAGGCCCCTCTCCTCGATGATGTTCTGAACCTCCGTCACCTCCACCCGGCCATCCCTGTCTATCACCGTCCGCCGGGCATCTCCGAACCTGTCCCTGACGGCCCGGTACTCGCTCTTCAGGAGGTCGACCAGACGAACCGGGTCACCCAATATGGCTCGGATCTCCGCGATCCTCGCCTCGAGACCTCTTCTCTCCTCCTCGTACCTGCCCACATCCAGCTTGGTCACCTGAGATAGGGTCATGTTGGCAATGACATCAGCCTGTACCTCGGTCAGCTTGTACCGCTTCTGGATCTCCAGCTTGGCTTCCTGCCGGTTGGCCGCCTGCTGGAAGATCCTCACGATCTGCTGGGCGTTCGCTGCTCCGATGATCAGTCCCTGCACGATGTGCAGTCGCTCCTCAGCCCTGCGCAGCTCATGCTGTAGACGCTTCGTGAGGACGTCCATCTGGTGCTCGTTCCAGTAGCGCAGCAGCTCCAGCATCCCCACCTGGCGGGGCTCTACTGCGGGCTTACCAGGCTCCCCCATGAGGAATACCATCTGCGCGCTGTAGCTCTGCTGCAGCTCCGTGTGGGCGTACAGGGCGTTCAGGACACGTGCCGGGTCGGCGTCTCTGCGAAGGGTGAGGACTATCCTCAGTCCATGATCCTCGTCGGATTCATCCCGGATCTCCGGCATCACCCCTTCGATCTTCCGCTGGTTCATGGCGTCTGCAATGCTCACCTTTACCTTGTCTTTGGTGGTGTAGGGGATCTCGGTGATCACCAGCGCCTGCCCTCGAGGGCTTTCCTCCAGCCGCACGGTCCCCCTCACCACGAACCGTCCCTTCCCCGTCTCCAGATACTCGCGGATCCCATCCACACCAAGGATGTGGCCACCCGTTGGGAAGTCGGGCCCGTTGATGTAGCGCAGCAGCTGCTGGCTGGTCATGCCAGGCTTGTCCAGGAGGGCCATGGCCGCGTTCAGCACCTCGGTGAGGTTATGGGGAGGAACATTGGTCGCCATGGCCACGGCAACCCCGCTGATGGGGTTCACCACCGGCGGCAGGTGGCCGGTCAGGTAGAGTGGCTCGGTTATCCTGGGGTCCTGCAGGTAGGTTGGAACCAGGGGCACCGTCTCCTGGTCAACGTCGGCCAGCAGCACCTCCGCCAGCGGGCTCAGCCTGGCCTCGGTGTAGCGGGCCGCGGCGGGCGGGTCGTTGTCGATGGAGCCCATGTTGCCCTGACCATCGATGAGGGGATAGCGAAGGGTGAAATCCTGCGCCATCCGCGCCATGGTCTGGTAGATAGCAGCATCGCCGTGGGGGTGGTAGTCGCCCGTCACCTGGCCGACGATCTTGGCCGACTTGATGGTGGGCCTGTTTGATCGATAGCCGTTGACATACATGCAGTAGAGGATCCTGCGCTGCACCGGCTTCAGCCCGTCGCGGGCGTCTGGGATCGCCCTGTCCACTATGGTGGCGGCCATGTACTGGGCGTAGTTTCTGGGGAAGAGGACCACGAAGTCCTCTTCCCGGACATCCTGCTCCTGGTTCAGAAGTTCGTTTGCCATGGGCTACACGTCCAGATTGCCCGCAATGGCCAGATGCCGCGCCTGCTTGGCCAGCAGGGCGCGCCTGGCCTCGGCGTTCTCCTTGGCCATCAGATCGTTTACCAGTCTGCTGGCGAGGGCGGAATCCTCCATGGTTACTCGTTTCAAGACCCTCCTGGCGGGATCCATGGTAGTCTCCCGGAGCTCCGCCGCGTTCATCTCGCCCAGCCCCTTGTACCGCTTGAACTCAAGGTTCCCCGCATCGGGGTGCTCCCTCAGGAACTTCCTCCTTGCCTCATCGTCGGTAAGCCAGACCGTCTTGCCCTTGTACTTGACCGAGTAGAGGGGCGGGCAGCCAAGGTAGACATGCCCCGACTCAATCAGCCCCGGCATCTCCTGGTGGAAGAGCGTGAGGAGAAGGCAGACGATGTGCGAGCCATCCACATCGGCATCCGCCAGGATGATGATCTTGTGAAACCTCAGCTTCTCGATATCGAACAGGTGGCGAGTGCCCGTGCCTATCACGGAGATGATGGTTCGGATCTCCTCGTTATCCAGGATCCTCTGCAGAGACGCGTTGGCGACGTTCAGTGGCTTCCCCTTCAAAGCTAGGATGGCCTGGAACTCGCTGCGCCGGGCCTGCTTGGCGCTGCCCCCCGCACTCTCGCCCTCCACGATGAACAGCTCGTTCCGCTCGGGGTCGCTTCCATTGCAGGCAGCGAACTTCTTCGAAAGCGCTACGTCCACCAGCTCGGAGCCCTTCTTCTGCCCAGTCCTGGCCAGTTCCTCCGCCATCAGGGCCTCGTTGCGAGCCTTCTGAGCCAGATGGATCTTCTTGAGCCACTCTCGTGCGTGGCTCTGGTTGGACTCGAACCACTCTGCCAGCCCCTCGGAAACCACCGAGCGGACTATCCCCTCCACCGGCGCGTTGTTCAGCCGGTTCTTGGTCTGACCCTGGAACTGGGGATCGGCCAGCTTCACCGATACCACGGCGGCCAGCCCCTGCTGGATCACATCCGGCTTGAGGGCATCCTTGGAACGATCCTTGATCAGGTTCCACCTGAGGGCATAGTCGTTCACCACCTTGGTCAGCGCCGCCCTGAAGCCGATCTCATGGGTCCCGCCGTCTGGCGTCCTGACGCCGTTGGCAAAGGAGAGGATCTGGGTCTTGTATCCCCTGTCCGGCAGCAGCACCGCCTCCACCGCCACCTCGTCCTTTGTCTTGGAGATGGAGATCGGCTGCTTGAATAGCGGTCCAGGGCCGGCGGAACCCAGCATCCTCAGGTAGTCGGCCAGCCCGTTCTCCGAGTGCAGCACTCGGCGGGCCATCCTTCGCCCCTCCTCGTCCCAGTAGGAGAGCTCGATCCTGAGCCCGCGGTTCAAGCAAGAGATGGCCTCCAGGCGGGAGACCAGGGTCTCCATGTCGTAGGTCGCATCCTCATCGAAGATGGTGGGGTCCGGGAGCCACCTTATCTGAGTCCCGTGCAGATCCGGCGGACAGCTCTCCAAGCTGTAATCCAGGGCCTTGCCCTCTCGGAAGTGCTGTCGAAAGTGCTGGCCATCCCGCCAGATGTCCACCTCCAAACGAGCGGAGAGGGCGTTGATCACGGTAAGTCCCACGCCATGCAGCCCCCCGGCCTGCTTGTAGGCTCCAGGTTCGAACTTCCCTCCCGTGAAGGGTTTGATGAAGATCCAGGTTGCCGCGGGCAGCGTGGTTCCACCCCATTCCTTCATGTCGATGGGGATCCCTCGCGCCTCGTCTCGCACGGTGACCCATCCATCGCGCTCGATGGTGATCCACATTCGGCTCCCGAAACCGGCGTTGAACTCGTCTACCACGTTGTCCACAGCCTCGTAGACCAGGTGGAGCAATCCGGAGGTCGAGGTGGTGCCGATGTACATGCCAGGCCGCTGGCGGATGTGCTCCACCCCCTCCAGGATCTGGATCTGCTCCCCGGTGTAGGTGGCGGCGTCACCGGTGCCCGCAGTGCGACCGTTGTCTGTGAGGGCCTTGGCCACGCCGCCAGCCTCATCAGAGACAGGACGCTCGGCGTCCGTGGCCGCTCCCTTGGAGGCCAGGGCGATGGGGCTCGCGGCGGTGGTTGCCGAGCCCAACCCGGTGCTTCGTCGGGACGGCATCTTGGACCCGCCAGCTCCGCCGGGGTTTGGACGGCTCTTTCCTTCCTTTTCTCGGGCAGCTGCCACGGGATCCGTCGCGGGCCCCCTCCCAGGTCTCTTCGCTCCAACGCTACGCCGCGACGATCGCCTCGCATCCGCCTCGCGGTCCCAGGCCATCACCAGCTGCTGGGGATCGGGGTCCCTCGTCTCCTCCTCATCGGGCACGATGGGAGCCCGATTTCCTTGGCCAACCACCTTGACGACCACGACTAGGTCCTCCGTGGAATGCATTCACAGAACACAAATGGTAAGGCCCGCCACTGCCACCCCGAGAGACCAGGGCACCGCGCGGTGCCACGCGCGGCATGTCCGGGCCATGAGCAGCCTGCCGGGGTCCGGCTCTGCAAGCGGGAAGAGCAGCGGCAGGAAGCCATACGAGAGAGCTCCGCCGCACCGCGCCGAGGAGCGCCCGGCAGTGCTGGAGGGCGGAGGCACATCCTGAGCCCGACCAAGCCTGAAGGGCAGTCGAGCCAGGACAGCCGCATATTAGCAGAACGAGGCCGGGAGCAACAGCATCTTTCCATGTCGCGCGGCCGACGGGACGCTACCGATAGCGCCCATCTCCCCCGGCAGCCAGTTAGTAGGACCTCAGGGCCCTCCCACGGCACGCGGCGCAGCTCCTCCACTTCTTCCCCATATAGATCATATGTTCTATGAACACCATTGTGACACTTCTGCCGGAAATGCGCAACAGAGCGCCCAGGAGGCCTTGGTCATCGACGGGCCATACCTTGCGGGGCACGAACGTGGTCGAGGATCACCCTTCTCCTTGCATCACCTTCTTCACGGCAGCGAGGAGAAGATCATCGGAGGGGGGCTCCGCCCTCCTGAGCGAGGGGGGCAAGATGAGGTAGAGGATGTCCTCCTCCTCTTCTAGAACCTTCACGCGCATCGTCTCTGGTAGGTGGAACTGGAGCCCAAGCCGGTCGATCTCCGACTGGAGGGCACCCTTGGGGTCCTCTACGAGCCGCCACCGAAACTCATCGTCCCTGAGCGCGCGGCCAACCAGCAGCCTCTCGATCTCTCGGCGAGCGCGAACCCCGTCCTTCAAGCCAAGACCTCCACCCTATGAGTGATCCGCAGTACAACGCATCTATCGCCATGTGTCGTCGACTCAGGGCACGTAGCCCCTTTCCACCGCTACGATCCCGGCAACCAGGTCATCCATCTCGACACTCCGTCTCCCCGCCAGGACCGCCGAGGCTGCGGCATACCACCCCACCAGTGTGAGGCACTTTCCCAGGAAGTCCCAGCCATCCCTGAGGCTGGGACTCCCCAGCATCGATCCCCTGTGCAGGTAATTCATGGCAAAACGGGACAGCAGGTCGCCAAGCTCGGGTCGGCTGGGCCACCTTTCCACCCTGCCGAGCTCCTCCAGGTCGACCCAAGCTCCCAGTGAGGGCACAAAGAGATCCCCCGAGCCCTCCACTACCGCCATGGAGTAGCCGATGGCGGCCGATCCCAAACCTGTTGCCGGGGAGTGCGGGGTCTCCGTGGCTCCCATGAGGAGAGCGACCTCCTCGATCCTCGGCAGCAACCGATCCTCTTCGGCCGGCTCCGGCCACAGCGTCTTTCGATCCTGCCCGCCCAGCCATGAGCGCACGTCATCTCGCCGAAGCCACCTCTTCTGAAGGCCCCAGGCCGCCAAATCGGCCAGGATCTGACGGCAGGCTGCCCACCTGAAGGCCGGCGACCCGACATCCATCCCCATGATACCAGCCAGCTCCGCCTCCAGCAGCAGGTAGCCATCCCAATCCATTCTGACACCGGGAGACAGACGCACCTCCTGCTCGGCCGTCCCCCTCCCCGGCGACGTCGGGCCCGACTCGGCCCGACCCAGCCAGGCGGTCACGATCTCTTCATCGATCTGGAGGGGAACCCCCTCGCTCCGGACCATGGTGGGGCATGCGTAGTCGGCGCCAACGAGAGCCGTGTCCCCCACCAGGGTGATTACCAGGGGAAACCGACGACAGGTGAGCGGTTTCGCCTGCTCGCCCAGCACCCTGTGGATCAGACAGAGGTTGTCGTCCTCCAGGAAGACGCATCGCTCACCCACATGCGCCGTGCTGATGGCAGGCTCTGTCTGGTCGGGTGGCCGCACCTCCTCGAAGAGAGCGGCCCCCCGCAGCCGAGGACTGATCCGCGCCCAATCCACGGCGAGTAGCCTCTCTCGCTCCGCGGGCTCGACCATGACGTTCCAGCCCTTGCAGCACCTCCCACACCTCCTGCAAGAGAACCTCTGCCCGCGAGGGACCGAAAGCATCACTCGGGCCCGCGGATGGCCCCCATGTAGCTTCGAGTCCAGCATCAGATCCCAACCAACAATCCCGGTCTCCCTCCCCGTCAGGTCTCAACCAGAAACAGCGAAACGCATTCACGGGGAAGGCGGCGCGCCTGTAGTCGCCTACTGCTGCTTCTTATACAGCTCGATCAAGGTCTTCACCTGCGCCTCGGAGCTAGCCCAGTACTCAGTGCTCTGAACGGCGTCCATGAACCGGGCCTCGATCCCAAGCTCCGCCATCTTCTTCACATACTCTTCGCTGGCTGCGGCCTTCTTGATGGCGGAACTCAGCACGTTGACTATCTCCCCAGGCACCCCCGCGGGCGCCACATATCCTCTGTAGGCGGACATGTAGGCCCTGTATCCCTGCGACTCAGCGGTCTTGACGCCCGGTAGAAGCTTGTACTCCTTGCTGTCGAGAACCCCAAGCACCCTGATCTTGTCCCCCTTCAGCATGGGCGTGATGGTTCCCGGAAAGTTGAAATCCAGATCGACGTTATCACCCAGCATCGCGGTCAGCCCTTGTACCCCACCCTCGAAGTGAACGATCCCGAGCTTCACTCCCGTGGCTCTCTCGAACTCCAGAGCGCCCAGATGCGGGGTGACCAGGACCCCAGAAACCGAAGCCCGCACCTTCTCGGGCCGGGCCTTGGCCGCTTCCACGACGTCCCTCAGGCTCTGGAAGGGGCTTTCCTTCTTGACCGAGATCACGACCGGCTCGACATTGTCCAGTGCCAGTGCGAGCAGCTGGTCGCGCGAGAAGGTCTTCCGCTCGGCATCCAGATACATTGTGATGGTCGCAGGCAACGCATGCGTCGCGATAGTGTATCCGTCGGGCTTCGCCTGCGCCAGCTCGTTCAGCCCCGCTTGGCCCCCTGCCCCGACCTTGTTGACCACCTGCACCGGGGTCCCCAGATCCTTCTCCAGCATTGGGGCCATCACCCTTGCCGCGATGTCCATGGAGCTACCGGCGGGGAGCGGCACGATCAGCGTGATCGCCCTGCCCTTGGCAGGAAAGTCGGACGTCTTCGCCGGCGCGGGAGCTGTCTGTGAGGGAGTGGCTGCCCTGGCTGGCTCCGCTGCCTTGGTTGGCTGAGCTGGAGCGGGGGCCGGCGCGGTCTGGCCGCAGCCACCGGCCACAACCGCCAGCGTGAGGACTGTAGCCACCAGCGAAAACGCGAGGCCCTTCATGCTTCCCTCCCATCGAACCACTATATCCGCGTACCAGGACGGGAACAGGGCAAGTAGCCAAGAGGGGCGTGCCCCGTTGCACGCCCCTCGCGAGAAGTGGATCAGTCTTCGAGGAAAGCGGCACAGCGGCACACGCAGCCCTCGCCGCCCACCCATCGCCATGGGAAGGCACCCAGAGTCACACGGCGGTTGACGATCTCCTGGAGCTCCTTTCCGAAGATCTCCACCGCCAGGATATCTTTGCGAGCGAAGGTGTAGTGGCAGTACTCCATGTACTTGATCGGGAATGCCTCCTCTATGGGCTTGCCGTACACCTCCTCGCACTCCCGCACCAGATCGGGACGTATGTTCCGGATCTTCAGCCACATGGGATGGTCGATGGCCGGGGTGTCTACCCCCATCCACTTGATCTTCTTCTTCACCAGGTAGTCCACCAGGTCCGGGGTAGGCCCCGGATGACGATCGAAGAAGGTTACCTCGTCGGCATCCTCGTAGCACCACCCGTATCGCCACCAGCCGGTGTGGAAGATGACGATGTCCCTCTCCCGGATCGGTTCGGGTGTCGCCTCTAGCACCTGCTCGAGGCTGAAAAGGGAGTAGTTGGAGCAGTACTTGCTGACGTCGATGACCAGACCGGTCCCCACCAGCTCGTCCAGGCCGACCTTCCCCAGGTCGCGTCCGGTCTCACAGTAGTGGCTTGGCGCGTCGATGTGGGTGCCGGTATGCATGTTCAGCTTGATGGACAGACTGCTCTTGCCATCCCGCGCATGGGTCGTGATGGGCGTACACTCGATACCGGCGAAGGTAGGCCAGGTGGGCATCGTGTGGGTCCACGGCTGCGTGATGTCCAAAACCCTCATTCTCACGTTCTCCCCAACTCAGCGATTAGCTCCTCGTGCGGAGGGCCTCGCCGCAGGCTCCGTTCGCCACCACCGATCCGCCGCCCGCGACGATGGCCCGTTCCCACCACGTGTCACGCGGTCAGTCTTCGGGATGCAGCATCACCCTGTAGGCACCGCCCGTCCGCGACTTGAATGTCTCCAAGGCCTCTCCGAACTGCTCCAGCTTGAAAGTGTGGGTCATCAGGGCGTCCACGTTGACGTAGCCGCGGCTGATCATCTCCAGCCCTCTGCGGCAGATCCACTTGGGGTTCGCCACCGAGCCGAATATGTTCAGGTGTCCTCGCACGATGACGCTGAGGTCGATCTGCAGCTCCTTGCCTGGAGACGTAGCTCCGCAGAGAGCCACCCGCCCACCTCTCCGGGCGAACAACAGCGCCTGCTGTCCCGCGGAAGCGGTACCGGCGAACTCGATCACCACGTCCGCACCCTTGCCGCCCAGGAGACCCCGGACGTGCGCCACGGGATCCTCCTTGAGCTCGGCTAGATCGACCGTCTCATCGACACCCAGCTTCTTGGCCAGGGCCAGCCTCGGCCCATCGTTGAAGCCTACCAGCACCACCTTGGCGGCGCCGCGCGCTCGGGCGAGTTGCACCGCTACCAACCCCATGGCGCCGGGACCAACCACCACCATGTTGTCGCCCGCCTCGACCCCGGCACGCTCCAGCGCGTACAGCGCCACGCCAAGCGACTCGCAGAAGGCGCCCTGGTCGTAGGTGAGGTTGGCGGGAAGCTTGTGAAGCGCCTTCACCGACACCGCACAGTACTCCGCCAGCCCCCCCGGCACCGTGAAACCGATGTGAGCATGGCCCTTGGATACGTCGCCGTAGTGCTCGCACAGGTTGTACAGACCGTTCATGCACGGCACGCAGCGGCCGCACCCCACATGGGGCTCGGCGGCCACACGATCGCCCGGGGAAAGCTCGGTCACGTCTGGCGCGACAGCCACCACCTCGCCGCTCCACTCATGTCCGGGGATGTGGGGGTACTTCACGCCCGGGAACAGCCCGGCCAACACTCGCAGGTCGGTCCCACAGATGGTGGTGGACTTGACCTTCACCAGGGCCTGGCCCGGGCCGGGCTCTGGGCGAGGGACATCGCGGATCTCGAACTCGTTGGGCTGTGGAAAGACTACCGCTTTCATCTGCACCTCTAAGCCGGGCCGGGTGGATCGGCCATCCGACGTCGGAGGCCGCGATGGGCCCTCAGGCCAAGACCCACCCCAGGCCGCCGAATCTCTAATTGGGCTTGACGATGACCTTCATGGCCCCGTCGATCCGCTCATTGAAGACCTTCAGGGCCGTCGCGAAGTCCTTAAGCGGGAATGTGTGGGTGATCAGCGGCTTCAGCCGGATCTTCCCCGCCGCCACCAGCGGGATAACCTCCTGGCAGGTGTTCCTGTTGGCGCGCACACCGTATAGATCGATCTCTTGAAGGACTATCTTGCGGAACGGGATCGCTGTGGGGTCCTTCGGAATTCCGGTGAAGCTGACCCTACCACCCTTGCGCACCATCTCCACGGCGGACTTCACCGACTCCTCGGTCCCCGCGCAGTCCACGACCACGTCTGGGCCGCGTCCTCCTGTCATCCCCCGTATCCCCTCGACCACATCCCCACTCTTGCGGTCAAAGGTCTCGTAGCCAAACAGCTCCTTGCATCGCTGCAAGCGCTCGCCACCGCCCACCAGGATGACCCGAGCGGCCCCAAGCGCCGAGGCGCACTCTGCCACCAGCACGCCCATGGGCCCGGCACCGACGACGCACACGGTGTCGCCGGGCTCGATCCCCGGCCTCTTCACGGAGTGGAGAGCTATGCTGGCGGTGTCTACCAGCGCTCCCTCTTCGTCCGTCATGCTGTCGGGGATCTTGTGGATAGCCTTTATGGTGCTGAGCATGTACTGGGCATACGCGCCCTGGGTGTAGTGGCCATACTGGCGATGGCCTAGCTTCTCGTTCCCGTAGTTCTCGCAGAGGTTGTAGCGACCGGTGACGCACATCTGGCAGTAGCCGCAGCCGCTGTGGGAGGTGCCGGCGACCCGATCGCCCACCTTGAATCCGAACTCGATGGCACCGGGGCTAGCCTCGACGATGGTCCCCGCCCATTCGTGGCCGGGCGTGAAGGGATAGGACCTGGGCCACATTCCCTTGTAGGTTCCCTCGATGATCTCTGTGTCGGTGCCGCAGATGGCTATGGCGTCCACGCGGCACAGGACCTCCATGGGGCCGACATTGGGGGTGGGGATGGGCCTGATCTCGAACTCCTTGGGAGCAGTGAGGACCAGGGCCATCATCTGATCGGGAACTTCCCTGCCCATTCTTGCCTCCGTCAACGTGATGGTGGGGGATTGCACGCAAACGTTTGCCGCGAGCCAATATACCATGGCCGTCAAGGCCTGTCCAGCGCCGTCCACCCCTAGCCGCGAGACGCCACACCTCCCCCTTCCTGCCGGCAGCGGTCCGCGGCGCAATCCTTTTCCGCGCCCTGTACGCCGGGGTTCCTCGGCAAGTCCTCGAGTCGTGTCCGACGGTATTGCAAACGTTTGTCGCATGTGCTATGTTTCCAGCACTCTCACATTAGGGGGAAGGATGGCTGCGACCCTCAAGGACGTGGCGGAGCTCGCGGGGGTGGATGTTTCCACAGCCTCCCGAGTCCTCAACGGATCCGGCTTCAGGGTTCGAGAGGGGACCCGGCAGAAGGTCCTGGCCGCCGCAAGGGAGCTTGGCTACCAGCCGAACGCCCTCGCCCGCAGCCTTCGCATCGGCAAGACCAATCTGATCGCCCTCCTCGTGCCGGATATAACCAACCCCTTCTTCGCCGAGCTGAGCAAGGGGGCGGAGGATGCCACATCTAGCTATGGCTACAGCCTCATCCTCTGCAACACCGAAGACCGGGAGGACACCGAGGAGGAGTACATACGAGCCCTGCGCGAGCGTCAGATAGACGGCTTCCTCCTAGCAACAGGGCACTCCGGCGGGCTCGCAGCCCGCCGACTCATCGACGCCAACTACCCGGTCGTGCTGGTCAACCGACGCATGAGGGGCATCCGCACAGGCTATGTGGTTGCGGATGACACCCCGGGAGCTAAGCAGGCAGTCTCCCACCTCATCTCTCTTGGCCACCGCAGGATCGCCCACATCACCGGGTACTCCCAGGCCGACACCGCCGTCAGGCGCAAGGCCGCGTACCTGTCCGTCATGGCCGCTCATGGCCTCGAGGAGGTGGCTCGAGGCCTAATCGTGCAGGGGGACTTCACCTTCAAGTCCGGCCAGCGGGCTATGGAGCAGCTGCTCGACCTGCCACACCCCCCCACTGCGGTCTTCGCCGCCAACGACATGATGGCCCTCGGCGCCCTCACCGCTGCGAGAGAACGCGGGGTCCGGATCCCAGATGACATCGCCTTGGTTGGCTTCAACGATATCGTCCTGGCAAAGCTGAGCTCTCCGCCCCTCACCACGGTGAGGACCCCCATCTATGAGATGGGGGCGCTCGCCGCCCAGATGCTGGTGAAGCGAGTCAAGGGCGAGGACGTCAGTCCTGCCGGGATAGTCCTCAAGTCGGAGCTGGTGATCAGGGAGTCCAGTGGGCGCCCGTTGTCGAGGGATGGCGCCGCCCCCTCGTCGGGCTCGCCGACGACTGAGTCCGGCACCGCCAAACATTAGTCCGAAGGGGGACTGGTCCCCTGTCGGAGTGGCGCATCCGGCTCCCCCACCAGGCCGATCCCTGGGAGGGTGAAAGTGGCGCAACGGTCCGTCCTGGCGCGAGAGCTGAGCGCCCTGCTCGGTCCCGAACGGGTTCTCTCCGACCCGCTCGACCTCCAGTGCTATCTCTTCGACAGCGGGCTGCCCAGTCTGCTCAGACCTCAGGTCCCCGAGGTGGTCGTCCTTCCTCGAACCACCGAGGAGGTCGCCACTGTCATCCGCTACGCCCACGATAGGCGGCTGCCGGTGACGCCGCGTGGGGCGGCGAGCGGCCAGGCGGGGGGTGCCGTCGCCTCGCCTGGGGCCATCATGATCGACTCCAGCGCCATGAATCGACTGCTGGAGGTGGATCCCATGAACCTCCAGGCCAGGGCACAGGCGGGGATCGCCTACGCCGCCCTGAACAGGCAGCTCGAGCCGTTCGACCTTTTCCTGCCCCCAGACCCAAGCAGCGGCCAGGCCTGCACCCTGGGCGGCATGGTAGCCAACAACAGCAGCGGGCCTCGCTCTCTCAAGTATGGCCCAACCTCCCACTACGTCCTCGGCCTGGAGGTGGTGCTGCCATCTGGAGAGGTGATCGTCACAGGCGGGGAGAGGTCCAGGGTCGCCAAGAGCAGCTCTGGTCTCAACCTTACCCAGCTCTTCGTAGGGTCGGGCGGAACCCTGGGCTTCATCACCCAGGTCCGGCTACGCCTGCTCTACAAGCCGGCCGCTCGGGCTGCCGTCCTGGTCGCCATGGAGAACATGGATGATGGGTGGAGGATGGTTCAGGAGGTGTGGGCTGCGGGGGTCCTCCCGACCGCCATGGAGTTCGAGTATCCCGCTCCAGGCACGACGTCGGCGGCAGCTGAGATCCGTCCGGCCTTTCACCTGCCCGGGGCCGAGCTGGTGATGATCGTGGAGATGGAGGGCAACGAGGCAGGGGTCCGGCAGGAGATGGAGAGCGTTCTGGAGATAGCCCGCCGATTGGCTCAGAGGGTCGAGTGGGCGGAAGACGCGCACGGCGTGCACGAGCTGTGGGAGATGCTGGACAGCGTGGAGGGAGCCTCATCCCAGGTTCGACCAGGCGCGCGCCGGATCCCCGGCGGAGAGGATATCGTCGTTCCCCTGGACCGCATGGGGGAGGCCCTGAGGAGGATCCGAGCCATCACCCAGAAGCACGGCATAGGGGCCGTCTGCTTTGGGCACGCGGCGCAGGGAAACATCCACACCGGCCTACTGATCAAGACAGAGGATCCGCGGGAGGTAGCTGGCGCCGAGGCGGCCATGAGGGAGATCCACCTCATGGCACTGGAGATGGGCGGAAGTCTGACTGGGGAGCATGGGATCGGCACCAGCCGACTGGAATTCGTGGCGGCTGAGCACGGCCCAGCCTACAAGGTCATGGCGCAGATCAAGCGCGCCCTGGATCCCGACAACATCATGAACCCTGGGAAGGTCTTCTCGCAGGAGGTCCTGCGTGCCGAGTCTTGAGCCCTGAGCCCGCGGATGCCCCAATGCTGGATTCTGGACGCGGCTCAGGAATACAGACAGCGACTTTGACTTATTGGTGGGCACTGTGAGGGAGGAGCTCTACCGCCTGGTGCGGTCTTATATCGACAAGTGCAACCGTTGCGGCGACTGTCGGGCCGTCTGCCCGGTCTTCGCAGAGGAGCCGGTGGAGACGGCAGTAGCCCGCGGGAAGCTGCTGCTGGCCGGACGTCTACTGTCAGGGGAGCTGGCGCCAACGCCCAAGCTGATGGAGCGGCTGGACAAGTGTCTGCTGTGCCAGCGATGTACATTCAACTGCGCCTTTCACCTCAGAGTGGACCGGGTGGTGGTGGCTTCACGCGCCGCCATGGTCGAGGCGGGAGCGCTCCCCCTGGCCAAGCGTGCCGTCTTCAGCCTTCTGGACGAGCACAGCGGCAGCATGGGACTGCTGTGCGGCGCGGGCGCCCTCACCGCGGGGATCTGGGGGAAACGGATTCCCGAGGATAGCGGGCTGCGGCTCCGCTTCCCTATCGGCGGCCCGCTGGACGGTGAGCGGATCGTTCCACGACCCGCCGCGCGTCCATTTCGCGGCAGCGCTCCCAGGCTCTTCGAGGTCGTCCGTCCGAAAGGCAGGGTGGCCTTCTTCACGGGATGCTACATCAACTACCTCGCCCCCAGTATCGGACGAGATGTGGTCAGCCTCCTCAATCGCGCGGGGGTTTCGGTGTTCATCCCCAACGATCAAGGATGCTGCGGCACCCCGATGATGGCTTCCGGCGACTTCACGCGGGCCCTGCGCAGGATGAGGGCCAACCTGGAGACGCTTTCGACGCCGGAGGTGGACGCCGTGGTGGTGGCGTGTGCCACCTGCGGCACCACCCTGCGCGACTTCTACCCGGAGATGCTGGCTCAGTTGGAGCCGGATCTGGCCGAGCGCGCGAGACGGGTGGCGGAGCGAACCTACGACATCACGGAGCTCCTTACCGAGGTCGTCCCGCTGCCGGAGCTGCCATCCTTAAGCAAGCGGGTGAGGGTAACCTACCACGATAGCTGCCACCTCGCCCGGGGACTGGGTGTACGCTCCCAGCCAAGGAAGCTTCTCCAGAGCATAGAGGGATTCGACCTGGTGGAGATGCAGGGATCGGACGACTGCTGCGGGGGAGCGGGAGCGTTCGGCTTCACCCAGCGTGAGCTTTCCGTGCGGATAGGAAGCAAAAAGATCGAGAGCATCCGGCGGACCGACGCTCGCCTCGTCATCAGCGGGTGCCATGGGTGCAATCTCCAGATCACGGAGGGTCTGACGAGGGCGAAGGCGCACGTCCGTGCGCTGCACACCGCACAGCTACTGGAGATGGCCTTCCGTGGTGATCTATAGAGAGCCGGCTCGGCTCCCGGTGAAGGCGAGGATGCCGCTCATGCCGGCTAAATCAGCTCGACGAGGAGGGGAGGAAGAATGCAGAGCAGGGTGGACCCCGCCGATCCAGACAGGGCGCTCAACAAGAGCTGGGAGTCCATCGCCCGGTCCGGCGCGGTGTTCAACATCAACGAGGGGATACTGATTGAGGGGAAGAGGGTGGCAACACGGCTGGTCGCCTGGCCAGGGGTGGGAACCCGCATGGTGGCAGCCCACACCTTGATCCACCTGCCGGGCGGAGGCTTCGAGCCGGAGGTGCACCCGCTGTCCGAGGAGTGTCTCCAGATCATCAAGGGGCATGGGCAGGTGGACCTGGGGAGAGGGTGGATCGATTTGGTGCCCGGCGACATCGTGTACGTGCCCCATGGGGTTCGCCACGCCACACGGACGGCGCCGGACTCCTCGAGGGACTTCGTCGCCGTCAGCTTCTCATCTCCGCCGCAGATGGACCTCTACCAGAAGATCGGTTTCTTCAGGAACGGCCTCTTCGACTTCGATCTGATCGAAAGGGAGCTCGCCAGGTCCACCCGAGGAGACATCCCCACCACAAACGAGACTCAGCCCAGCGCACCACGAGGGCCCGAATGGGGAGAGGTGAAGGGGCCCGCACGCACCGCCCTCGAGGGGGGCATCTTCAACATGTACCGGGGAGCCCCCTTCCGGGGCAACGGCTCCCTGATGAAGTTCATCCTCTGGCCCGGCGCCGGAACACGGATGATCAGCGCACACACCGCCTTCCACGACCCAGGGACCATGTTCATACCCCACATCCACCCCATCTCGGAGGACGCCATCCTGTGCACCAACGGCAAGGGTCAGGGCCACCTGCACGGCCGATGGATAGATGTGGAGGAGGGTGACATCGTCTACGGCCCTGACAACGTGAAGCATGGCACCGGGTGCCCCGAGGGGTTTGACGAGACCTTCTACACAACCGGGTGTGCATCGCCCCCGCAGCCGGATCTTTACGAGCGAGCCGGATACTTCGTGGACGGCCGGTTCGTGGACTTCCCCGTGGAGTGAGCAGATGATCATCGACCTTCACCACCACTTCTTGCCACGAGAGGCCTTCGACAAGCTCGGAGGCCAGCAGATGATGAACTCCCGCTACAACGACGGCAAGACCATGGAGTTCGTCTTCTACCACAAGCTATACGAGATCGGCACCCAGCTCAGGGACATGGACGAGGCCGGGATCGACATGGCAGTCTTCGGCATGGCCCAGTGGAACCTGAAGGGTTTGGAGATCTGCCGTGCCATCAACGACGGCATGGCGAGGGTGGTCCGGGAGCACCCGGACCGGGTCATGGCCTGTGTCCAGGTCCCCGTGGTCGATGGGCCAGAGGCGGCCATCGCGGAGATCGAGCGTGGAATAGGCGACCTGGGGCTCCACGCTGTCGCCCTCCTGTCATCCAACCTGGACATCACCCTCAGCGACGAGCGGATGTTCCCCATCTACGAGACCGTGCAGGGGCTGCAGGTCCCCATCGTGATCCACCCGTCGCTGCTGCCCCTGGGCGCGGAGTCCGAGTACACCATCGGGCGCACGCTGGCCCGGGCCTACGACATCTCCAAGGCCGGGCTTCGCATCATGTACGAGGTCCACCGCCGGTACCCGGATCTCAGCTTCATCCTTCCACACTTCGGTGGGGTGCTCCCCTTCATGAAGGGTCGGATCAACGGCTTCTTCGAGCCGCCCGCGGAGCTGGGGATCAGCTTCCCCCAGGAGATCGCGGTGCTCCACAAGACCCCACGCGAGCGGGAACAGTTTGGAATCGTGGAGCCGTTCGAGCGCATGTTCGGCAAGCTGTACATGGACCTGGCGGGCCACGGCGGTTATCTGCCGCCGCTCCATTGCGCGCTCGAGACGGTGAGACACGACCGACTCGTATTCGGCACCGATTACCCGATGGAGATACACGACGGGCTGGACATGAAGATCTACATCGACAACATTCGGAAGCTCGATCTCCCTGGGGAGGAGATCGACGCGATCCTAGGAGGCACGGCGGCCGAGCTGCTGGGGCTCAAGGCCAGGGCGTAGGCCCGCTCGGTTCGGCCGTCGACTGCAGTACGGAAAACGAAGGGAGAGAGGTAAGGTGCAAGTGAAATCGGGTATCCTCGCGATCACCACCATGCTCGGCCTATCCCTGCTCGTCGCGACCGCCTGCGCGTCCGGGCAGACACCTGCCCCCACGGCCGCGCCCACGGCCAAGCCTGCGGCGGCAGCAGCCCCCACGGCGGCCCAGCCCGCAGCAGCCCCGACCGCCGCGCAGCCGGCCGCACAGCCCACCACCGCCGCCGCGCCCGCCACCGGACAGCCCATCAAGGTCGCCTTCATCGGGACCTTCTCGGGAGTGGTCGCCGACGTGGGCACGGCGAATCTGAACGGTGCCAAGCTCTCAGTCGAGGACGTCAACAGCTCCGGAGGGATCGCTGGGCGCCCTCTCGAGCTGGTCATCTACGACGACACCAACGATCCATCGACCGCGGTGACCCGGGCCCAGAAGGCCATCACCTCCGACGGCGCCCAGGTGATCATCGGCGGCACCAACGCGCCCACGGCGATGTCCATCAGGACCGTGAGCAACCAGGCGAAGGTGGTGGACATCAGCCCACAGGCACAGAACCGTGAGCTAACGGACGGCATGCCCTACCTGTTCAGGGTTGGAACGGTGGACCTGCACAACGCGAGAGCCCTGGTGGCGCTGATGATGAAGCTGGGCTACAGCAAGCCCGCCCTGATCAGCGACAACACGGCCTTCGGCCAATCCGGCGACACCTCCTTGCAGCAGGCCCTGACCGAAAAGAACATCAAGTGGGTGACCGATCAGAAGCACGCCGTCGGCGCGGCGGACATGACCGCTCAGGTCCTGGCCGCCAAGAACGCCGGCGGGGACGTTATCCTGTCCTGGTCGCAGGGCGCGGACGCCGCCCTCATCGCCAAGACCAAGAAGCAGCTGGGCTACGACGTGCCTCTGATGGGGCTGGATAGCCTGATGCACGCCTCCGCTCTCCCCATCGCGGGCGACGCCTACGAGGGTGCCATCGCCGTCTCCATAGCCGACACCTCGCGCCCCGATGTGCAGGCCTTCTTCGAGCGGTACCAGAAGACCTACGGCATACCCCCCGCCACCATATACTCCCCTTGCCAGGGCTACGATGCCGTGCAGGTCCTGGCCGCGGGTCTGCGGAAGATCGCCCCGATCGCGGACAAGGTGGATCAGGAGAAGCTGAAGGCGGCGCTGGAGACGGTGAGCATCGAGGGGATGACCGGCCCCAAGGGAACCAAGTGGACCTTCAGCCCAACCAACCACAACGGTCTGCCCGAGGGCTCCTCGGTCTTCTACAAGGTTCAGGGTGGCAAGTGGGTCAGGTACATGTCCCTGGCGGATGTCCTGAAATAACGTAACATAGGGGTCGGGGGCCGGGAGTCGGGGAGCGGGCACAGTCAGGCGGAACAGTCTGCCGAGCCCAGATCCCACCCGGCCCCGGGGTCCCCGAAGGGGGCTTAGTGTTCGAGCAACTGCTGATAGCCGGGGTCGCCACGGGATGCATCTACGCCCTTCTGGCCCTGGGGATGACCATAATCTTCAACTCCAGCAGCCTCGTCAACCTGGCGCAGGGAGAGCTGCTCATGATCGGCGCCCTCTCCTACGTGAGCTTCGCCGTGGGGCAGAAGCTGCCGTTCCCCTTCTCGCTTCCCTTCCCCATGGCGCTGCTCCTGGCCATGGTGGCCGCTGGGGCTGTGGCCATGCTGGCCGAGTGGCTGGCCTTGAGGCCCCTCCGCGTGGCCAACGCACCCATCGTCAACGCCATCGTCATGACCATAGGGCTCTCCATGGTGTTCAAGAGTGGGGGCGAGCTGGTTTGGGGGAAGATGCCGCTGCCGGCCCCATCGCCCGTTCCCCCCAACGCCATCTGGATGGGCCCAGTGTCCATCGCCCCCCAGAGCCTGCTGATCGTTGTCTGCGCGGTCATCGCCATGCTTCTCTTCTGGCTGATCTTTGAGCACACCCTGATCGGGAGGGCGCTGCAGGCGGTTTCCACGAACCGGGACGCCGCGTGGATCATGGGGATAAACTCCAATCGCATGGTCCTGCTGGCCTTCGCCCTCAGCGGCGCCCTCAGCGCCCTGGCGGGAGTCCTCGTGGCGCCCATCACGGCCGCCTCACCCACCATGGGGGCCATGCTCGGACTGAAGGGGTTCAGCGCCGCAATCATCGGGGGCTTCGGGAGCCTGACTGGCGCCGTTCTGGGCGGTATCCTTCTGGGGATCGCCGAGACCCTGGCCGCAGGCTACATCTCCTCGGCGTACAGCACCTTCCTCTGTTTCGGCCTCGTGATGCTCATCCTCTTCGTCAGACCCATCGGGCTGATGCCCACGAGGAGGTAGGATGATGTACGAGGGAAGGACCGGAACGCTCCTTCGTGCGGCGGGTGGCCTGCTGGCGCTTATGCTGTTGGCCGCGTTCCCCTTCATGAGGTTCAACCCGTACTTCACCCAGCTCATGGACATGCTGGGGATCACCCTTCTCATCCTGATGGGGCTGAACCTGATATTCGGCTACGCGGGGCAGATCTCCGTCTCTCAGGCAGGTTTCTTCGGACTAGGGGCCTACACCGCATCTCTCCTGCAGGTGAAGATGGGAGTCTCCTTCCCACTAGCCTTGCTCGCGGGGGTGACGTGCCCCGCCCTGCTGGCAGCGATCCTGGGCACCCCAATACTGAAGCTGAAGGGCTACTACCTCGCTCTGGCCACTATCGGGCTTGGTACCATGCTCTACGAGGCCATGCAGCAGTGGCAGGACATGACCGGCGGCCCCATCGGGGTGTTTGGGATCCAGCGCCCGCCCATACTGGACAACGACATCCTCTACTACTACCTCATCTGGACAACGGCTGTCCTGGGCTTCCTGCTGTGCCGAAATCTCACATCGTGCGCCTTCGGCCGTGCCTGGGTTGCCATTCGTGAGAACGAGATGGCCGCTGCGGCCATGGGAGTCAACGCAGCACACTACAAGCTGGTGGCTTTCATTCTCAGTGCGGGGATGGCGGGGCTGGCCGGTGGCCTCTACGCCTTCCTCAACCGCTACATCAGCCCCGACAGCTTCGCCCTCACCTACTCCATGGTGCTGATCGCCTCGATGATCATCGGCGGGGCGGGCACCCTTGGCGGAGCGGTGATCGGTACGGTGCTGGTTATCGTCCTTCCCGAGATGACGCAGGCCTTCGCCGACTTCCACGTCCTGGTCTTCGGGCTGATCCTCGTGGTGGTCCTCCGATTCATGCCGCGCGGGATCTGGGGCACCGCGCGCCGCTATTGGGCGGGCCGCCGCGACACCACGAGGGCCGCTCGGCAGCGGGCCACCGGATCTAGGCCAATGCCGGAGGCTACGCCATGAGCATCGTGGTCGAGAAGGTGACAAAGACCTTCGGCGGGGTCACCGCCCTCTCCGAGGTCACCACCGAGATCAAGCCGGGCATCATCACCTCGCTTATCGGTCCCAATGGGGCGGGGAAGACCACCCTCTTCAATGTGATCACCGGCTTCTATCCGCCAACCTCCGGCAAGGTGCTGCTGGACGGTCGGCCCATCCACTCACTGCCACCCCACAGAGTGGCAGCCCTAGGAGTCTCGCGCACATTCCAGACGGCGCTCCTCTTCGAGGAGATGACGGTACTGGAGAATGTCCTCGTCGGCCAGCACCGCAGTCTCGCCGGGGGCTTCTTGGCGTCCGCCCTGGGCCTTCCTCGCATCGGCAGGATGGAGAAGAAAGGGCGCGAGGAGGCGATGCACTATCTGGAATTTGTCGGCCTCGGGCGATCGGCCGAATCCCTCGCCGGCAGCCTTCCCTACGGAAAGAAGAGGCTCCTGGAGATGGCCAGGGCGCTGGCCAGCAAGCCAAGGTTCTTGCTGCTGGACGAGCCGGCAGCGGGCCTGAACAACGAGGAAACGGCCTCGCTGGGTGGGTTGATCACCCGCATCAAGGAGATGGGGGTAACGGTCCTCCTGGTTGAACACGACATGAGCCTGGTGATGGATATTTCAGATCACGTGGTGGTCCTCAACTTCGGCAGGAAGCTCGCCGAAGGTCCGCCTCGAGAAGTCAGGACCGATCGCCAGGTCATCGAGGCCTACCTGGGAGAGGAGGACTGATCAGAGTTGTCCGCCATGCTGACGGTTGATCGGTTGTCGGTTTACTACGGTCCCGCCATCGCCCTGGACAGCGTCAGCCTGGAGGTGGAGGAGGGGCAGATCGTCGCATTGATCGGGCGAAACGGCGCAGGGAAGTCCACCCTCATGAAGACCATTGTGGGGCTGATGCACCCCAGGCAAGGCAGCATCTCCTTTCAGGGCAGATTGATCTCCAATCTCATGCCCCCCCAGATCGTCTCCGCGGGGATCTCTCTGGTGCCGGAGGGGCGCCAGATCTTTCCCTCCCTCACCGTCGAAGAGAACCTGATGCTCGGCGGGTTCATCCACCACGGCCCGCTGAGGGTCAGCAGCAGATACAAGGATGACCTCAGACGAGTCTTGAAGCTGTTCCCATGGATGGAGGAGAGGCTCCGGCAGAAGGGGGGCACCCTCTCCGGCGGACAACAGCAGATGCTGGCAATCGCACGGGCGCTGATGTCGGACCCCAGGCTGCTTCTGCTGGACGAGCCTTCGCTGGGGGTGGCGCCCCTGGTGATCAAGCAGGTCTTCGACACCCTGGTAGAGCTGAATAGGAGCGGGGTAACCATCCTGCTGGTCGAGCAAAACGCTAACCTGGCGATGAAGGTCTCCCACAGCGTGTACGTCCTGGACGAGGGGCGCGTCGTCCTTCACGGCCCCTCGGCTGAACTGCGAGCCGACCCACGGGTTCAGGAGATCTACCTTGGTGGTCGGAGAGCTGCCGCTGGAGACCAGGGATAGGAAGAGCAGTGCAGAGGGCTCGGGGCGGAGGTGCGAGCATCTTGGCAGCAGCGCCGATGCTCCCGTAGCTACCGGGCCCGAAGCCTCAAGAAACTGGAGGCGTGTAGATGGACATCGAGGAGAGACCAGTCTTCGTCGAGACGGACGTGCTGGTCCTTGGCGGGGGAGCCGCGGGCGTCAACGCCGCCATCGGGGCCAAGGAGGCCGACCCGAAGGTCCGCGTGACCATCGTGGAGAAGGCTGGGAACATCGAGCGGAGCGGGAACACCTCCGCGGGGGTAGACCACAACATGGGGATCATGGAGGAGGGAGAGTACTGGGACACCCCGGAGGGCGTCCTGAAGAACCTTCCCGAGATCACCGATGACATGACCCCCATCGTCACTGCCCGCACCTTCTGCTACGAGAACCGGCAGCGGATCCTCTCCATGGAGCGGCTCGGCATGCCCTACATGCACGACCCGAAGACGGGTAGGTACATCCGAACCCCTGGTTTCGGCCTGACCGGGTCCCACTGGATCCATCTGGAGGGATACAACTGGAAGCCAATCCTCGCCAAGGAGGCTCGCAGGCTGGGTACGGAGGTCCATGAGCGGATCATGGTCACCAACCTGCTGGTGGATGGGGGCAAGGTCATCGGCGCCATGGGGTTCCACGTCCGCACCGGTCGGTTCTTCGTCTTCACCGCAAAGCAGGTGGTGCTCGCCCTTGGCGACGTGGTGCGCTACGGCACCGCCCCGTCGGGATCGCCCTTCGACACCTGGCACTGCCCGGCCAATACAGGGGACGGCCAGGCCATGGCCTTCCGAGCCGGTGCCGAGCTGGCCAACATGGAGTTCGGCATCACCACCCTCATTCCGGGCTTCTTCGGGGCTGCCGGGATGAACGCCTTCTTTGGCATGGGCGCGCGACTCATCAACTCAAAGGGCGAGGAATTCATGCCGCGATACTTCGCGGCAGGGAACAAGGCCAACCGATTCCTGATAACCAAGGCGGTGTACCAGGAGACCATCGAGGGCCGCGGCCCCATATATCTGGATGTCACTCACCTGCCCAAGTCGGAGTGCGAGCACTTGATCAGGCTGATCAGCGCCGATAAGCCGACATACAAGGAGTGGTTCGAGCAGAAGGGGATCGACATCTCCAAGGAGCCCATGGAGGTGAGCATCTCGGCCATGAACTCCTGTGGCGCTGTCGGACCGGCCGATGGCGCCGTGGTTGATGCCGACTCGGCCACAACGCTGCCGGGACTGTTCGCCGCGGGCGACTGCTCCTGGTTCATGCTCTCCACATCGGGGGCGTCCACCATGGGCTACCACGCGGGCAAGGTAGCTGCGCAGCGATGCAAGCACACGGATCGCATCGCCCCGGATCCAAAGGCCATCAAGGAAGAGCAGGCCCGCGTCCTCGCCCCGATCCGCTACGACATGCAGGATGGCCTCCCGCCCAAGGTCTTCGAGGATCGCATCCGACAGATAATGGCGGTCTACGTTGGCTTCAGCCGGAACGAGCGCGGCCTGCAGACGGGGGTGGAACAGCTCGAGAGGCTTCGAGGCTGGGTGCCCAAGCTTCGAGCCCGCAACCTCCACGAGCTCCTGAGGGCGAACGAGGCCATGAACCTCCTCGATTCCTGCCGCCTCATCGCCAGAGCGGCGCTCGAGCGCAAGGAAAGTCGTTTGGGTCTATACCACAACAGGAGCGACTATCCGGAGAAGGACGACGTCAACTGGAAGAAGTTCATCATCCTGAAGCGGGCTGGTGACGGCATAGCCGTCTCCTTCCTGCCGGTCGAATCCGCGAGGTAGGTGAGATATGCCTCCAATCATAGATCGCGAGAAGTGCAACGGGTGCGGGATCTGCGACCGCAACTGTCCGGTGGATGTCATCGAGATGGACCAGGAGAAGAAGGCGGTCTGCCTATACCCCGAGGAGTGCTGGCACTGCGGGGTCTGCAGGATGGACTGTCCAGTGAACGCGGTTCGGATGGTATTCACCCCGCCATATCTGTAGTGATTTGCCCCAGTGCCCCTTGGAGCGGCCGTTGCCTTCGCCCCCCCCAAGCGGACACGAGGGCTGCTCCCCCACGCAACGAAGACTCAGGCCAAGCAGCTGCGCCCGCTGGCGGAGGCATGTGGCGCCAGCGGCGCAGTGCCGGAACCGCCCTCTAGGTGGAGAAGGCGCATAGAGCCGGACCGCTGCTCTGGTCCATCGCGTGGACGAGACGGCCGGCGAGGGGGGCGAGGCATTCGGGACCGCGAACGCTTCGCCCCAACGTCATTCGCCGCCGGGGGTGGATACGGCTGTGGCTTGCGGCTCGGCTCCCACCGGGGCCGGCGTAGCGGTGGGGCTGATAGCAGGCCCTGAGGTCGGCCCTGGGACCGGCGTCGGTCGCTTCTCACCGGGCACGGGAGTCGGGATCGGCTGCAGGTTTTGCCCAGAAGCCGAGACCGTCTGGCCCAGCACCCTGCCGACCTTCACGCTGTCCCCCCTCAGCGCCATGTCTGGGCCCGGCAGTCCTGGGACAACGGCGTACTGGGCGGGGGTGTAGCCCTCGGGCCAGACCTCCGTTAAAACGTTCTTGCAGTCGGGAGTGGGCTCTTGACCCGTCTCCAGACAGAGCTTGTACTCCTTTATCCCGGGTGGCGGGACGAACTCCTCCACAGGGGTGCCTAGATGCACATCCTCCATGAAATCGTGCCATATCCGGCCCGCTCCCATGGACCCCAGCACCTCCTTCATCGGCTTGTTATCGGTGTTCCCCACCCAAACCCCCGCCGCCAGATCCGGCGTGTAGCCAATGGTCCAGGAATCCTTGTAATCGTCCGTCGAGCCGGTCTTTGCCGCCGCAGGACGGCTCAGCAGTAGGGCACTGTTGGGCCCCTGCAAAGGGGTTCGAGCCCAGTTGTCTGAAAGGATGCTGGTGATCATGTAGGCCTGGGCCGGGCTGACCACTTGGCGCCCCGCCGTGGGCTCGAACTGCTTCAGCACGTTGCCCTTCCAATCCTCGATCTTCAAGATGGCTACCGGGGGATGGTACGTGCCGTAGTTGTCCAGGGCAGCGTAAGCGCCCACCATGTTCAGGAGGCTCACCGAGGCAGCCCCAAGCCCCAGACTCAGGCCATATACCTCGGGCTTGTCCAGATGTATTCCGAACCCCTCCGCCACCTTCAGGAACTCCGGGATGGTGGCGAACATGAGCGCCTTGATGGCCGGGATATTCTTGGAGTTGGCCAAGGCGTATCGAATGGTCATCGGCCCGTCGAACTTGAAGTCGAAGTTGTGGGGCGTGTAGTCGGGCAGATAGGACTGGGTGTTGGGGAAGCGCGTGGGCTCATCCGTAATGATGGTCTCGGGCCCCCACCCTTTCATGAAGGCGGTGACGTACTCGATGGGTTTGATGGTGGACCCTGGCGGCCTGGGAGAGGTCGCCATGTTCACCTCGCCCGCGATGCTGTCGTCGAAGTAGTCGCGGCTGCCCACCATTGCCAGGATCTCGCCCGTTCGGGGATTGATGGCCACCAGGCCTGCGTTGTTGGCATTCTGTAGACGCAGGTTCTCCATGTGAGTCCTGATGGCTGCCTCGGCGATCTTGTTCATCCTGAGGTCCAAAGTGGTGGTGACCTTGAGCCCCAGCCGATAGACTACGTTGGGGCCATACTCCTGCTCCAGGAGCTGACGCACGTACATCACGAAGTGTGGGGCCTCAAAGGGCAGCTTGGCGCCGATCCGCAGGTTGAGCTGCTCTTGCCTTGCCCACTCTGCCTCCTCCGGGGTGATGTACCCCTGGTCGACCATCCGGCCGAGCACATGTGCCTGTCGGTCCTTAGCCGCCTGCAGGTTCACCACCGGGTCGTACTGGCTGGGCGCCTGCGGCAGCCCGGCCAGCAGGGATGCCTCGGCCAGGTCCAGGTCCTTCGCCGATTTGCCAAAGTAGGTCCTCGCCGCGGCCTCTATCCCATAGGACAGGTGCCCGTAGTAGACCTGGTTGAGGTACATCTCTAGGATCTGATCCTTGGAGTAGACCTCCGAGATCCTTAGCGCAAGTACGGCCTCCCGGATCTTGCGAATGTAGCTCTTCTGGGACCGCTCCTCCTTGTCGATGAGGACGTTCTTGGCCAGCTGCTGGGTGATGGTGCTGGCCCCCTGCACCAGCTGGCCCTGGACAACGTTCTGCCACACCGCCCTTGCGATGCCGATGGGATCGACCCCAGCGTTGCTGTAGAAATCCTTGTCCTCCGTGGCTATGGTGGCATCGATGAGGTAGGGGGAGACATCCCCCAGGGGAACGGGGAACCGCCTTCCGCCGTTATCGTCATCCACCTCGTACAGCAGGGTCCCGTTTCTATCCAGGATCTGCGTTGTCTTGAAGGAGAACTCCTTGGAAAGATCGGCCACCGGCGGAAGGTCGGTGGTGTAGGTGGCGAAGACCGAGCCGACCCCCATCAGCAGGAGCAGTCCACCAGCGGCGAGCAGGGACAGGATGAGCAGGCCGAAGAACCTCCAGCCCAGGTCAGGCTCCACCGAGCGGGCGAGCCTGCGACCGCGTGTGCGGTCCAGGTATCTGGCCGTGAGGCCCGGGTTCTTCCTGATGTCCGATCGCTCCCCGCGGCGCCCCCCAGGGTCTCGCTGCGACATCTCTCCCCCAATGCGTGGCGAGCCATCCGAAGCAACAGGTAAAGCATCGGCCATGCCAGGAGGATGATCACCCCATCATCCGCTGCCCCATCGGGGTATCAGCTTAGGCGGCACCTTCACTGGGCTCGAAAAGCCCAATCAAACGGACACAAAGTGGGCCCCAAGGCCCAATCCATCGGCAATGAGCTCTCTTACCCTCGAATATACCCTTTAATAGCAGGTTGCATCGACCCGGTGCACTCGACTATCATGCCACCCGAAGCATTTGTTATGGAGCTGACAACGTGGTGAAGCTGAAGAAGATCCTGAAGCTAGCGGATCTGGCCTCGACGCGAGCGCCGGCAGCCACCGATCTGGCGCCTTACGTCGAGATCATCGACACCATAAAGAGCGAGGGCGGTGTCGGGGCCGAGGTAGTCCTGGAGCCCGGCGAGAGCCAGAGAACGGAGAAGCGGCGGCTTAGCCTCGCCGCAAGAGCGAGAAAGCTGAAGCTCACCTGGCGCACAGCTCCTCAGGGGACACTCAGATTCGTGCTATCAGAGCCCGGCGAGGCAGCCCCGGGCGGAAGGCGCCGCCGGGCCGCCCAGGGCTGAAGCTCGAGGCGAGCGGCCGTGGCTGGTGAGATGCCCGCCTACTGGCCGCCTACAGCTGCGCTTGCAGCCGGAGCACCCTGTCGCCTCGGCTGATCACCAGCGACAGGCGCGACCCCGCGGGCATCTCCTCCAGCAGCTTCTCTAGATCCGAGGCGTTGGCGATGGGGCGTAGGTTCGCCTCAGTGATGATGTCGCCGGGCCGCAGCCCCGCCCTCTCCGCTGGCGACGACGGCGCTACCTTGCCCACGTATGCCCCGAACACCGGGACGCCACCCGCCCTCATGGCAATGCGACTCGCGTCGGCGATGCTGATCCCGAGGGACGGTTTGCCGCGGGCCGCCCTGGACACCAGCATCTGCAGGCGCCGAGGGTCGAACCCCACCACTACCTGGTCGTCTACGACGGTGACCGGCACCCCCTGCTGCCCCGACCTGCGCACCATCTCCGCGGCGGCCACCGGGTCGCGGGTTACGTCCACCTCCGTGTACTGCACACCCATCTGCGAAAGAAACTCCTTCGTCCTAGTGCACCAGGGTCAGGTGGGCGTGGTGTATACGGTTACCTTCACTTCGCTTGCCCCTCCGGTCTTCTCGATCCGCGCCAGCTTCTTCGCGCGCCCATATACTAGCACGGCTACGAGCATCCACCAAGCAGCACGGCGAGCGGGGGCGTCGGGGACAACCATCGGACGCAGATGGCCTGCGAATTGGCGTCACCCCTATCGGCAGGGCCCTGCCTCAGGCAGATGGAGTGGAGATGAAGAGGCGCCTGCCATTCCGCTGAAAGGCTTTGGCAGCCATGGCGGTGGATCGGCGGTGGTGGAAGCTGGCCGGGACCCGCGGTCCGCGGTCAGCGCACGAGTCGTGGCCGGATGTAGAGCAGCTCCCACACGCTGGTGTCCTGGGCAATGTTGGCCCTGTAGAGGGCCTTCAGCCAAGCCGACCGGTGCCCAGAGTCGAAGAAGCGATCGTAGTCCGCCGTGCCCCTGGCTGGGATCACAATGGCATCATCGGTTCCCCACACACCGTTACCGGAGAGAATACCTGTCGCCATGAGCACGAGATTCCCCCACTTGTCCTCCAGGTAGTAGGGGATCTGGGTGGTGCCGTCGTCGTTGTCGAAGTGGCGGATGATCAGCGTCATTCCGGCCGCGCTCTCGGGAACCTGGGTGAAGTTCACGTAGAAGTTCGTCTGCTCCGCCAGGTTCATGGGATATGCTCGTCGCGCGAAGACCATGGAACCTCCAGAGTTCCAGGTGTGGTTCTTCTGATCGTTCACGTCAGCCTCTTCGTTCTGGCCGGGCGGGCCGGTACGGATATCGAACCCATTCTCGCTGGAGCCAGCCACCGACAGCACGTAGAGGTAGAAACTCCAGCTGTTGTCCGTCGGATCACGGGTCCACCGGGGATCGTTCAGATCGATGACGAAGCCTGGCGGCGTCACCCACTTCAGATCCGTGCTGGAGTCGTTCCCATAGGTCGCCTGGGCTATGTAGGTTCCGCCCGTCGCGATGGTGGTTGGATCGGCGAACGGGTTCAGGTTGATCAGGTCCGTCCGGAAGTGCCACAGCGTGTAGCGGGTCTGGGTTATCCAGGCCGTGTTGTAGGCCTGCTCGCCGTTGGGACCGCGGATCTCGTCCACCCTGTAGAAGAGGTGCCAGCCGTTGTCGATCCCGTTCAGCACCAGGTAAGCATCCTGCCTCGGGTGGCCGCTGCTGACGTTGGTGTTGCTATTGTAGCAGTCGGGGTCGAACAGCTCGACGGCGAGCTGGTGGCTGCCGGTGGTCGAGATGTAATCGGGAGGGACGTAGATCCGGAAGAGGTATCCGTATGGGAGCTTGGCGTGGTCGGGGCTAGAGGTCGGACTGTATGCATCGCCGTAGGAGTACTTGCCCGACGGACCGAAGATAGAGGGATTGACCTGCTGCACCTTCCCGAAGTTTCCGGCCGGCTTGATCGGTATCTCAGCGTAGGAATCCAGGACCGCGGTGGCCTCAGCCGCCAAGTTGACGGTGGCCAGCCCGGGGACAATGGACATGAAGTTGGTCTTCACCGTCTGGGTTCCGCGAACGGTGATCTGGCTGAGCTCCGGGGTCAGGGTCACGGTCGGTGTGATCCGCGGCGAGTAGCCCAGGGTGTTGGCGGCCAGGAACTGCTCTGCCGCCAGAGTGGCCTGGGAGCCATCCGCGGCCTCGTGGTAGGACTCAGCGGCAGAAAGGGCCGCGGCATCGACCGCCCTCTGAAGTCGGGCCTTGTAGGAAAACAGCATCCCCAGGTCCACGGCGAGCCCCACTGCCATGAGGAGAGGGATCAGGGCGAGGGCCACCAGCACCAGCGCCTGCCCCCTCTCCAGATCGGATGCCGACCGCCGCTGCGACCCCTTCCCAACACGGGACACGCCCCCACGGAGTGCTGCCCACCTGCAAGATCCCCACACGGCCAGCTCGTCCTCCCGGATCCAGAGTCTCAGAGACGCTGCACCACGGCGTACGACTTGATCGGCAGTGAGATGGGCATGGCGCCCGTCACGCCGGTATACTGGTAGTCGACCTCCACCAGCACGAAGCTGACGTTCGCGGCCGTCGGCCATGTGGCGAAGCCGGCCTGCAGGTCGGCCCTGGTGGTGCTCGGCTCGGCGGGGCCGGTCCCAAGAACCTTCGTCGGCGACCAGGACACTATCGTGCCCGCCGAGTCCGTTCGGCCTCGAACCACATAGATATCTGCCCGTCCTGCGACAATAGAGAGGCCGCTCCCGCTGTTCTGGACCACGTAGACCACGTCGGGGTCGCTACCCCCATCGAGGGCGAAGCGCGCCCCCGCCCAGGTCGCCGCGACGAGGGCATTGTGGGATCGGAACAGTAAGCCACCCTCGATGACCATCAGCAAAAAAGCGAGCAGGAGGGGCAGCACCAGGGCGAGCTCCACCAGCGACTGCCCCCTCTCCCCGTTGTCAGACTCCCCACGCATCGAGTCCACCTCAGGACGTCGGCGTCGGCGACGCCGTGGGAGTGGCTGTCGGTGTCGGGGTGGGCGTCGGCGACGGCGTAGGTGTGGGCGTCGGAGTCGGCGATGGTGTGGGCGCCGGCGTGAAGGTTGGCAGCGGCAAGGGAGTGGGCGGCATGTTGGCCCTGTCGAGCTTGGGCACCGCCCCGAAGTACTCGTTGATGACGCGCTGCTTGCCCACCATCAGGAAGTAGGGGGCGACCGCTGTCAGAACAGGGGTCACCGGCACCACGCTGTAGCTCACCTCGACCTCCTCGTACTCACCTGGAAGACCTGCGTTGTGGGGGCTGAGCCTGATGCCGTACCAGCCGTTGGTCGTTGCATTAGTGGAATCAGGATCGGGGCACAACGGGAGGCCAGCCAGCGTCTCCTTTGCCCTAAGCAGGATGGAGTCGGTGCGGGAAAGGTAGCTCCCCCCCACTAGTTCCTGGCGCCCGGTGCTGGCGTATCGGGCCGCCTCCCTGGCCGCATGCTGCACGGTGACGTAGGCCTGGAACACCCTGGCCACGTCCACGATGCCGAAGAGCAGGAGAAGCAGCACAGGCACGGTGAGAGCGAACTCCACCGTGCTCTGGCCAGCGGGACGACTCCAGACCCCGGTCAGACCGAGCGGTCGCACTTCCCCTCCACGTGCACGATGCCATCGACTCTCGACCCGCCCTATATAGAGTGGAGACCGGAGAGCGACAATCACCAATTAGTACTAGCCGACCGAGGGGATTCCCTGCCGGGCCCGCGTCGGCCTCCTGGCACACCCCCTGCTTTTCCATGGGGAAAACTGCTGAACAGACATCCAGTTCGAGAGAAGGCGGCGCACGCGTCTGGCCACCACCGATGCCGTGCCGTTCAGCTAGGGCGCACAGTGGCAACCAGGGGATTGGTTCGAACTCTGGCACTCGGCGCGGTCCTGGTGACCGGGCTTCTGGCACAGGCGCTGCCGGAGCCGGCACGGGCCGACCCCAGCACCGACGGATGGACCTCGGACCCATCCTTTACCATCACACTACTGGGTCGCGATGGCCCGGACAACACCGACCACTACCTGGTGACCATCGGCTGGGGAGGCACCTTCTTTGGCGTCGCCTCGGAGTCGATGCCGCTGGTTCCGGCCGACCAGGCGGTAAACATCGTGCTGGACGGCTACAGGCGCACCTTTCCCGGGCGGCCCCAGGAGGACGTCCAGCCCGGAGATAGCTTCGATTTCTACGTACCTGCCGGGACCCTGGTGGCCACCCAGTGGCGCAGGAGCGGCGGCACCGTGCAGTATCGCTCGCTTCAAGGGGACGTCCTGACCACCTATAGCGACCCCAACAGCCTTCTGGTGTACAGTCTGGTCCGGGCCACCAGCCCCAATCAGGCGGAGATCAAGATCAACCTGCTCGCCGATCTGAAGCCTGAAGCCCTGGCCAGGGCGGTATACGGCCGTGGCGACCCTACCTTCAAGCCAGACTTCCTTCAGCTTACCCGTGCCAAGGCGCTGATCCAGAGCGGTGGCGACACGGCGACGGTGGACCTCACCAGACGGCACCTGGACGACCTGCAGGAGCTGAAGGGAGATGCGGAGCCAGGGGGGAAGACCAATAGCGGGATGGACATCTACTGGTTCCGCGGGGATGACGAGGCCCAGGCGCTCTTCAGGATAGATGACGCGGTCGGTGATCAGACGGACCTGAGCGGGATGCCCTCGCTGATGCGAGTCTACTACTACAAGGACGGCACAGTGCGCACCTACCGGCGAGCCGGGGATGTGGCCATGCTGAGCGGGCGGCAGCCCCAGAACGACGCATGGTCGAAGGTGTACCAGGAGTACGGGAAGAGCGATCCCATTCCGACCAGGTGGGAGATAGGCCAGCCGGAGCAGGACGCCCAGGCTCAGGAGCTGGGCAAGCTGGGGGTGGTGGTCTTACGCTACCAGCCGAAGCCGCCGCCGCCGTCCAACTTCTTCACCTCCCTACTAGACCTACTGATGGGGCTGATGAAGCGGAAGGAGGGCTAGAGGGCTCCCTGCTGGGACGTGCCGGGCGCATCAGGTTGAGAGGCCGCCGCCCTGCACGCGGCGGCATGGGGTCGCGGGCGGAGTTGACCCCTCCCGAGGGCATTGGGTATAATAGCAGCGTGGTTAGCCGAGGAGGGGTAGACGAAGATCTGCCCGGGCACGCCGAAGTGGCGGAATCGGCAGACGCGACGGTCTCAAAAACCGTTGGGTGGCGACACCCGTGGGGGTTCGACCCCCCCCTTCGGCACCAAAGGCGGGTCCAGGGCGCAGCGCCTGGCGGGGTTTGGGGTGTCCCCGAAAACGCATTTTGTGCACATCCCATGGGCAGAAAACACATTCCCCGATAGCTCAACGGTAGAGCGGGCGGCTGTTAACCGCTAGGTTGTAGGTTCGAATCCTGCTCGGGGAGCCATTTCCCCCAAATCCCGAACTTTTCGCAGAGTGGTTAACACTGGCGGGGTTAGGTAGATTGGGTAGCTGGTAGAGGGCGATCCGCACGCGGTACCACCGGGTGCGGATTTTTCTTGTGAAGGACCTCGCCCCAGCCCTCTTGGCCGCCTCGGCCGGCTCCCGGGACGCCTCCCGCTCAGGCTCGAGTGGCCAGACTACCACCTCGCGCACCAGTAGCTGGAAGAGTTCCTTCTGGTCCTCAAGGGGTAGTAGGCCGACCAGGCGCTCGAAATCCTTCAGCCCGCGCCGGATCAGATCGGCGTCCAGAACTCGCTTGCGTCGCCGTTCGAGGTCAAGCTCCAGCTTCTCGCACCGGGTCTGGACCTGCTCCTTCTCGCGCACCAGCCGCCGATACTCCTGCTTGATGTCCTCGGCCAGGAGGTCCTCCTGCTTCATGACCTCGATCAGCCGCCGGATGCCTGCCGTCAGGGGCCCGAGCTCGTCGCGGAGACGAGCCAGAGTCGCCTCCAGTTCGGCCACTGATTCCGCCGCCTCGCGATTGGCGGCGTCCACGCAGGCCTGGAGGATGGCCGGTTGGTTCCCCAGATCGGCGAGAACCTGGCGGATCAGCGCCTCGAACTCGCGCGCCGGCAGCATCTTGATCGGGCAGGTGGAGAGGCTCCCGTCCTTGGTGTAGTCGACGCAAGCGTAGTAGAGATACGGTGTGCCGTCCTTCGTCTTCTTGCCTGAGCGGTACGGCGTCATCGCCAACCCGCAGACACCGCAACGCAGAATGCCCTTGAGCAGGTGGACGTGCGGGTCCCGGTAGTGGAGACCGGTATCATCCTCGCGTCCATTGCCGATCGCCTTGTTGGCCTGCTCCCAGGTCTCCTCGTCGACGATCGCCTCGTGCTTGCCTGGGTAGAGCATTCCGCCGTAGCGGACGAATCCCTTATACACCGGGTTGCGGATGATGGCTGTGACCATATCCTCGTCGAAGCGCCTGCCGCCGATTCCCTTCTGCGACCCGTCGCGCAGGGTACGGATTCGCAGTTTCGTGCGGTAGCCGCGCGCGTTCGCCTCATTGGCGACGGTGCATGGGGAGCGGGTCTCGATCACACGTCGATAGATGAACTGGATAATCAGGGACTCTTGGGGGTTGGGCTGCAGCGTCTGTGTCTCCTTCGCGTAGTCGAAGCCGAGAGGGATATTGCCGCCGTTCCACAGGCCCTTCTCGGCCCGCCCGGCCATTTTGCTCATCGTCCGCTCGCGGGTCAGCTCCCTCTCGAATTGGGCGAAGCTGAGGAGGATGTTGAGGATCAGCATGCCCATGGAGTCGGAGGTGTCGAAGTGCTGGGTGGCCGAGACGAAGGTGACGTTGTGAGCTTTGAGAACCTCCCAGAGATCGTAGAAGTCCTTCAGAGACCGGGAGATGCGGTCGATCTTGTAGGTGACGATGGCGTCGACCTTGCCGGCGCGCACGTCCTCCATCAACTCCTGGATACCGGGCCGCTGGAAGTCCTTGCCGGAGTAGCCAGCATCCTCATAGACGGCGGCTACCTTCCACCCCCTCTCGGAATGGATGTCGACGTAGTTGCGGCAGATCTCTTCCTGCCGTTTGAGGGAGCTGTACTCGCTCATCGCTTGCTCATCGGTCGAGACCCTGATGTAGATCGCGCATCTCATTGGGGCATCTCCTACCTTCGGACTCGCCACGTCTCCGCATGTGCTATTATAGTTGCAAGTCACCTGAAACTCAAGTATAATTTGAGCTATGAGTGACGTTACGACGCCCGAGCTGCCACACCCTCCCAATACGAGGCCCGATCGCCTGCAGCTCTTCGAGATCGCCTCGGAGCAGGGTGGCTACTTCACGGCCGAGCAGGCCCGTGCCTGCAGGTACAGCTTCGCGCTGCTCTCCCACCACGTTAAGACCGGTCGCTTCGTTCGCATCCGGCGTGGGCTCTACCGCCTCCGCGAGTATCCCTCGTCCCCGCGCGAGGACGTGCTCGCTGCCTGGCTCGCTGTGGGGAAGGACATAGCGGTGGTCTCGCACGAGAGTGCCCTCGATCTGCTCGACCTGAGCGACGTGATCCCGGACGCCGCGCATCTCACTGTGCCCCGCTCCCGGCGCAACCTTCCGTCACTGCCCGGCGTGAAGATCCATACCACGGTCAGGCCGCTTCAGCCGAGGGACCTGACCTACCGCGATGGCATGGTCATCACCTCGGCGACACGCACCATCCTCGACCTGGCCGAGGCCGGTATGGCGCCGGACCAGGTCGAGCTGGCGGTGATCCAGGCGGTCGAGCGTGGCCTGGCCGCGCCCGAACAGCTCCGACGGGGCGCCGCGGCGCGTGGCCGGCGGGTGGCTGCACTGATCGAGGGCGCGCTCCGGGGGGCCGCAGCGTGAGATACGCGACCGCCGGTGCCTTTCGAGCGGCTCTTGAGCAGCGACTGCTGGCGATAGCACGGCAGAGGGGCGTTCCGCTGGTGCGGCTGCGTAAGCTGGTCGCCTTCGAGCGGCTGCTGGCGCGTCTGATGGCCGTGGCACCCGATCGATGGATCCTCAAGGGCGCGATGGCGTTCCACTTTCGCCTCGCGGCCCGCTTTCGAACCACGAAGGACATGGATCTCGGCCGCTGGGACGACGAGCGAGCGGCTACCGATGATCTTGTCGCGGCGGAACAGGTCGACTTGGGCGACCACTTCCGGTTCGTCGTCGAAAGAACCGCTAAGCTCGACCATCTGCTCGAAGGTGCCGCTGTGCGCTACCACGTCTCGGCCTACCTCGCGGGGCGGCGGTTCGAGGAGCTCACTGTGGACATCGGCTTCGGCGATGTGCCGGTCGGGGAGCCGGAGCGGCTGCGCGGCCCGGACTTCCTCAGCTTCGCCGAGATCGCGCCTGTTGAGGTTCCTGCCCTTCCGCTCGAGCAGCACGTGGCTGAGAAGGTCCACGCCTACACCCGCAGCTACGCCGGCGGCCATTCTAGCACCCGTACCAAGGACCTAATCGATCTGGCCCTCATCGCATCTCTATTCCCCTTCCAGGCCGGTCGCTTGAGACGCGCCCTTTACGCTACGTTCGACACCCGTGGCACTCACCTGCTGCCTCCCGTTCTTCCGCCCCCTCCTCCTGGTTGGTCCACGGCGTATCGCAAGCTGGCGGCCGAGGTGGGCCTGGACCCCGAGGTGTCAATCGGGCACCAGTGCGCCGCAGCCTTCCTCGATCCCATTCTCAGCGGCGTGGTCAACGACGCCGCGCAGTGGGATCCCATCCAGCGCACCTGGTAGCTCCGCCCGTGCCGAAGCACCTGTGGGAGCCCCCGAGTCTGATGCAGACTCCCAGGCGCTTGCGATGGAATAGCGCGCCAGGAGCGACACCGGGAATTCCAACGATTCCACGAGTGCCCGCTCCACAGTGCCGATGGCTTCCCTGGCGAGCCAAACCTGCCAACAGAAGAGGAGGGCACAGCACGTCAACTCCCAGTGCCGCCGCATCGCCCTCGGTGAGCGCACGATGATGTCGTCCCATCCCAGTTCGCGTCTGACCTGTCGGTAGCTCCGCTTCACCATATGATACAGGCTGTGCAGCCGCACGACTTCCAGCAGGCCGGCATGGAGAATCGGTGTCTCACCTGGTGGCAATAACCCTGGTTGCGCAAGGTTCGTCACCAGACACCGGGTGCTGGCGGCCGGCAGGACGATCGGGTCGGTAGTGACGATCACCACCCGTTCGGGTTGCTGTCGTTCGTTGGACGAGGCTTGTTGTTCTGCTACCCACAACTTCTCCTCCTCGCCATCCCGCCCGTCGCCGAAACGCCTTACGATCAACTCCCACTCAGTAGGCGCCTCCGATTGCCCACTGCACAACCTTCGGCCATCAGCACTGAGCATCTGGGCAACGTCTGGGGCTGCGGAGAAGTCGCCGGAGGGCTCGATAGCCAAGATATAGGGTACCTTTGCCATCTCCAGCGACTTCTTGAGACGAGCCCACTCGCTTTGCGAGCAGTTAGTCATCACAGCGCAAGATGCGATACCTGCGGCACGCGCTTCCTCGACCAGTGCTATCACGATGTCAGCCCTGCTGTAAGAGCCGGGATCTGCCTCCCCATCGGAGTTTTGCTTGGCCACCGAGTAAGGGTGGATGTGGAGCGGATAGTAGGCTCTCTCATCAGCCCACAGGCTTCTCAGCGTGATGGACGCAGTCGAGCTGTCGGCCTTGCGGCTTGTCGCATCGTCGATCACCA